>Ga0153916_10003673_pt1 | contig 11466 bp, 9 predicted proteins | sample Opewatmetagenome_FD_109642 | JGI IMG/M metagenome (GOLD analysis project Ga0153916, IMG submission 109642) | Freshwater wetland microbial communities from Ohio, USA - Open water 3 Core 3 Depth 4 metaG | ecosystem: Environmental > Aquatic > Freshwater > Wetlands | place: USA: Ohio, Lake Erie, Old...
GCGGCGCTCGAGATGGGTGTCCCGCTGAACACGTTCAAGAGCCACCTCCTGCGCGGAACGCGAATGCTGCGGGAGGCACTCGCCGGCAGACTCGATCGTGCCGATGCCGTCGCGTCCGTCACGGCGCCGGCCGTGCATGCGACCGGCCACGGCCTCAGTTCCGGCAATGGCCGGCACGCTGGGGACCTGGTCGTCGGCTCGGAGCAACCGATCAGGCGTTGAGCCGCGGGCTTGCCCGTCGAAAAGCAAGCCGATTGGCGACCTTCGCTGGCGTCGAAATCCCGAAGCCAAATCGCGCGCCTTGCCGCGCCCCACAAGCATCATCTCGTGGGCCCCGCCTTGGCGGCCCGCTTGCTCGGCATTGGCGCCGGTAGCTTGCTCGAGGGCCAGTCCGCGGGTCCACCGATGCCGAGGGACGGGACGCTCCTGGGCGCCCTATTCGAATCCCTGGTGACGCTCGGGGTACGTACGTTTGCGCAGGCCGCCGAGGCGTCCACGCGACACCTGCGCACGAAGAGTGGCGAGCACGAGGTGGATCTGATCGTCGAGCGGGCGGACGGCAGCGTGCTCGCGATAGAGGTGAAGCTCGCCCGCAGTGTGTCCGACGCCGACGTGCGACACCTGCTGTGGCTGCGGGAGCGGATCGGGGCTGACCTGCTCGACGCCATGATCGTCACGACCGGGCCGGCGGCCTATCGGCGAAGGGACGGCATTGCTGTGGTGCCAGCCGCCTTGCTGGGTCCGTAAGTAACGCCCGTGCAACCTTTTGGGCCTCTCGTGTGATGTATGGGATGTGACGAATCCGCACGGCGACCATGCCCTGGACTGCGCGCGTGCCCGCGAGCTGATCGACGCCTTCCTGCTCGACGAGCTCGAACCGGCAGACGCCGCGCGATTGGCCGCACACGTCAAGGGTTGTCCGACGTGCGCCGCTGAGATCGGCGGCAGCACACGGGTCCTCGGTCTCCTCGGTTCGCTGCCCACGCCTCGTCCCATGCCGGACCTGGACGAGCGGATCCTCCTGGCAGCGTTCGAGGACCGTCGGCGTCGTCACGAGCATCGCTCCTGGCTGTCCGATCTGCGTACCCAGGTCATTCGTGGCGCCATGCGGACGACGGGCACGTTGATCGTCACGATCGTGACGGTCGCGCTCCTCGGCGGTGCATTCGTGTTCGCGGCGTCGCAGATGGTGGCCCAGTTGCCGCCCTTCCAGCCTGTAGCACGTGCTACCCTCCCACCAGTGGCGACGCCAACGCTCACGCCGGCTTCGGCTGCCCCAACAGCCGCGCCGGGAACAGCCACCGCGACACCACGCCCGACTTCGGGTGTTTCGGCGACTCCGTCGCCCGAGCCAACCCCGGTTCCGACGCTCTCGCCTGAGCCCTCGCCGACGCCGGAGCTCTCGGCGAGCCCGACCCCGTCCGAGGAACCGTCCGCCTCGCCGTCGCCCACGGTCGAGCCGACGCCCACGGCCACGCCGGAACCCACCCCTTCGCCAACACCTTCACCATCACCCACGGACAAGCGGCGCACGCCGCCGCCGTCGTTCTCACCATCGCCGTAACTGCGGGGCGCGCAGGGCGCGTCTTGCCGTTCCGGGCCTTCCGGAAGGCAACAACAGAGGAAGCAGCAGCCGGATCGGGGCAGGGAAGGAGCAGACGGGCCGATCCGAACACCGAGGGTGCGCCCTCGGCGCAACAGACACCTAGCCCATAGATGAGGTACACGACTTGAACAAGTGGAAGAAGGCGATCAGCGTAGGCATGAGTGCCTCGTTGCTCGCTTCGCTCTTCACCGTGATCGCGGCATCGTCCGCGCTCGCATCGGTCACCGTGACGTCGGCCGGCACTGTGCCGCGCGGCAGCACGTCGGCCGGCACGGCGACGTTCGTATTTACTGAGAATTCGGCCGGCACGGCGGGCACATCGTTCCCAACCACCGGCGGAACCCTCACAGTGACGATTAACGACAACGGCGTCGCAGCTCCGGAACCGGGCGTCGCATTCGTTGGGACACCAGTCGTTGCCGCTCCGGGCTCGCTCGGGGCAACCGCCTCGGTCGCCGGCAATGTCCTGACGATTACAACGACTGGCTCGGACACGTCGAATGTCGAACAGATCACCGTGTCCGGTCTCAAGATCTCGGCAGATCTCCTTGCCGGGACGGGTGCAATCTCCGCAACCCTTGGCGGGGATGCGGCGATGCAGTCTGCGGTTACCACCGCGACGGCAACCGCAACCGGTACCCTGGCGACCAGCGTGATCGCCGGTGCGCTGACGGAAACGATCAACGTTACGTCCGCGTGCCTCTTTGCGGTCACAGGCGGTGTGAACGGCCAGCTGATTTGGGGCACTGTCACCGACCCGATCGATATCACCGCTGCGGGCGCCCTCGTGGCTGGTCAGCAGACCTTGACAGCCACAACTACGGCTGCCCACACTGCTGGTGAAGCCGTTACCCAGACGGTTGCCAACTGCAATCTGACTGGCATGTCGTCGCCCGGCACCGTTGCCGACGTCGTCGTCCAGGACGCGGGCGCTGCCACGACGGTCAATCCGGGTGAGAACAACCAGGCTGCAGCGAACACCACGATCACTGAGCAGACCGCGGGCTACCTCGCAAGCGGCACGGTGCTCACCTTCACCCTGAGTGCAGGGCTCTTCTCGAACTCGCCCGTGGTTTCTGCCGCAGGCCTGACATTGGGAACGAGCGTCTGTAACATCTCCTTCGACCGGAAGAGTTGCACGGTAACGACCACGTCCGCGTCGGCCGCACCCGCAACAATCACGCTCGGCAACTCGCCGGCCGCTCCAATCCTTCTCGACATCGATGCGTCGACCCCGCTCGGCACCGCGATCAACGTGACCGTGACCGGCGCTCCGGCGATCAACGTCAGCGTGGACGCCAACACGATCGCGTACGTCTCTCGCGTCGTGGTCGGCACGGCTGCGCAGCCGACGATCTTCATCAACTACAACGACCAGGCGAGCGGCCAGCTCACCCTGACGGAGTCGGCTGCCGGCTTCTTCACGGATGGCACCGGCTCGAACAACGCCTTCGGCCTCTGCATCACCACGGGTGAGTCCTTCACCCGCGCGCCGTTTGCCGTGGTCACCGCGGGCGACCTCAAGCTGCTCGACGGCCTCGTTGGCGGCACGTCGGTTCGCGGCACGCTCTTCACCGGGCCGGACCCCGACGGTGCTGGTCCCCTGACGAGCAGTTCCTGCGTCCGATGGACCGTCTACACGGCCTCCACGGCGGCCTCGACGATCGAGATCCGCGGCTCGGATGCTTCCGATGTCGTCCTCGCGTCGGGTTCGCTCAATGGCCCGCGCCTGAGCGTTCCGGGGACTCTGACCCCGGGCAGCACCCAGGCCAACATCCTGATCGGGTCCCAGACCAACGTCGCTAACGGCACCGCCGTCTCAAGCGTCGTTTCCAACGCGATCCGGGCCTACAAGAGCGACATCATCGTCGCCGCTGTGAGCCAGCCCACGATCGGCAAGGGCGCAACCAGCCACGCCGGTGACATCACGATCACCGAGACCCAGGCTGGCCAGTTCAAGCCGGGCGAGACGATCTGCGTGGACATTCAGGCTCGCTCGAGCAACTACTACGTCCAGGACACCTTCTTCAACACGTCCAGCACCAACGGGACACCCATCGTTCAGACCAATGCGGCCGCGACCGGCCTCCTGGCGAGCGGTGTCTCCGTGAACAGCAGCTGCGGGTTCGCGGACAACCGCGCCGCATTCTCGTTCTCCATCACCCAGCAGGCCTTCGGACCGACGCCGGGTGTCATCACGCTCTCGAACATGTGGATGACCACGAACGCTGACGCGCTCAACGGGACCGTCCTCGTTCGCGTGTTCCGCTCGAACACCACTGGCGTCGACTTCGGTGCGTTCGTCTCGAACGCCAAGGTCGGTGCTGCCGTTGCCGGCACCGCCGGCAGCCGCCTCGGCGTGACGCAGGTTGGTGCCTTCACGACCGCAACCAAGGTCCAGAAGGTCGCCAAGTACGTCACGTTCCGCTTCGACTTCGGTGTTGCGGCCGCTGGCCAGCACATCGATATCTGGGCCGCGACCAAGACCGGTAACGACTGGTCCGGGTTCGCGAAGGTCACTTCCCGCGTAGCCAATGCCTCGGGCGTGGTGTACTACTACATCCGCCAGAGCTCGGCGACATGGAAGTCCTACCGTGGCATGTGGGCCGGTGGCGGAGTCTTCACTCCGGCGCGCCAGGCTCGCTGGATCCCGTAGCCAGCTGCCAATGAAGGGTGAGGCCACGGTCTTTCCGGGCCTCACCCAGATTCGAAAGGCCGGGGCGGTTCGCCGCCCCGGCCTTTCTCGTTATCGCAGGTATGCTGAGGGCAATGCTCCGCTCCCCGAAGTCCCGTGGTCGACGGATGTTGCTGACCCCGCTCCTGGCGTTCGTGACCGCGACCGCGAGCCTGACCTTGGCCGGCGCTTCTGCCAGCTCCGTTGCCTTGGCTGCTGATGCGAGCTCGGACATTCCGGGAGTGCCTCTGCCTGGCTCGGTCGCGGCTGGTCGCCTGGGTGGCGCGATCTACGACGTCGTCTACAGCCTCGTGGTCGCCCCCGGAACGGTCATCGTCGCGAGCGTGACGGGCACGGCGGGAACGGACTTCGACATCTACCTCTTCGACTCGTCCGCGACGACCGTTCTCTCCGAGACCGGGCTCCAGACGAAGTCGACCGGCCCCACGAGCACGGAGTCGATCTCGTGGCCGTCGCGATTCGGCGGGACCTACTACATCGACCTGAACGGCGCCACAGACATCGAGGGCGACTATCGGCTGACCGTTCAGACTGTGCCCGATCCCACGCCCCCGAGTGTGTCGATTGTCCTGGCGGGCGGGCGTCCGTCGACGAACCAGCTCCTCGTTCCCGTGATGCTCACCGCGACCGACGACCTGTCCGGCGTCACCGAGATGGCGCTGAGCGGCGACGGGGTGACGTACACCGAATGGGAGCCGTTCCAGCCGTCGGCAACGTGGACGTTCGCCTCGGGCGATGGGCCACGCACCGTGTGGGCCAAGGTGAAGAACGGCGTCGGGCTCGAATCCGCACCAGCACACGCAACCGTGGCGATCGACACGCTCCCTCCATCGGCGATCGACTTCGCTCCGGCTCCCGGCTCGAGCGTGGCGGGGCTCCGTCCACGGTTCACCGTCGCCTTCAACGAGCCCATGGACCCGGCGTCGTGGACCGACCTCGGATTGATCGTCCAGTCGGCGACCGGGGTGCTCATCGCAGGGGGCTACAGCTACGACCAGGCGGCCCGGACGGGTAGCTTCGTTCCATCCGACGCGCTTCAACCCGGAGCGTCATACATCGTGACCCTTGGCACCGTGAGGGATGTCGCCGGCAACCGCGTATCGTCCCCCGGGTCCTGGTCCGTCACACCTTTGTCACCAACGACCCTCGCGGTCTCGGCGGCGGCGAGCGTCATCCTGCGCGGTGGATCGACGCAGATAGACGTCGTACTCGATGGAGCACCGCCGGCAAGCATCGACGCGCTGAGCGCACGTGGTAGCGGCGAATTCACCCCGCTGACGGTGATCCCGGTGCCAAACGGTCGCGCCTCGCTGGTCGTGGCGCCGGAGATGAATACCACCTACCGTTTTCGATATGAAGGGGCCTTCGGTATCGCGCCGGCCCAGAAGGACGTCCGCGTCCTGGTCCGCCGCTCAGTCGCCCTCGTCGGCCGCAGCACTGCCGTGGTGTCCAGGGCCAGGGTCGGCACCGCCGTGAAGCTCGTTGCTGCAATCGATGCGCCTGACGCCCGCATCTCCCTCTCGTTCCGCCTGTATCGATTCGATGCAGTCCGCAGGATCTGGGTGTACGCAGGCAGCCACGGCCGCAATACGGATACGGCCGGCCGAGCCACCCTGGCCTGGACTCCGACAAGGGCCGGCTCGTACTACTGGCGCGCGTGGGTTGCGTCCACCGACCAGTTCGCTAACAACGTCAGCCCGGTGTACCGTTGGTCCGTCAGCCGCTGACCTCGGTCTTGATCCAGCCACGGGATGGATTCGCGATCACGGGAAACAATTACGCCGTTGTAGTCGTCTCCAAGGCAAGCTGCCGATAAGTCAGCGTGCAGCGCGTTGGTCGAAACTGACCGCGGGCATTGGGCCGCCTCACCCATGACGCCCTGTCATGACGCCGCGGCTTTGAGCGAACAGGTTGGGTCCCGTGCGAGGTGATGACTCCTCGCGACGCAGCAGCCAATGCCAAGCCGGGGCGTAGCGTGACTGTCGCCCAAATGCATCTCTTGGGAGGAATGACCGTGACAAGCAAGTCGCCCAGCTCCATGGGATCGCGTCGCCTCTGGGCGGTGCTCCTCGGGTCCCTGTTGCTCGTTGGCCTTCTGCCCGGGGCGGTATCCGCGGCGGATCCCACGATCACCGCCGCGACGGGTGGAACGAATATCTCCGCCGACACTGCCGCCGCGGTGCCGGGCACGGGAGCCTATACGCCACTCAGTGGCCCGAGTCTCGTCGGGAGCGTCCCCAACCCGATCGGCGCCGGCTCATGGACCCTCACGATCAGCGGCCCGTTCGAGTTCAACCCCGGGGCTGGCACCGCAGCGTTGTCTGGTGCCGGGTGCGCGACGTTGTCGCTTGGCGCCGGCGCCACGGTCTTGGCGGGCAGCGCGTCCGTGACCACGACCGGTGCCTCTACCGGGGCCTGTTCGATCGATTTCTCTGGGCTCCAGGTTCGCCCAACGCTTGGCGTCCCAGCTGCCGGATCGATTGACTCGACGGGACTCGCCGTCGGGGCGGCCGGGACACTGAGTGAGGTCGCCGGGGCCGCCATCCTGACCTTCGGAGTGGCGCCGAGTCCGACAACGGTGACCGCAGGTGTGAATTTCGCCACTTCGCCCACGATCCACTCGCAGGACCGGTTCGGCAACCTGCGGAACCTGGATTCGATCACCCTTGCCACGGTACCATCCACGGGCGGTCTGGGCTGTACCGCGAACCCCGTGTCGACGACGGCCGCGGGAGACGCGGCCTTCACCAACTGCCACCTCAACACAGCGGGAACATTCGTGCTGCGCGCTTCTGGCGCCGGGACATCTGTTGATTTCGGCACGGCCATCACGGTCAACCCCGCCGCGGCATCGAAGATCGCGTTCACGACACTACCGAGGCGCGGGACGCCCTCCAGCATCCTGTCTCCTCAGCCGGTGGTGGCGATTCAGGACGCCTTCAACAACACAGTCCCAACCTCGGCGACGGTGACGATCACCAAGAGTGCCGGAGGATCTGGCAACCTCGTCTCGTGTGGGCCGTTTCCCACCACGACAGGCGTTGTGAGCGGGTCGACCTGCCGGATCGACGCTGTCGGAACGGGCTATACCCTGACCGCGAGCGACGGCACGCATACCTCTTCCCCGACGAGCCTGTTCGACATCAGCGACCGCGTGGTGTTCACGACCTCGCCCGCGGGGGCGGTCGCCGGTGTCGCGTTCACGACCCAGCCCGTCGCGGAGGTCCGCGCAGGGGCCTCCATCAGGTCACTCAACGATTCGACGACCGCCGTGACCCTGTCGATCGCCAGCGGTCCGGCCGGTGCGACGTTGACATGCTCTCCAAACCCGGTGACGGCCAGTGCCGGAATCGTCAGCTTCGTCGGCAGTGCGTGCCGCCTTGACAAGGTCGGCACGTATACGTTGTCGGCGTCCAGCAGCGGTCTCCTCTCAGGCTCGTCCGCGAGCTTCACCGTAGCGGCCGGCCCGGCGACGAAGCTGGGCTTCACCGCCCAGCCCAACTCGGGCGTGGCGGCACAGGCATTCCCGATCCAGCCGGTCGTCGCGGTTCAGGATGCCGGGGGCAACACGGTGACGAGCGGGACGAACAGCACTGCGACCGTCACGCTGTCGCTCGGGACGGCGCCCGTCGGCGCGGTCCTCACATGCACCGGTGGAAACGTCAAGTCCGCGGTTGCAGGGTTGGCCACGTTCACCGGTTGCTCGGTCAATGCCGCCGGGACTTACACGCTGGTTGCCAGCGCGACCAGCCTCACGTCGGCCACCAGCTCCTCGTTTGTGGTCACGCAGCCCGGGGCCACGATCACCCTCACCACATCCGCTCCGATCCCGCCCGGCGCACACAGCCCGGTGATTCTGTGGGGCCAAGGGTTCACGCTCGGCGTCCAGTTCGGGACGAACGGGGCCAACAAGTCGTTCCAGCTTCAGGCCATGCGCGACGGCGTGACCTGGAACACGATCGCCACGTTGACGACGGATGCGAGTGGCCACGCCTCCTTCTTCTACACGCCCGTGACGAATCTGTACTACAGGGCCGTGTTCGCGGGAACATCAGACCTCGGGGCTGCCAACAGCAATACCGTCCGGACCGTCGTTCGCGAACTCGCGCTCCTGCGACCAACGAACAACGGCGCGACGAAGACGATCAACCGCAACACGTCGATCGGCTTCTCGACCACGGTTCGCCCGGCTCGGCCGGAGCTTGCGCCCGCAACCGTGAGCTTCTACTTCTATCGGCTCAGCTCCGGTTCATACCGGCTGGTCACGACCCGGAACGTCGTCATCGACGCCGCCGGTCTGGCCCGAACGACGTTCAAGTTCACGACATCCGGCCGGTGGTACGTTCGCTCGCAGGCGAATCCCACCCCGTACAACGCGAACAGCGTCATGACGCCGCTCGAGCGGTACAGCGTTCGCTGATCGCTCGCAAATCCAGATAGCCTCGGGGTCCCCTTCCTCGCCGAAGGGGACCCCGTTCGATTTCTGATCGCCGTCGGTGCGTGAAGCTCGAGGAGGGAAGGTTCGTGAATCGGGTCGTCGCAGCGGTCGTGATCGCCTTGCTTCTCGTGAGCGTACTGCCCGCTGCCGCGCTGGCGGCCACGGGACCGAGATTTGACGCGCAGCCGGGCGGCGGCGCGCCCGGAGTCGTCTGGACTCAGCAGCCGCGGGTCTCGATCAGGACCGGGAACAACATCGTGGAGTCGGCGACCGGGACGATCGCCCTGTCAGTCAAACCGGGCACGGGAACTGCCGGCGCGCTGCTCTCCTGCTCGGCAACGACGGTCTCGCTCGTGAACGGCGTCGCGTCGTTCTCCGGCTGCAAGATCGACCTGGCCGGCACGGCCTTCCGGCTGACCGCGACATGGAGCGAGGGCGGCATCGTCGACAGCAATGGCTTCGACATCACGGCCTCCGGAACCGCCACGAAGCTTGGTTTCACGGTCCAGCCAGCCCGCGGGACTCCGTCGTTGGCGCTGGCGGTCCAGCCAACGGTAGCGCTGCAGGACGCGGCTGGCATCACCCAGACAGCCGCCGCTCAGACGACCGTGACCCTGGCGCTTGGGGCCAATTCGGGCGGCGGGGCATTGACCTGCACAGGTGGCCTGAGCAAGGCGACCCAGAATGGCGTGGCGGCATTCAGCGGCTGCCGCGTGGACAAGGTCGGGGTCGGCTACACGCTGGTCGCCACGGCGGTCGGCCTGACGTCTGCGACGAGCAATCTCTTCGACGTCGCTGACCGGCTCGCCTTCGCCACCCAGCCTTCGGGCGCAGCCGCCGGGGTAGCCTTCACGACCCAGCCGGTCGTCGCCGTTAGGGCTGGTGCAAACGCGACGGCAACGCATGATGCCGGTACGGTCGTGACGCTCGCCATCCAAGCGGGGTCCGGGGCCGCCGGCGCGATCCTGACCTGCACCGGTGGTCTGTCGAAGACGGTGGTTGCCGGCATCGCCACGTTCGCCGGCTGCGCGATCGACAAGGCAAGTCCGACATCGCCGTCGAATCCATACGTGCTGGTCGCGACCGCGACCGGCCTGTCGTCCGCGACTTCGTCTTTGACGGTGTCGGCTGGTTCAAGCCTCACGCTCGCGAATTCCGCGTCGGTCATCACGTGGGGGAATAGCGTCTCGGTGACCGTGCGCTTCGACCAACGTGGTGCCGATCGTGCCGTGCAACTCCAGCGCAGCAAGAACGGCAGTACATGGACGACGATCGCGAACCTGGTCTCGAGTGCGATCGGCGATGCGACGTTCACCTATCGGCCCGCGACGAACCTGTTCTACCGGGTGGTCTTCGCCGGAGCGGCCGATCTCGGAGCCCTGACCAGCAACACCACCAGGACCGTGGTTCGGCAGATCTCAATCCTCAGGCCGACGAATTTCGGCGCCGTCAAACGGATCTCCCGCGGCTCGGCAATCACGTTCGTCGACACCGTTCGCCCGTCACGGCCGGAGCTGACGCCGGCCACGGTCCGCTTCGTCTTCTATCGGCGGGCGTCGAGCGGTGCGTGGCTCCTGTCGGCGCAACGCGACGTGTCGATCAACTCGCTCGGCCTGGCCAGCACGCGCTGGACGTTCAGCGTCGGGGAATGGTACGTTCGGTCACAGGCTCGGCCAACGTCAGACAACGCAAACAGTGTCTGGGGCCCGGTCGAGCGCTACAGCGTTCGGTAACCGTTCGTCGAGAACGATCGGCCACAGGGTCCCCTTCCTCCAGGGAGGGGACCCTCGCTTTGTTCAGAGCGTGAACAGCGGGACGTCGAGGGAAAAGGCCGCCTCCGCCAGGCGGTGGTCGTAGGTGGCGAGCATTGGGCGCTGTCCAAGCCCACGAAGCCATTCGATCGAAGCCAGGTGGAGTGCGTCCAGCGTTCGTACCGGGGTTGGGAAGGGCTCCAGGGCACGCCCGAGGACAGACGGCGCAAGTTCGAGGAAGGCGAGGCGGCCGAGGAGGAGGCGCACGTCGTCGGCATGGCTCGGGCCCAGCCCTCGGGCGTTGATCCGGTTCCAGACCTCGTACTCGAGCAGACGGCTGGAAACGAACGGGCCCTCTTGCCAGAACGCTGGGTCCGGAAAGCGGTCCTCGGCCAGCAGTTGGGCAAGGACGATCGAGCTGTCGACGTAGATCACGGATCGGCGCGGTCCCGCTCGAGCTCGGCGAGGAGACGATCGAGCGGTGCGACCGGGCGCCGCGGCACCGATCCGTCGGGAGTCCCCATGGATGGTGTCAACCATCCATGACGCACCGCATCGGCCAGCATCGCGTCCTGGGTCAGCGTTGCGCGACCTTCCCGGGGAGGGACCAACTCTGCGACGACCCGTTCGCGGTCAGTTACGAGCACCGTCTCGCCCGACGCGGCGAGTCGAACGTACTCGCTCAGGCGGTTCTTCAGGATCTTCAGCCCGACAGCTCGCATGCATGAGAAGGTAGCTTCTGGAAGCTACCTCGTCAAGCCGGGGATGCCGCCGGGTAGGCATCCGATGCTTCCTGTCGCCAGCCAAGGAACGTGGCTCAGTCCGGGTGTCGGGCGCGGTGTAGCCTAGCCACGTGCGCCTGCAGCAGTTCGTCATCGAGGGGCTCGGCCACCTCAGCACGCTGATCGCCGACGAGGCGGCCGGTGTGGCCGCGGTGGTCGACCCGCGCCGCGACGTCGACGTCTACCTGGACGCC
>Ga0153916_10003674_pt1 | contig 11466 bp, 10 predicted proteins | sample Opewatmetagenome_FD_109642 | JGI IMG/M metagenome (GOLD analysis project Ga0153916, IMG submission 109642) | Freshwater wetland microbial communities from Ohio, USA - Open water 3 Core 3 Depth 4 metaG | ecosystem: Environmental > Aquatic > Freshwater > Wetlands | place: USA: Ohio, Lake Erie...
AAACATCATCCTCAATGGAAACCTCTGCAAAGGAGAGAGGTTGACGGTTCATAGGGATACTCAGATCCTGATAGCCATGATCAGAATCCACAATGACATTCTGGGGACCAATAATCACATCGTTTCCGATCTTAATCGATAGGCCGCCGAAGATGATCGTTCCTTCTCCGATGTGGACGCGGTCTCCGATCATAGACTTGCCGTTAGGCGTTGTGCTGAGTGTTGCCCCTCTCAAAATGCGCACATCATCCCCCTACGGTGATTGCTTCAGGACCGTTTCCCACAAGCCTCTCTCCTTTTTGGAGCGAAAGTTCCTTAATAACATCATAAGATCTTCCACGATCGGATCTAATTATGTTTTATCGGAACGACGATGAACGCTGAGAAAAAGGTCTCCGTGCTTTTCTGTCAAACGGTCCTAGCAATCTTTTGAATCGGTCATCTATGCCCCTTTCTCTTCGGAAAAACTCTCCTATTTTCCTCTATTGACTTCCCAGATGCTCATCGCTTGATTCTCAAAGATTTTCTTTACTAATGGTAAGTTTGGAAGCCTTTCTACGAAAGATTTTGGATACCCTCCAAAATGTTTGACCTTGGTATCATCATAAATTCTCGACTTATTCAATACAATGTAATCAAGGTTGTTCACTTTCATTATCTCTTTAATATCATTTTCTTTATTGCTCCAAAACATGAGAGCGCTTTTGTCATTCGACAAGTCAAGGCTTGGATATTTTTTGAGCATCGTCAAACTCTCAACTTGGAAAAAGGAAGCCCATATAAATTTTCTTCCAGTGGCCTCGATAAAAATATATCCAGGATACATGAATAATGCATTGACCGGAGTATTCTGTCTTATAAATTCAAAACCCTCTCTCATACCTGCTGGCACGAGTCTTTTCTGGTGGACATAGAAGGCGGTCATCAAGAGTTGCAGGACACAGATAGTCCATATCGAAACTTTGATCCATTTTGGATTTCCAATGGTTTTAAAAGAAGAACCCGCTAGGACACAAAGCAGAGGAATCGCCGGGAAAAGGTATCGGATGTCAGAATTAATGCCAAAAAAAAAGGCAAACGACGTAAAATATACTATAACACAAACCCATAATCGTAAATCTTCTTTCTTATTCTTTTTAAAGAGACAATATAAAAACAGACCCACCAACAGCGCGACACCAAAATACTGGATGACATCGTTTGGATTGATCAACGACGAATTCAGATATTCTCCGGGACCCCATATAAGTTTAGTCAGTCTTTTTGCAATATGCTCCAGGCTTGTTGGAATATGCTCCAGTCTTGTTGCAATATACTCCCGGGTACTTGCAGTACCTACACCTGTATATTTCCCCACTCCTGGTATTATAAAAGTTGAACCTTCAATATATATCTTTCTCCACCTTAGGTCAAACGGGGACAAAATCGCTGTCGGCAAAATCAAAAAGAGTGAGTTCTTGAGTTTTGTGATTAAGGATTCCTTATGAATGAGCCAAAGAACCAACATAAAACCCGGGACCAAGAAGCAGCCGTTTCTTCTCGTAAAATACATCAGGGATATCCCCAGCCCTGTTAAGAAATACCTTTTCTTCAGAAAAAGCAGCAATGAAAGAGCGGCAATTGCAGTTCCTGGTACATCCAGGTAAAACAAGATGCTAAAACTGACGACCATCGGAACAGTTGAAATCAATAGGGCAGCAAAAATCCCCTCCTTTTTCCCATAGATTTGTTTTCCGATGAGGTACGTGAGGACAATCAGGAGGAGGTAATAGAACGTATGATAAATCTGTGCCAATGGAAAGGATATGTTCCTGGTCAATCTCCATAAGATGCCAAGGAGTCCACTCCACAGGGGCTCCGAATTATAGAAATAACCCGGGGGATTGCCCGTAGGGTAAAGTGGGTCAAACGGGACTCGCCTCCCGGCGGCGTACATGTCCTTCGCAAACCGGTAATGACAGATCTCGTCCCCAACCGAGACCTCAGAGGTCAACCCCGCACTCAGTACGGTCGCAGCAGCCAAAAGAAGAATCAGCAAAATTTCTTTATGGTTTTTGAATTTCTCCACGTCTTTTTATCACTCGAATTGGAACACCTGCCACCACACTATAAGGCGGGACGTCCTTGTTCACGACAGATCCGGCTCCAACCACCGACCCCTTGCCAATTCTTACTCCCCTGATGATCACACAATTGGAAGAGATCCAGACGTCTTCTTCAATAACCACCTCTTTCCTGTTCATCCCTTGCTGATTAATTGGAATTTCAAAAGACGCATAGGTATGGTCAAAATCAATAATGATATTTTGAGGGCCAATAATCACATTATCTCCGATTTTAATACCGATATCACTGAATATGATGGTACTTTCTCCAACGTGGGTTTTCTGCCCGATATGAATTTTGCCCTGAGCGGTTGTGCTGATGGTAACATTTCTTAGGATACGAGCCTCATCGCCAATTTCGATCCCCCCCGGAGCATTGGCCACGATTCTCACGCCGCCATAAAATTTAACGTTCTTCCCAACCTTTCCTCCCATGGAATGAATCATGATTTTCCAAAACCAATATCGAAGGGAAAACCCGATATCAAAATAGACAAACTTGGCAATCTTGCCGATCATGAGTCTGTTTCTCCATTCATCGAATTAATTTCTTTCTATATCTTCAATTCAGATCAATATCCAAACAAAAAGTAATACAAGAAAACAAAATACTCGCAACTTACTTCTCTTGCCACGGCTGGTATTGTCCACCATCTCTTAACATCAAAGGTGGATGGATCGCAATTCACCTTTACAGAAATCTCTTTTGGGAAAATTTTATTAAAAACAATTTTTGTCCTACGGCTGTGCGTAGGGGAAGTTACGACAAGAACCGATTGACATTCATTTTTCTCTGCAATTCTCTTCGCGTAAAGGGCATTTTCCACGGTAGACTCTGAATCATGATCCACCCAAATATCTCTTTCTGAGACGCCTAACGAAAGGGCATAGACTTTCATCAAGTCAATTCCTGTTTCTTCCACGAGATAAGAAGATCCTGAAAGCAGGATCTTAGGCGCAAATCCTTTCTTGTATAGGCTAACGCCATACCGGATTCGCCCTCCGTCCTCCGTGCCACTGGGGATGATAATCACATCTGATCTCTGCGGAGTTTGACTAACGATTAAGAATCGTGCAATCAAGGGAGCCCAGGTATCTAACGTGATTGCCCCTGCGAGAATAAAGGCTAGTAGAATTCCAGCCCTGATGAGCAGGAATCGCTTTGTCACGTTCTCATCTTCCTCTCCACCAACGCATCAACTGAGATCCCGTCGACGTATTCATCATCCACCAGGCTTTTCTCCATAACCACGTTCGAAAAGGGTTAAAGCTTTTTCCATAAAAATGGAAAGGATATTTCTGAGCCCCCCATTTCTCTTTAAAGTTCATGAGAGCGACATCCTCCTTCTGAGAGGTCATGAGATCAAACCAGTTTCTGCCTGACCTGATCGTTAAGCAGATCCCATGATGGACGAGAAGATCATTCGGACAGAGAGATAGATTTCTCTGACTTGAAGCGGCAAAAAAGTAATAAGTAGTCTCAGCAGAAAAGATGAGGATAATCCCAGCAATGATCTCATCTTTGAGTTTCGCTAACAGAATCTTCGCTTCCCCATTTTGAACGAGATGACTACAGATGGCGTAAAGCGCCTTTTTTGTCCAGGTGTTATAAGCTTCATTCCGCTTCATCGTTTCCAAATAAAGATCGAAAAGGATGTCCACCTCCTTTGAATCGCGTGCTTCGTCAATACGGATCCCGGATTTCTCGGCTTTTCTAACATCTCGCCTTACCCTTTTCTTGTAATTTTCCCAAAGTGACTCCTCGCTCATTCCATGCAAATCCAGGAGGTGAGTAAACGCTGTCTCAACTTGGTAGCCTTCTAGCTCAGGAAACTGGGTTTTTGAATCCTTAGCGATTCGGATGGAATGGATATGATCCTTCTTTAAACTCTCCTCCAAAAGGGGTAAGAAGGTGGGTAGATGCTCCATCCCTCCCACAAATCCGCCATAAGGGATATTGGAATAAAACATCTTCATAATTTTAAAATCTAAAATGATTCCAGGGAGAGCTATGTAAATTCTCTCACCCTCTTCTAAACAATAACATACGACAGGCGCTCTAAACCCTTCTTGGAGTACAAAAGACCACTCTTTTTTGTTAAAGAAACTCGGAGAGTTTTGAAGCAAAAACTGCTGAATTTCTGGATCCTGCGCAGAACGTCTACAAACAATCATGCGATCCCCAAGACATCCTCGAATTAAATCTTACCATCTTCCTATTCCCATAACTATTGTTCTCTCACTCTGATCGTTTTGGCTGGATTCCCAGCGACCACATGATAAGGTGGAATATCTTTTGTAACGACAGACCCGGCGCCTACCACTGCCCCTTTCCCTATCGTGACACCCATAAGAATTTTGGCCCCGGAACCGAGCCAGACATCATCTTGGATTGCAATTTTTTTTCTAATAAGCCCCTGTAGATTTATTGGCCTGCTTAGATCTTCAAAAATATGATTAAAATCTACAATATCATTATGCGGTGAAATCAATACGTTATCACCTATCTCAATCTCCGCATTGCTCGTCAGGACAGAATATTCCCCTATATAAACATTATTTCCAATGCGAATCTTCCCACTTTCCGAGGTACTGATGATAACCCCTTTTTCTATGCTTACATGATCTCCGATATCGATGGGGTATTCCCTATGCGAGACCAATTTCACCCCTTCATAAATCTTCACATTTTTACCCAAAGATCCTCCATTGATTTCAAGAAAGACTTTCCAAAAGAGGTAACGGAGATAAAGGTTTAAATAAATTAGAAGTCTAAAAACCTTCCCTAACATGATTCACTCCTTACTCAATCTACAGCAAGAGTATTCTTCCATAATTCGACTCCAGGGTTCTCAAAAATCTTCACCCATCCATCTAAATGAGGAAGCTTCTCCACAAACGATTGAGGGTATCCTCCAAAGTGAACCCCCCCACGATCGTCATAGATACGGGATTTCTTTATTAAAATATGATCGATTTTATTAATTCTGAGGGCATGATTCATCTCTTCCGTATGCCCCCAAAAAATTGTTCTTAAACTATAAACCGGTCCCGATCTAGCCACTTTGACCGCACTCCAAATCACCCTCCGTTGTGCATAGATTAGAAGGTTCTCCTCAGGATAAAGGATCAAGGCATCTTTGGGAACATTGTTTCGGATATACTCGAAGGCCTCTTTTATTCCTGGGGACAGTTGCCTTTTCTGATGGACATAAAAAGAGGTGCTGGCGAATTGGAGGATACACACGCCTATCAGGACCCACCTCCAAGATCTTCTAAGAGAGAGAAAAGAAGGGGTTATGAGAACAGCCAAGAAGGGGAGGATAGGGACTAGGTAACGCAAATCAGACCGGACTCCAAAGAAGATCAAGAATAGAATGAGATAACTTATCACAGGGACCCAGAGGCTAAGATCCTTTCTTTCCCATCGCCTAAAACGAAAGATATGAAATAATAGTAAAAACAGAAATACTAAACCAAGGTATTTGATGAGGTCTATGGGATTCGTCAAATTTGAGCTTGAATATTCTTTAACTATAATATCTTTAGCAGGACTTGTAACTTGTAGTCTGGAGATTTGTTCCGGGATTTGTTTCGAGATTTGTTCCAACATTTGTTTCGAGACTGGTTCCGAGATTCGTTCCGAGATTCGTAACCACATTCCTTCCGAGATTCGTTCAAAAAATCGTTCAAAGATTGTTCCCTTACCGATGATATTAAATTGGGCAGGTATATTTTTGTTTCGCCAGAAAAAATCCGGGATGCAGATGACGAGAACAGGCAGGATGAAGAAGGTCATGTTTTTCACAATCTTTAAAAAGTTTTTCTTCTCATTCCAAAAAATTAAAAAAAGGAAACCAGGGAAGAAGAAAACCGAATTGAGTTTTGTAAAATACATTAGAGCTGATGCCACACCCGCTTCAATATATCTTTTCTTAACAATGAAATACAAACACAAGATTGAGAAAGTGGTTAATGGGACGTCCACATATAGGAGTGTACTAAAGCTCACCATCGTCGGTATCGTAGCGATGATGAAAGCAGAAAACCAACCCGCTTCTTGGTTTCCTGTAACCTCTTTCGCCAAAATAAATGCAATCCAGACTAAAAGGATGAAGAATAGAATGTGATAGATTTGTGCACTCGTCTGATAAACCCCTCCGGTAATCTTCCAAAGAAAGGCTAAGCCAAAATGCCACAAAGGAGGATCATTATTAAAGAAGCCAGGAGGATTCCCAGATTCATAGAGAGGGTCAAAGGGAACCCTCTTCCCCGTGTTATAGATATTCTGGGCAAACCGAAAATGGTGGGACTCGTCTCCGAGGGAGACAGGGGTGATGGCTCCATTGATGACAATGATGGAAGCCTCCAAAAAGAGAAGGATCCAGAATATTTTCTGCCCGTGCCTGCTCCACATAATCTCTGTGAGGTGGTAAAATGAACGAGCCTATTGGCCCCCTTCAATCGAAAAATGAATGAGAAGGAGGAAAGGCTCTATCCTTTTTCAGCCATCCACTCCTTTCCGATTCTTGACGCTATAATGGGTCACGATGGCCCCACGTCTCAATAGACTCTCCAGTTGAGTGAAGGGTCCTGCGAGCAAGGTGCTCAGCCCCCACGCCACTCTTTGAGAGACAGAACTCCCTCCCTGGCTCTCCTTTCCCCAGGCTTTCTGAGGGTCGAGATTCGGAAATAAAGATATGACAAGCGTAGGTGGATGCCACCAGTTCATGAAATGGTCGGCCTTGAATACGCGGTATCCAATCTTCTCGAGCAAGTCCCGAAGAGTCTTGATGTTAAAATAGTAGAGGTCCCTCGGAACGTCGAAGGCCGCCCATCTCTTGCCAAAAATCTTACTCTGTAAAGAATCCTTGTTGGGAACCTGGATGATCAAAAATCCGTTTTCTCTTAGGATTCGACGGACTTCTTCACAGATCGCCGTGGGGTTATGGGTATGCTCCAAAACATTGTACAACATGACCAGGTCGAAGAATTGATCCGGGAATCCGGCTGAAAAGAGATCTCCCCTGACGACATTCAACTTCAGGTGTTCCCGGGCATAATCTGCTGAATGAGAAGTCTCTACGCCGTAGGTATCGAAACCCATGCCCTTCCAGACATCCAGGCGATCTCCTGTGCCACACCCAATATCCAGAACCCTTCCTCCATTTCTCCCCGTATACTTTAACACCCTCAAGGTTTCATTCTTCAAAAGATGGTATCGATACCCCTTCTCTAATCCTCTGACCGATCTGGTCAAAAAGGAATCTGCTTCTAATGTCTCCTTCCATGAATAGGTCTCAGGATAGAACCTCCCCATCTCCTCCGGAGCTGGCCTTGGATTGACATAGAGGAGGCCGCACCTTCGGCATTCGACAACATGAAATTCCTCTTGCGAGAGGCAAAACTTATCCTTCTTCCTGAAAAGTACCCGAGACTCGTCCAGACCACAAAGGTTACAGTTCACATACTCCATCAGAATTCTCTTTTCCCAAACTCCTTGATCTCACGGATAATCAAATCGACCTCCTCATCCTTTAGATCGGGAAAGAGCGGAAGGGTCAACAATTTTTTCCAGACGGTATCGGCCACAGGGGTCTCCCCCCGAAAGGCTTGATACATATCATAGTGATTGTTGGGAATATAGTGGACCCCTGTGGAGATCCCTTTCTCCTGGAGATAAATATTGAGTTGATCTCTCTTTTCGGCCCTAATCACATAGTTGTGATGGGCAGGTTTCGCATAAGGCTTGACCGCCGGAGTCTCCAACCACTTCAATCCCTTCAAGCCTTGGCTATACCTCTCGGAAATTTCTTTCCGTCTCCCATTCATCCTGTCCAGTTTCTTGAGCTGGACGAGGCCGATGGCCGCTGGAATATCATTCATATGGTATTTGAAACCTACCTCCTCCACATTGTAATACCATGAATATTTCTTATCCTTTTCTTCCCTGGACCAGGTATCTTTCGAAATACCCATCCATCTCAGTTTCATGAGTCTCCCGAAGAGCTCCGGGTCATCGGTGGTAATCATTCCTCCCTCGCCGGTAGACATATTTTTCACAGCATGAAAACTGAAACAGGCGAGATCCCCCACAGAGCCCAATTTCTGTCCCTTATACTCTCCGCCACAACCGTGGGCCGCATCTTCGATCACCCGAATATTCCCGGCTTTGGCCATCTCCAAAATGGGATCCATATCGCAGGCATGCCCCCCATAGTGAACAACGACGATGGCCTTTGTCTTTGGAGTTATTTTTTTCTTGATCTCCAACGGATCAATATTGATTGTGTCCGGTTCAATATCTGCAAATACCGGGATTCCCTGATTATAGAGGATGGCATGATTGGTTGAAACAAAGGTGATGGGTGTTGTGATCACCTCCATCCCTTCAATATGCAGAACCTTCAGTGCAAGATGGAGGGCAGCCGTTCCTGAGTTGAGTGCCACCGCAAATCTGGTGCCGATATACTCTGCAAATTTATTCTCAAATTCTTTCGTTTTGGGTCCTAAACCAATCCATCCTGTTCGGAAAGGTTCTCGGAGTGCCTCCAATTCCTCTTCCCCGAATGAGGGTTTGAATACAGGTATCATCGATCAACCTCCTCTATTCCCGCAAAGCGATCTCTTTTGCCGAAATTCCAAATTGCCTGATCAATCTAAAGACCTCGAGACTTGAAATCTGTCTCTTTTTTTGAATGACCCTTCTCTTCCTGAGCATCAACGGTAACTGTTTCCACAAAGAAAAGTAGACTTTTATCAGTATTTTGATCAGTTCCATCTTAGAGAAATCACTTGTAAATCGGCCGGCCGCACCTTTCCCGGAAAAGGCGCCATAGGCCTGCAGCAGGTATCTCCAAAATGTGTAAAGCTGGCCAAAAATAAGCAGAGGAAGAGGGAAGCTCTTAATCGCCACCCAAATTCGATTCCTCTCGACCAAATAAGCCTTGAAAGGAGAGTATGTTCCGGCGCTGGCAGAGTGGAAATGATAGACGATAGCCTTCGGGTTATAGATACATTTCCAGCCCGCCAATTGAGCCCTCCATCCCATATCGGTTTCATCTGCATAGGCAAAAAAATCTTCGTCATAAAGGCCTATATCTTCTAACATCTCCCTGCGATAGAGGCAAGCACAATCGCTTGCAAAGAAGACCTCCGCCTCTTCATTGTATTGATCTCCTTTTTCAAGTCTTCCCCTTCCAATGGAAAGGCCATCCGGGCAAATCACAATACCCGCCGCGTCGATGAGGTTATCCTCATATTCCAACAGAATCTTAGAAGCACAAGCTCCATACCGATCGTTCTCTTCAATACACCTTCTTAATTCCTCAATACAGTGTGGGTCCAACCGGGTGTCATTGTTCAACATCATAATATATCTTCCCTGAGATGCTTGAATCCCGACGTTATTCCCCCCCCCAAACCCAAGATTGGTTTTATTCACAATCACTTTGACATCTGAGAATCCTTTCTTGACGAGTTCGGCCGAGCCATCTGTCGATGCATTATCCACAACAATCAGCTCCAAAGGGTCGTAGGTCTGTTCTTGTAGGGACTTTAGGCACTTCTCCACGACTTGTTGACCATTCCAGTTCAGGACGACAACGCTGATCAGCGGCGAGCTAGATTTCATCAATTTTTCACCGTTCTTCCATCCGCATGATAAACCAAGTAAACATTTATTCCAAAGAGACACAGGGCGACGATGCCCATCACGAAAAGCACCTGGGTTAAGGTCTTGTGAAAGAGCAAAATGAATCCCGTTTGACCGATGGTCAAGAAGAATAACGGGTAAAGAAACCCTCTTTGCTGAGTGGAGAGATGGTAATACAGCAGGATGAAAGTGAAGGAGAATAAGCTCATATTGATGCAAAAAAACTTAACCAATGGGATACATTCTAAGTGAGCCTTCCCGCTCACAACCTTGATCAACAGGGATGGGAAAAGGAGTCCAATGAAGACCGCCGAGCCACAAAAAATGAGTGCGATCATCAGGCTTTGCTTCAAGATTGAGAGACCCTCTTCGGTTCGACCTTGGCCGTGCAGTGCGGTGAGCTTGGGGAACATGACCATGATCACAGGAATCGGGAGAAAGAGGATGATTTTCCCTATCATCTGAGCAATAGAATAATATCCAGCCTCGATGGGTGTGAAGAAGTGCTTGATCAAAATGAGATCGATATTGGTGAGAACCATAAAACATAACAATGTCATTCCGACGGGGAAAAAATATTGGTAAACCTGCGAAACGTAGGATGGATCGGTACCCTCTGGATTCCCTGTTTTTCCTTCCACCAGTCCACCTTTTGGCAGACTCATCCGTAATATGACCAGAGACAAAAAAGTAGTTACAGCATACGAGAGCAGAATAGCGCCCATCGCTCCCATGACTCCAAAGCCAATCAATACGAAGACGATTCCTAAGACAAATTTGGTAGCTCCATTAACAATTAAGTTGAGGCTGAGTGAACCAAATTTTTGCAAGCCTTGAAGTCCTCCCCACGGAACTGGAATCACCATTGCAAAAAGGAGAATCATTCCCAGGAGGATAATCAAACCTTGAGAATCAAACTGAAAAAAGGAAGACAGGTGAGAACTCCCGAGAAGGATCAACAAAAAAATAGCAAACCCTACGGTCGACATGAGTAAAAGAAGATGCCGAAGAAGTTTTATCACCTGATCATACCTGTTCAGGACTTGAAAAGAGGAGACGAACTTTGTGACCGTTGTTTGAACGGTACTCGCAGGAACAGAGATCACCATAAATAGAGCCATGAGGGTATTGAGGTGTCCATATTCAACCGGAGGAAGATATCTCACCATAAAAAGATGATATAAGAGATTGAGCAGATTGAAGAGACCAACGCCTATTACCATCAATCCCGTATGTCTAATAAATTCATCCTTCAATCTCAAGAATTTCAATAAATCACCTCATAAACAGTAATCCAATTCCCATCTTTTTCTTGATACCTGTAGAATTCTCTTAAATCGGCCGATCGAATCGATCCCTCAAAATCCGGATTCGACTCGCGAGTATTCTTATTGATCAGAATGTACCTGACCTTTTTCTCTTTTGCAAACTGAATAATTTCTTCATAGGACTTGGCGGGCACCCTGGGTGTGGAAACCCCAGACGGCAATAGAACGAATTCTCTATCACTATAGAACGTTTCTAATGGACTGTTGCTCATGATGATCGAATCTTTCGGGGTATTCTCCATCAACCAAAAGCCCACGGCCTTCTCATCCATACGATGCCTTCGTTCTGGCTTCAGACTTTGTGGCAATTGGATAAGAATGGAAAGCAAAACCAAAGCAAAAACCCATTTCTCTGCCTTGGATGCGTTTATCTTATGGA
>Ga0153916_10003675_pt1 | contig 11466 bp, 9 predicted proteins | sample Opewatmetagenome_FD_109642 | JGI IMG/M metagenome (GOLD analysis project Ga0153916, IMG submission 109642) | Freshwater wetland microbial communities from Ohio, USA - Open water 3 Core 3 Depth 4 metaG | ecosystem: Environmental > Aquatic > Freshwater > Wetlands | place: USA: Ohio, Lake Erie, Old...
TCGAACCGGTGCAGTACCGCGTCACTGTCGAGCGCAACGCGCTGAAGTTCGCCGCGGCGCACTTCGCGACGTTCGAGGGGCAGTGCGAGCCGTTGCACGGCCACAACTACGCCATCACCATCGACGTCAGCGGCACGCTGACGAACGACTCGTGGGTGTGCGACTTCTCGACGCTGAAGTCGCTGGGCAGGGCGCTCTGCGACGAGCTGGACCACAAGTTCCTGCTCCAGCGCGACAGCCGCGTGCTGACCGTCGAGGAGGGGATGAGCAACTGGAAGGTGCGCTTCCTGGAACGCGGCTGGGTCTTCCCGAAATCTGACGTCCTGGCGCTGCCGATCGACAACACGACCGCCGAGCGGCTGGCCGAATGGTTCGTCGGACGGTTGCAGGGCGCTCTGCACATGCGCGGCGCCACCAACCTGACGACGATCGCCGTCGGCGTGGAGGAAGCGCCGGGGCAGACGGGGTGGGCGTCGGCGTCGTTCTGAGGGAGGCGGCGCACCAGGACATGCGTCCGCGGCATCCGACCCGACGCAGCGGACGGGGCTGAAGCCCCGTCCCTACGGTTGTCCCGATCCGGCCCCGGCATCCGGCCGACGTGGCGGACGGGGCTGAAGCCCCATCCCTACGGTCTGGTCACGCCGCGGCGGGCGGTGCTGGCGGCGCCGCCCGTCGTTCTCGGTCGGCCCGGAGCTGGCGGCGGCCGAAGTACCAGCCGGCGGCGGCCAGCGGCAGGAGCCACCACGAGAACGCAGCCACGGCGAGCGCCACCGTCGCGATGCCCTTCAACACGGCCAGCGACGCCGCGAACGCGTCGGCGGCAACCTCCAGCGGGCTGCGCGCGCCGCCGGCCCTGGGCTGCTTCGCCACGACCGGCGGTGCGAGATGAGCGGTGATGGTGGCGAGGTCGGTCTGGTTGTTCAGCAGGTTGATGCGGCCCTGCACCTGCTCGATCTCGTCCTGCGTCTGGTTGATGCGGTCCTGCACCTGCAGCACCTGGCCGATGTCGCCGGCGCGGTTAAGGAACTGGAGGTACTGCTGCAAGGCCGCCTGCAGGCTGCGCATCCGCGACTGCAGATCCGTGTACTCCTGCGTCACGTCGTTGCTGTTCGTGTCCTCGCTGCGCACGTCGCCGAGCTTGCGAACACGCGCCAGCGCGTCCTGGTACCTATCGGCCGGCACGCGGATCGTCACGGACGCCGTCTCGCGGTCGCCCTGGTGCCCGTACGCGGAGCTGGCAATGAACCCGCCCTCGGCCGCGGCGATGGTGCCGACGTCCTCGAAGCCCGCCGCGACATCATCGACCGCGAGCTCAAGGGTCGAGACCATGATCATCTTGCGGCCCAGCACGTCGGGCAGGGGCAGGGCGCCGCTGTCAGATGAGGCGCCGGCCGGCGCAGCATTGCCCGACGGAGCAGCAGCGGCCGCGCTCTGCGCCTCGGAGACGCCAGTGAACCCGAGCGTCTGCCCGCTCGCGCTTGAATCGGCCGGCTTGCCGGGCGCGGCACCGCCGCCCGGCTGACTCGACGCGGTTTTGTTCTTGCTCGCCGCGCTGCCGCACGCCACTGCGGCGGCGACGGTCGCCGCGATGGCGGCGAGCATCAGCAGCCGCCCGGTCTTCGATTTGCGTGTCATGTGGGTCCCTCCTCATCGATCCGTCGGCGGGGTCACATGAACGACGCTGCGTCGCACCAGAAAGTTCCGCGATCCGCGCGTCTGAGGCAGATTTTTCGGAGCGTTTACGTCCGCGCAGTGGCGAGAGCACACCGGCCGCCCCTGGCTCTGCCGCCAGCCCGAAGCGAACGCCTCCAACACTGCCGCGGTGACGCGGGTGGCAGCCGGCAACCCTATGCAGATCGCTCGCTAAGGCACTACATAGCTCGCAGGATTTCAATAGGATCGCACTGGCCGCGCTGTGAACGGCCTGGGCCATCGCGTATGCTGCACGCATGCTGCGCGGATCCGAGAAGTATCGCATCACGGGCGGGCGGCGGCTCGCCGGGCGCGTCCGCGTGAGCGGCTCCAAGAACGGCGCGGACTACGCGATGGCCGCGTCGCTGCTGACGCCTGGCGACGTCGTCCTGCACAACGTCCCGGAGATCGGCGACGTGCGCCAGATGGAAGAGATCCTGGTCCACCTCGGCGCACGCGTCGAGCGTCCCGCGCCCGGGACGATGCGCATCAACTGCGCCAACGTCACGCGCTTCGACGTGCCAATGCGGCTGGCCGCGCAGCTCCGCGCGAGCTTCCTCGTCATGGGGCCGCTGATCGCACGCTTCGGACGCGCGTCGTGCCCGCCGCCCGGCGGCGACGCGATCGGCATCCGGCCGCTCGACGTACACCTAGCCGGCTTCCGCATGCTCGGCACCACCGTGAAGCAGAAAGGCGATGTCTTCGACGCGAAGGCGGACGGGGCGCTCAAGGGCGGCCGCGTGGTGCTGGACTACCCGAGCGTGATGGGCACGCTCAACGTCATGCTCGCCGCCACGCTCGCCGAGGGTGCGACGACGATCGTCAACGCCGCCTGCGAGCCGGAGATCGCCAGCCTGGCCGCCATGCTGAACGCGATGGGCGCCAGCATCACCGGCGCGGGCACGGCGTTCGTGCACATCGAGGGCGCCCGCTCGTTGGGGGGTGCGGAGCACCGCATCATCTCCGACCGGCTCGAGGCAGGTACGTTTGCGCTCGCCGCCGCCATCACGTGCGGCGAGATCGAACTTGAGGAGGCGGTGCCGGAGCACCTCGATGCGCTGATCTGGAAGATGCGCGACGCAGGGGTGCAGGTGGCATCCACGGACGCCGGACTGCGCGTTTCGAGCGCTGGAAACTGCCGCGCCGTCAACGCGCAGGCGCTGCCGTACCCGGGCCTCGCCACCGACCTGCAGCCGCAGCTTGCGGCATTCCTGACGCAAGCCGACGGCGCCAGCACCATCCACGAGCGGGTGTACGACAACCGTCTGCTTTACATCGCAGAGCTGCGCAAGATGGGTGCCAACGTCGTGGCCACGGGCCAGACCGCCATCATCACGGGCCCGACGAAGCTGCGCGCGGCCCCGGTCTCGGCCCTCGACGTGCGGGCCGGGAGCGCCTGCGTGCTCGCCGCCCTCGTCGCCGAGGGCACAACCGAGATCAGCGACGTCTACCACATCGACCGTGCGCACGAGGACCTGCATGGTAAACTGCGCGCGCTGGGGGCTGAGATCGAACGGGCGTAGCCCGGCCGAGGCAATCCGGGCATAGCCGCGCAGCGTTCGCGATCGCCAACCCTCCATCTCGTACGAACCGCCCGCAGGTCAACCGGCGCAGGAAGGGCAGCAGCCAATGCTTTCGAAGCACATCGGCATCGATCTCGGCACGGCCAACGTACTGGTGTACGTCAAGGGGCGCGGGATCGTCGTCAACGAGCCGTCCGTCGTCGCTCTCGCCAACCGTGACAACACCGTGGTCGCTGTCGGGCGCGAGGCGCTGGGGATGATGGGCCGCGTGCCCGGCAGCATCTCCGTCATCCGCCCCATGCGCGACGGCGTGATCGCGGACTACCTGATCACGGAGGCGATGCTGCGCTACTTCATCTCGAAGGTCGTCGGCCGCTTCAATCTGATCAAGCCGGAGGTAATGGTCTGCATCCCCGCCGGGGTCACCAGCGTCGAGCAGCGAGCCGTGCGCGACGCGGCCGAGCAGGCGGGCGGCCGACGGCCGGTCCACCTGGTCCCGGAGCCGCTCGCCGCCGCGATCGGCGCCCGCATCCCCATCCACTCGCCAAGCGGCAACATGGTGGTCGACATCGGCGGCGGCCGCACCGAAGCCGCGGTGATCTCGATGTACGGCATCGTCGTCAGCGAGAGCGTGCGCGTGGCCGGCGACCGCCTGGACGACGCGATCGTGGCGTACGTCAAGCGCCGCTACAACCTGCTGGTCGGTGAGCGCACGGCAGAGGAGATGAAGACGACGATCGGCGCCGCCGTCCCGCTGGAGAACGAGCTGCGGATGGATATCCGAGGCCGCGACCAGATCAGCGGCCTGCCGAAGACGATCAGCGTGACATCGGCCGACGTGACCGCCGCCATCCAGGACTCGCTCGCCACGATCGTGTCGGTCGTACGCAGCGTGCTCGAGCGCACGCCGCCCGAGCTGGGCGCGGACGTGATCGACCGCGGCATCGTGCTCACCGGCGGCGGCGCGCTGCTGCGCCACCTAGACATCCTGCTCACGCAGGAGACGGGCATCCCCTGCCAGGTGGCCGAGAACCCGATGGACTGCGTCGCCATCGGCGCCGGGGTGGCGCTCGAGTACCTCGACGTGATCCGGCGGGCGGTGCCGACCGAGGAAGAGACGCTGGTCGCCAGCTACTGAGCGATCCGAGCACCTGGAAGCCAGCGGGCGCCACGAACGAGGCCCCCTACTTCGCGGTGCGCGCAACGCATCACTGTCCCCGGCTTCGCTCAGTGCGACGGGCCTGCCATCTGTCACCCCCGGCGGGTATGGTCGGCCCTAGTGGCGTCGCGGCAGCGGCAGGAGAATCGGGGCATAAGCCCCGGCCGGCTCGTGCGAGGCGACGGATGAGCCGAGACAAGCGGGGCGGCCGCCTGCGCGGCGCTTCGAATTCCGTAATTGAACTTCATTGACACCCGCGAGCGCGTGTCCATACGCTCCAGTGCCATGCCTAGCGCACGGCCCGAACATGACGAAACGCGAGGAGGCACTCCATGACGACGCAACCGCTGCAGCCCGTCGGGATCCCTTCCCGTGACGGACTGGACCTCATCATTGATGCCCGCGACGTCGTCAAGACGTACCGCACGGACGACGTCACGGTGAACGCGCTGCAGGGTGTGACGCTCAGCGTCGCCCGCAGCGAGATGGTGGCGATCATGGGGCCGTCCGGCTGCGGCAAGACGACGTTGCTCAACTGCCTGAGCGGCCTCGACACGATCGACGGCGGGCAGATCCTGATCAACGGTGCGGACATCAACGAGTTGTCCGACAACAGGCGTACGGAGTTTCGCGCGCGCCACATGGGCTTCGTGTTCCAGTTCTACAATCTGCTCCCGGTCCTGAGCGCGGTCGAGAACGTCGAGCTGCCGCTGCTGGTGTCGGGCGTGAAGGCGGCGGAGGCGCGCGAGAAGGCCGCGGCCGCGCTGGAGCTGGTACACCTCCGCGAGTGGGCGAAGCACAAGCCGTCGCAGCTCTCCGGCGGCCAGCGCCAGCGGGTCACCATCGCCCGCTCGCTGGTCAATGAGCCCGCCATCGTCTGGGGCGACGAGCCCACCGGCGACCTCGACACGCAGAACGCGGGCGAGATCATGGACCTGATCATCGATCTCAACGAGCGCAAGCGGCAGACGTTCGTCATCGTCACGCACGCGCCGGAGGTGGCGGCCCGCTGCCACCGCATCGTCTACATGAAAGACGGCCAGATCGTGCGCGAGGAGATCCTGCAAAGGGCCGCCAGATGAACGACCTCTTCGGTCTCTCGATGAACTACATCATGGGCGGCCTGCTGGTCGTGCTGGCGATCGCGGCGGCGGCGGTCGGCTGGGTGCTGCTGCGCAACCGCGTCATGTTCTTCATCGGCGTGCGCAACATCCCGCGGCGCAAGGCCCAGACCGTGCTGGTGATCATCGGCCTCATGCTGAGCACAACGATCATCTCCGCCGCCTTCAGCATCGGCGACACGGTCAACTACAGCATCACCAACCAGGCGTACGACCGCCTCCACAGCATCGACGAGGTAGTGCAGGCGCAGACGGGCCAGAACGACAGCGCGTTCGATTCGGGCGCCTCGATCACCTCGCCGGTCCCTATCCCCGAGGGGCAGGCGAAGCAGTACGTCGACGCGTTCCAGCAGATCCCCGGCGTCGACGGCGCGGTCAGCGTCATCCGCGGCCCCGTCCCCGTCAGCAACGAGCGGGCCGGCCAGACCGAGCCACTTGTGCTGCTCGTCGGCGTCCCGACCGACCAGACACGCGGGTTCCAGAGCGATTTCGAGGACTTGCAGGGCAACCTCGTGTCAGTCGCCGACCTCGGCCAGGACGAGATCTACGCCAACAAGTCGGCCGCCGACAAGCTGGACGTCAAGCAGGGCGATACGCTCAGGTTGTTCGTCGCGGGCCAGGGAAGCAATTTCACCGTCAAGGACATCCTGCAGGACCGCGTGCTCACGGGTACCGTCTTCGGTGAGGCGAAGGGGCTGCTCCTCGGGTTGCCGCGCGCGCAGGAGGTGTTCCAGCGGCCGGAGCAGGTGGATCTCATCGCCGTGTCAAACGATGGCGGCGTGCACAACGACCTGGGCAAGTCGAAAGCCATCGAGAAGGCGCTGAACGAGAAGCTGCAGGGGACGAAATGGCGCGCGAAGGCCTCCAAGCTGGAGGCGGTGAACGCCGCGTCCGACGCGTCGAGCCAGCTCACGGCGTTCTTCGTGGTGCTCGGGCTCTTCTCGATCGCGGCCGGCATGCTGCTGATCTTCCTCATCTTCGTCATGCTCGCGGCGGAGCGGAAGGTGGAGATGGGCATGGTGCGCGCCGTCGGCACGAAACGCCGCCACCTGATCCAGATGTTCATGTCGGAGGGCATGGCGTACAACGTCATGGCGGCGGCCGTGGGCTGCGCGCTCGGCATCGCCATCTCGCTGGTGATGGTGCGGGTCATGGCGGCGCTGTTCTCGGCGTTCGACCTCTCGATCGTCTTCCATGTGACGGCGCGCAGCCTCATCGTCTCCTACTCTCTGGGCGTCGTGCTGACGTTCGTCACGGTGACGTTCTCGTCGTGGCGGATCAGCAGCCTGAACATCGTGGCCGCCATCCGCGACATTTCGGAGAGCGTGACGAAGCGCGCCGGCTTGTGGTCGCTGACGTTCGGGGGCCTGGGGGTGGCGTTCGGCCTGCTGCTGCTCGTCACGGGCTGGCAGGCGGCGCTCCAATTCCCGTTCACGTCCGGATTCACGCTGGCCATGCTCGGGCTCGCGCTCATCGCCCGCTTCGCCGGGGTGCGGCCACGCGCCGTCTTCACCACCACCGGCCTGGTCCTGCTCCTGTTCTGGCTGCTCGGCGCCGGCAACAACCTGCCCTTCATCAAGAAGATGGACGGCGGCATGGAGATGTTCTTCCTCAGCGGCATCGCCATGGTCGCCTCCTGCACATGGGTCCTCGTCTATAACGCCGACCTGATGCTGGCGGGGCTGACGCTCACCGGGGGCAGGTTCTCCCGGCTCCTGCCGTCGATCCGCACGGCGGTCGCCTACCCGCTGGCCAACAAGTTCCGCACCGGCATGACCATCGCCATGATCTCGCTTGTCGTCTTCGCCCTCGTGATGATGTCGACGATGCAGACCAATTTCAGCCGCATCTTCCTCAGCGACGACGCACTGGGCGGCTACCAGGTACGCGTCACCGAGAACCCCAGCAACCACATCACAGACCTTCGCGCCGCGCTCACCGCCGCAGGCTTCAACGGTCCCGGCGGCGGCACCTCCGGCATCGACCGGGTGGACGACGTGGACGTCGCCAGCCAGCGCGTCGTCCAGGTGCGCATGGCGCCGGCGCCCGGCGAGAAGGGCGACGACTTCACCGGCTACCCGACGTACGGGGCCACCGATTCATTCATCGCCAACAACGGGGTGAAGTTCCAAGCACGGGCTGAAGGCCTGGCGACCGACGCCGACGTCTGGCGGAAAATGGCCTCCGACCCGAACACGGCAGTGATCGACGCGTTCTCCATACCCGGTGGCGGCTTCAACATCGGCGGCCCGGGCTTCTCCCTCAAGGGCATCAAGCAGACCGACCGCACGTTCCAGCCGTTGAAGATCGAAGTGCGAGACGCCGCGAGCGGCAAGACGCGCGAGGTCCAGATCGTCGGCATCATCTCCTTCAAGGCGAGTGCAATGTACTTCGGCCTCTACCTTGCGCCGGGCGTCTTCAGCGACGTGTTCCCGAAGCCGGATTCGACCCTGCACTTCGTCCGTCTGAATAGCGGCGTCAGCTCGACGGAGATGGCGAAGGGGATCGAGAAGGCGCTGCTGGCGCAAGGCGTGCAGGCTGACTCGCTGCGCAAGCTGATCGACGACAACCAGGCGCTCAACCAGGGGTTCCTCTACCTGATCCAGGGGTTCATGGGCCTGGGGCTCTTCGTCGGCATCGCCGCGGTCGGCGTGATCGCGTTCCGCACGGTGGTCGAGCGGCGGCAGCAGATCGGCATGCTGCGGGCGCTGGGGTACACGCGACGCGCCGTCGCGCTCAGCTTCGTGATGGAGTCATCGTTCATCACGCTGCTCGGCGTGGTCAGCGGGGTCGCGCTGGGCCTGCTGCTGGCGCGCCAGCTCATCACGAGCGAGGATTTCTCCATGGTGGGCATCGAGGGATTTTACATTCCGTGGTTGCAGGTCCTGGGCATCGGCGCGTTTGCGTTCCTTGCCTCGCTGCTGATGACGATCGTGCCATCGAGACAGGCCTCGAGCATCCCGATCGCGCAGGCCCTCAGGTACGAGTAAGACGCAGGACAACGCCGTGAAGACCGATATCTACGAGTCCGACCCGTTCACGCCGAAGAAGGGCAGGCTGATCGCCACGATCGAGAGCGAGTACCGCTTCGAGAAGGGCGACGAGGTGTACTTCGACGACGAGCGCGGCCGCCTGAAGGTGCGGATCATCGACGTGCGGCTGCACGTGAAGGGGAACGGCGACGTGTACCGCGACATCCTGGCGCTCAAGCTCTGAGCCCTCCACGCGGGATGCCGGCCAACTGCCTCGACTGAATACGCGCGTTGACCCATTGTCGGGCCGGTGCTACATTGCGCAAAATTGCGCAATCCGGCCGTCCTTCCTCGCAAACGAGCCCGCGGGAGCCAGATGCCCATCGAGATCCCCGACGTCGTTATCGACCGCCTGCCCGTGTATGCGCGCGCGCTGGCGGCACTGGAGCGCAGCGGGCGGGAGGTGGTCAGCTCACAGGAGCTGGGCACGCAGCTCGGCGTCACGCCGGCGCAGATTCGCAAAGACCTCAGTTATTTCGGCCGCTTCGGGAAGCAGGGGCGCGGCTATAACGTCCGGCGCCTCCTGGAGGAGCTGCAGCAGATCCTCGGCCTCGACCACAAGTGGACGATGGTCGTCGTCGGCGTGGGGCAGCTCGGGCGTGCCGTCCTCAGCTACGGCGGATTCGCGCCTCAGGGCTTCGAGATCGTGGCGGCGTTCGACAGCGACCCCGCGGTGGTCGGCGAGCAAATCGACCACCTGGTGGTAAAGGCGGTCGACTGCATCCGCGAGGAGCTGGCGGTGCGCGCCGTCGACATCGGCATCGTGGCGACGCCTGCCGCCGCGGCGCAGCAGGTCATCGACGCGCTGGTGGAGGGCGGCGTCAGAGCGATCCTGAACTACGCGCCGATTGCCGCACACGTGCCGGCCCACGTGCGTGTCAAGGACATCGACCCGGTGCTGTCGCTGCAATCGATGACGTTCTACCTCAAGAGCGAGGTCGCGCCGTCGACTGCGAAGTAAGCGGCTGCGCCGTGGGCCGGCGGGGGACATCCGTATGACGCTCGACCAGCCCAGCGACGAGGACCGCGCGCAGGCGTCGCCCGAGAACGTCGCGAAGATGTGGAAGTTCGTCGAGAACTTCGCGCGGAAGAGCGGCAGCTACCTCCACCCGCAGCGCGAGATCACGGAGTTCCTCGTCATCGGCCTGGCCAAGCACATCGACGAGGTCGGCCGCCCACTGTGCCCGTGCAACTTCTACGAGGACAAGGCGGAGGAGGCGAAGCGGAGCACGTGGATTTGCGCCTGCGAGGAGATGCAGAAGTACAAGTACTGCCATTGACTGCTCTTCTGCAATTCGGAAGGTCTTCCGATCACTGAGTACCTGCCAGAGGGGCACGAGGGGCGCGAGATCTACGGCCTCATCAAAGACCCGCATCCTGACAAAGGCCGCGCGCTCGGCCGGCTGGAGGAGAAGCAGGGCCGGCATATCGACAAGTCCGGCCACGCGCGGCCGGCCAGCGACGGGTCGTCTGGATCAACGTAGTGGGGCACGGCGGGTGTGCCCTACCGGCGCATAGCCGGATATCCCGCTATTCCTTCACGAGCCCCTTCTTGACGGCGTACGCCGCCGCTTCAGACCGGCGGCTGAAGCCCAGCTTCGAGAGGATGTGGCTCACGTGGTTGCGCGCCGTGTTCTCGCTGACAACGAGCGTCGCGGCGATCTCCTTGTTCGTAGCGCCGTCGGCGATCAGCACCAGCACCTCTCGCTCGCGCGCGGTCAGCTCCGTGCCGTCGTCCGCCTGCTGCTTGCCGCCGACGAGCTTCTCGAGCACGCCCTTCGTGACCTTCGAATCGAGCAGCGACTCGCCGCGGGCCACGGACCGCAGCGCCTCCAGCAACCGCGACCGTGCCACGTTCTTCAGCACGTAGCCCGCAGCGCCCGCCAGGAGGGCCGCCACGACCGTCTCCTCTTCCGCGAACGAGGTGAGCATCAGCACCTTCGTCTCGGGCAGTTCGCTCCGGACCTCGCGACACGCCTCGATGCCGTCCATGCCGTCCATCCGCACGTCCATCAGCACGATGTCCGGCCGGTGGGCGCGCGCCTTCTCGACCGCCTCCCTGCCGTTGCCCGCCTCCGCGACGACAGTGAAATCCGGCTCGACCTCCAGTGCCGCCCGCAGCCCCATCCGCACGACCTCGTGGTCGTCGACGATCATCAGGCGCGTGTTCATGCTTCACCTCCGACCGGGACGGCCACTTCGATGCGGGTGCCCGCGCCCGGCTCACTGCGCACGGCGATCGTGCCGTGCAGCCCTTCCACCCGCTCTCGCAGGTTGCCCATGCCATAGCCGACGCGGTTGCCCGGCTCCGCTTCGCCTATGCCGACGCCGTCGTCGGCGATGGCAAGCATCACCGTGCCGTCACGAAACGCCAGCTCGATGCCTACTTTCGACGCCTGCGCGTGCCGGAAGATGTTGCCCAGCCCCTCCTGCACGATGCGGTAGAGCGCCGCGCTGGTCTCGACGGGCAGGCGTGCGGGCTCGCCGCTCACGAAGAGCTCGACCGGCAGATCCGACACGGCCTGGAACTCCTTGATCTGCCCCTGCACCGCACCGACGAGCCCCTCGTCGCCGCTCAGCAGCGGCCGCAGGTCGAAGATGTACTGCCGCACCTCCCAGAGCGCGTGCTTGGCCAGCGCCGTCAGGTCCTTCAGCCGCTGCCGCTGCTCGGTCGGGTCGCCGCCGACGCGGTCGATCGCGGTCTCCAGGCTAAGCGAGAGCATGTAGACCATTTGGGCGATGCCGTCGTGGATCTCGCGCGCGATGCGGCCGCGCTCGCCCTCGGCCGCCAGCTCGGCGACGCGCGCGGTCAGGCGGATGTTGCGCACGCCCAAGGCAATCTGGCCGGCGATGGCGTCGAGCAGCCGCACCTCGTGCAGAATGGCCGCGGGCCGTTCACGCGTCCCGGCCACGATCCACCCCTCGACGCCGTCGGCCGA
>Ga0153916_10003676_pt1 | contig 11465 bp, 23 predicted proteins | sample Opewatmetagenome_FD_109642 | JGI IMG/M metagenome (GOLD analysis project Ga0153916, IMG submission 109642) | Freshwater wetland microbial communities from Ohio, USA - Open water 3 Core 3 Depth 4 metaG | ecosystem: Environmental > Aquatic > Freshwater > Wetlands | place: USA: Ohio, Lake Erie...
ATGGTTTTGGTCTAGGAGGAACAATGCCAAAGTTTAGTCTCGACCTCACAGACAAGGCGGTGCAGCGCCTCCAGGGGTTCGTTACCACCTACAACCAGAACGAGGGCACGGCCCTCACTCTCCTCCAGTGGATAACGCTCCACCTTCAGGAGATGGCTGTCGCGGAGGAGCTGGGCGCTGCAATAGAGGGGATGCGTCGGCAATCGGAGATACAGGCCAACCGTGACTTCGAGGCCACCGTCAAAGCCGAGCGAACACGGCTCATTGCTACGCTCTAAAGGATAAGACAATGCACCCAACACTGAGAGCCCTGGCCGCCGAGGAGCGCGCGGTAATCGAGCGCCTGCAACACGCCGTCAACGTTCTCACCTCCGAGCTGCGGCACGAGTTCAGCGAAGACGTGGGTGCTGAGTATGTCGCTTGGCGCGAGGTGTCCCTGGCGTGCAAGGCGCTGAACGACCGCGCCTGCATTTGGGGGCGTCCTGGCATCTCCTGGGCGGCGGATGACACCAGACCCTTCGACCTCGGCCCCATCAAGCAGGTGAGCAGCAGCGACATCGACGCAGCCCTGGCTGGACTCATCCCCAACTGGCACAAGTCCGGCGGCGTGTCGCGGCTGACACTCGACGGTACGTACTTCTGTATCCAACCTGACGACTTCGCCAGGGTCATCGGCTGGGACTGGATCGACCAGAAGCCATACATCGCGGAGAAGTTTGACTGCGAAGACTTTGCCTTCGCCTTCAAGGGACGCTTCTCCACCATCTGGGAGGTCAACTGTGTGGGCATGGTGGTGGACTGGAGCTGTAGCCACGCCTACAACGTGGCGGTACTGGCTACCGGAGATGCTATCCTCTACGAGCCGCAGGACGACACCATACCCGTCATCGGAACGGGTATCCACAAACTGACAAACGGCATAATCCTAATCTAAGGGGTGATTAATCATGGACACCGACTTTATCAAGCTGTTGGCCGACATCGGTGGCATGGGTGTGGCTCTGGTGATGGTCGTAGCGGTGTACAAGTTCAGCTCACTCATCGCCCCGAAGTTTATCGATATGGTGAGCAACCATTTCGCGGAGAACGCTGCTGCCCTCCGGGGTCTCACCGACTCCATCGACCAGCTCATCTCCTACCTGAAGAAGAACAACAACAAGTAGAAGTCACTAGTCCCCGCACCCTAGTTGTTAACCAGACTCCCCCACTGGGGGAGGTCTGCTTTTTCCTGCAAGTATTTCCTAAAAGCCTTGACATTTTGTAGCGTTATGTCTACAATACGTATTGACAGCCAAGCCATCAATGGGGGAAAGTGATACAGAAACAAGTGGGGAGGAGCGGAGGAAAGCCTGCACCGGCCTGCGGGCCTAGAAAGAGGAGGGAGCGATGGCAGGCAAGACCGTTCCCACCAAAGAGGCAGAGGAGCGCTGGGCGGCGGTTCGTAATGCAGATGGAAACGTTAGCGAGGCTGCTCGCAACCTGGGGATGCAGCGGCAGCGGTTGTCCAACTGGTTGCACCGCAACCCCCAGCCAGGAGCAGTAGTGGCCAACGAGAATGGGGAGACGCCCAAGGCCAGGGCGCGACGCAGTAGGAAACTTCCCTCTGTAGAGCAAATCCGTGCCGAAGCGGTGCGGGTGGAAGACCTGACGCCGGTGGAAATCTTCCGCAAGTTCTTCGAGTCCTACGACCTGCTCCAGCGGGAACTGCGGATGGAGACGGAGCGGGTCGTCAACCTGGAGGCCGATGTCAGAGCGCTCAAGGACGAAAACATCCGCCTGCGGGGGCAGGTCTCCTTCTACGAAGACCAAGACAAGCGGAAGCTGGAGGAGTGGCGGGCTGAGATGCGGAAGCGCATTTCCGACCTCAACCAGCCAGGGGACTGATAATGGAACCTGCCGTTGCCCTCGTCGTCTTGGTGGTGGTTGTGCTCGCTGGTTTCCGGCTTGCCCGCCACAAGAGCTGGTGGGCCATCGTCCCTGCTGCTCTGGCCGTGGGATGGATGGCCGGTATCTGCGTCCTCTCCCAACCGTAGGCCCGATAACTGGGCCACTTCTTGCATCAGCCTCAGGTTCGCGGTAGGCTCATGCTGCACCGTTTTGCCACGCTTACCTCTTAATCAGCGGGTTCGGGGTTCGAGTCCCTGGCGGCCCACTACAGATACAAAATGGCCCGGTAACGGGCCTCATTGTTTTGCCACAGCGCTTCCAAGACCGATGACTTGACAAGTTTCCCCCGATGGTGGTACACTGGGAGCACAAGGGAAAGGAGAAACCCGATGACAACAGCAACAAAGACACTACGATACGAATCCGGCGAGACCATCAAGTGCTCCGAGACGGTCTACAGTGGCGGCTTCGGCGGCTACAATTGCTCACGCAACGCCACGGTGCTGCGTGGGGACAAGTACTACTGCACCATACATGACATCGTGCGCCACGCGGAAAAGCGCAAGGAGCGGAATCGGCTGTGGCAGGAGAAATGGGATCGGGAGAGGGCGGAACGTGCCAAGTGCAAGGCCAAGCTGGTTCAGAGGATCGTGGAGTGCGACGACCCACAGGCTGCCGCTGCACTGTTCGACGAGATTCGGCGGGTGCGGTGATGACACAGCCACTCACTCTTGATCAGGCTGAACAACTCTTCCTGACTTCCCTCCGCGCTGAGGGACGGTCGCCGGACACACTGCGGTTCTACACCGACTCGCTGGAGTCCTTCCGCCGGTTCCTGGCACGCCCGACCGTGACAGTAGCGGACATCTTCCCTCAGGATTGCCGGGAGTACATGGCCAACCTCCACGCTCGCGGCTCCCGCCCGGCCACGGTGGACGACCGCCGCCGCGCCTTGGCCCGCTTCTTCACTTGGCTGCTGGAGGAAGAGGAAATACCCACCTCGCCAATGGCCCGTATCAAGCCGGTGCGGGTGCCGGTGATGGTGATCCCGTCCTACACCCACGAGGACATCGACAAGCTGTTGAACAACTGTGCCAACCGCTCCCATGAGGACGTTCGGGACAAGGCGCTGATCCTGATGCTCTACGACACGGGGTTGCGCCTGCGGGAGATCGCCGGCCTGGAGATCGACGACATCGACTGGAACACGGGGCGCATCAAGGTCTTCGGCAAGGGGGCAAAGGAGCGGTTCGTGGGGATGGGGTCGCGCCTACAGCGGGCGCTTCTACGGTGGATTCGTGTTCGTCCAGGTGATGGGCCGGGGCCGCTCTGGTCTACGCGCTGGGGTTCCCCGTTCAAGCCTGAAGCCATCCGCTCGATGGTGAAGCGTCGGCTCAGGGATGTCGGGGTCAGTGGGCCGAGGGCTGTCCATAGGTTCCGCAACTCCTTTGCTGTATCATTTCTGGAGGACGGCGGGCACCCCGATGACCTGCGTGAGCTGTTGGGGCACTCTACCGACCAGATGGTGCGGAGGTACACGCGGGATGGAGCGCAGAACCGAGCGGTGAAAGCTCACAAGAGTCACTCCCCCGCCGACCGGCTTCGTTGATCCCCAGATGGCTGGATAATACCGTTGCTATCATATCTTCTGGTATGTGCCACTTGATTTCGAGCACTCCCGTTCTCAGGAGACGAATGGAGTCTACGATTGACTCAGATGGAATATTGCTGAGGGCAAGCAAAAGCCAAGCGTTGGACACGCCCATCTTCATCACACAGCCTTCCTCTTTGGTCTCATCCCCAGCCGCTTGAAGTAGAGCCGCTTCTCCGCCTCGTTCCTGAACCGCCCCATAAACGCGGCACGAGCTTTCTCCGCATCTTTGAGTTTCTGCTCACGGTTGAAAGCCCAGCCGGTGAGAGCACCGAGGGAGCCTGCTTGGGCGCGGTTCATTGCTCCACCGTTGTTTCCATCCACCTGTCGCCGCTATGAACCCCACGCGGTCGGAGCCACAGCTTTATCCCTCCCAAGGCGGTCGGCGATAGCATCTTCTGCTCGACGTAGATGCCCTGCGCGCGCCCTGCCCGCTGATGGCCTTGGAGGTAGCTCCTGATCCAGCCACCCGTACAGGCGAGGATGGCCGTCTTGTGTTCCAGCTTCGGTGGCCGCTTGTCCCAGCGGACGTACACCCTGTCCATCGGCGCGGCCACCTTCTTGTGGTGGTGGCCGATGAGATAGATGTCGGCGTCGAAAGACTTGAGAACGTGCTCCAAACGGTTGAGGGGAGCGGAGGTCAACAGGCCCCCGCCTACCCCGTGGTGGCACCAGATGACAGAGGAGGTACGGATAGCCTTGCCATCCGCGAACAGCAGTTTGATCATCGCCGAGTCGCCCAGGAACGGGGCCTTGAGAGCCTGCGCTATCCGGGTGTCAGTGGTGGTGCCGTCCTCAAACTCAAAGTAGTGGTGGCCTTCGAGTAGTCCCAGCCATCTCCCCTCCGTTCCCTTCATGATGTCGAGGAATCCAGCCACCAGACCGGCAGCGGCGTCCTCCATCATGTCTCGCACGCTGTCGTACAGGCGGGCCTCGGTGATCCGTGCTCTGTTGCTGGGGGAGGCCACGTCGATGTAGTCGCCTAGGCCCAAGAAGTAAACGTTGGGGTGTTTCAGCCCCTCTTCAATCCACCGCTTCAGCCGGTCAACGGCACAGGGGTCGTTCTTCCCCCCGCCCGCGTACTGGACATCACCGATGGGCAGAAGAAGGGTCTCCGCCCACGGCAGGTGCTTGGCCTTGGCCTTGGCGGGGGTGCCAAACAGAATCTCCATCTATCCACCTCTCAGGGCAGAACCATCAGGGGATCAACTAGTCCCCCGTTCTGCCTGACCTCGAAGTGCAGGTGGGGGCCGGTGCAGTATCCGGTGCAATCGGCATCCCCTATCGCCTGTCCCATCGCCACATCTTCTCCCGCCGATACGAACAGTTGTCCGAAGTGCCCGTAGATGGCTTGGGTTCCGCCACCCTCGATGACGACGGTGATGCCGTAGGCGTCTAACCATCCTGCCAGGACAACGTGCCCAGCAAAGGCTGCGACCACTGTTCCATCACCAGCGATGTCTAGCCCCTGGTGGCCGTCTTCTCCGAAATAGGTGGTTATCGGACCAACCAGGGGCCACATAGCAGTCGGAGGAGGGGGAGTGGGAACAGGGGTAAGTGTAGGGGTCAGCGCCAGGGCCAGGAGTGCATCCATGTCTACGTTGTCCCCGCACACCAGCGGGCAAAGCGTTGGCTTCGGGGTGGGCACGGCGTGCTCAATCTCAAAGGGCAGGGGGACCATCTGGGTCTCCCTGACGACGTGTGTTCCCGTTCCGAACATTAGGGCGAAGCCAAAGCCCACCCCGATGCCTATGGGTAGGAAGATGGTGCGTCCGAACAGGTGTAGGAACAGTCGGATCATTGGACGCCTACCTCTTGGATTCCTACTATTGCTCCTCTGGGGATGGTGATGGTGCAGAACACGTTTTCCTGGTCTGAGTACCCAAAGGCCAATCGGATGTAGCTGTCGGTTTCCTCTAGGACGAAACCTACAGTCCAGCAGGAACAAGGTTTGGGTTCCATATCGGGCGACCAACCAAACGTTCCGTGTGAGTCAAGCCATTCAACGATCACAACCCGCCGATTCACTCTTATCCCCCTTCATGGGCAGGCCCCACATATTGCACAGCAACAGGAGACCGATTACGCCGTAGTTGGCGATGTCAATCCAGGTATCCAGCTCCTTCTCATCGCCCGCTTCCGCCCCCCTGCTGGAGAAGAGGAGGGTCTTGAGGCGTGCCAGCTTGTCGCTCAGGCGGACGACCACTCCTTGCCTGCCGAAGGCGTCGATGTTCCCCCGCCCGTACTTTCGGTGGCGGTCGATCATCACCTGGCGGCATTGGGCGTACATGATGTCCAAGGACTCCTCGAAGGTGTGAGGACGAGGGGAGGTGTAAGCCGGAACAGCTTCATCCTTTCTCTCCTGCTTCAAGGCAACTTTCAGATTCCTTGTAGCGATGTTCGGGCGGCAAATCCAACAGTCGGGGTTGGCACATTCCCTCCAGTGCGAGCTGAAATCTCCAGGGTCTATCATCTTTGTTTCTCCTCAGCAGAACATCTTGAGAATGTCGGGCCAGTTGGTAAAGCGCACAGCTCGGTCGTCGATGTAGGCCAGTGCAGGTACTTTCTTGTTGGTCAACTCGTCATAGGGGATGTTGTAGAAGTACAGCCACGTCGCCACCGCTGCCAAGTCCTGGCGGGTGGTGAACACTACAACCCTGAACCCGGAGGAGTGCAACGTTTCCAGCGCGGCCTTTGCTCCAGGCACGGGAAGGTCATAGCAGGTGCCGTCCAACCACCCTGCGCCGTAGGCGTGTATCACCCCGTCGAAATCAACGGCAATGGTTCTCCGCCACTTGGCAAGGGTACTGTTCGTCGGAGGTGGGCCTTCACCTCCCGGATAGCCGTTGCAGGTGGTCATGCTTTCTTCCTCTCTTCTTGCTGGGCTTCCCGCCTCGCCTCGTCCCTTCGCAGGCTTATGGCATAGATGGCCTCGCGCTTGCGCCAGCAGCGGTCACATATCCGCAAGCCCTTGTAGCGCCTGCACAGCCTGTAGCCACACCCGCTGGCGCAGTTGGCCAGCTCTGCTACGCGGCGAGACACAGCTCCTCCTCCGAGGGCAGGCACAGCGCCAGCTCCTCATAGGTGGGCAGGCACTTCAGCTCAATGCCCAGCAGGTCTTCGGGTGGCACGTTGCAGAACACCTTGTCGGCCCCGCAACATCTGCAGATGCCCTCGGAGTAATCCTCGCCCCCTGCTGGTTCAAGGATGAAGTGGTGGGCACCCGTAGCAGACTTTGGGCAGTGCCCGTCAGGCGGGATGCTGATCTTCGCTTCGAGTTCCCGCCACTCGGCCAGCCTGTCTTGCCACGCGGCGCGGCCTGCCTGTTGGCGCTTGTCGTATGCCTCTTGGGTGTGGACGCCGCAGTAGTCAGAACCGTCAACCGCCTGGAAGGGACAGGGGCCGCCGTGGAGTTTCCGTGCTTCGCAGAGTTTGTGTGTCATGGCTTCTCCTCAATGAACCGGGCAACGTTTGCCCCAGTCTTCCCGCCGAGAAGTTTCTTCCAGTCGTCCTCGCTGGCGGAGAACAATTGTTTCAACGACGCCTGGGTTGCCAGCTCTATCGCCCGCTTCTCACCTATCTTAGGCAAACCGGCGAGCACTTCTGCCCGCTGCGACAACCGCCCCGTGACGGGTATGCGCCGCTCCCGCTTCGGAGATAGATGCTTTTCCTTCTGACTCCAGGCGTAGAGAGACGCTATCCGCAGGTGGGTGTAGGAGGTGGCAGGCGAGAAGGTTACGTATATCCCCGCCGCCTGCCAAGACAGGAGAGCGTTCTGAACGGAATCGTAGTCCCACTTGGACAGTTGTTCCGGCCCCAGCCAGTAGTCCAGCTTGCCCTTGTACTCCTCCATGATGCCTTCTATGAGCAACATGGGGAGCTTGGCAACCTCTAGCATCTTCGTAAGCTGACGGTGCAACTCGCCGCTTCCTAGACTGCTGAGGAAATTGCCAAGCTCCTTGCGCTCGATGATGACCAGCCCGAACGGGCTATCCCAGATGTAGTCGCCTATCAGCAGGCGCATGATGGTAACAGGGGCGATGTTCAGCCCCTTGAGGAGCTGGGGTACGCCAGAACGCTCATCGCCAGTGTCGGCAAGGATGGGCATGGGGCCGATTGATTCCATCATGGCCACTTCCGAAAAACCACTACCACGGAGTCAAACTTGGCCGGAGCGGGTTCGCCCTTGAACGTCAGCCTACCCTTGAGAAACCTAACCTCGGCCCACGGGCGAGGGCACTTCTTCTCCCTATCCCAGATCAAGTCATGCCACCAGCGCGTCCCCGTTCGTGATGGCAAAAGAAGGACAACAGTTGTTCCCCTCAGGGCTTCGAGGAGTGCTTTGGCCACCCACTTCTCTATATTTCTGCCATAAGGAGGGTTCACGAAGGCTCTCCTGCCACCCCAATCTTGCTTCAGCCCATCCTCGGCCTTGGTGAAGTAGATGTCACACTTATGGTTCAAGTCACTGGCGCAGGGGTCGAGGTTGAAGGCAAACTCTGCATCCAAGTCTGCAAACAGCCAGTCAGGAGTTTCCAGTTCCTCCTTGTTGCGGTCGCCGTAGGGGTTGAAGCTCATGCCGCTTCCTCCTTGAAGGCATCGAGGAGCCGGATGACCTGTCTGATCCAGTGGTTGTCAGTGCCAAACGTGGTGGCAAAGGCTTTGACCTTGACCTTGGGGTATCTGGCTGGCGGCCCTTCCCAGGTGGTGTAGGTCAGGACGCGGAGGTAAACCGTCCATCCATCCTCATGCAGACGGTACAGCTCCGCCCGAAGATGGTAGACATCTATCGAATACTTGTCGGCTCCCTCCCATGTAGCGGAGGCATATCGGGCCACGATCTCGTCATAGATTTTCATGGTGTCCAGCACTCCGATCCTGTCCAAGGCTCGCCGAAGGTCATCTGGTACAGCAGGGGGAAGGTCAGGTTCATCACCGCCCGCTGTTCGATCTTGGTGTTGAACTTGTTGCGCCAGATGATCCCCCAGTGGGCTGTCTCCCCTGGCACCTGCCCTGTCAGGGCCATGTTCTCCACCATCTTCGGGTAGAGGTCGCTCGGCCTGCCGGTGGTGAAGATGTACACATCGACGGTAAGGCTGTACCCCTGGTGCTTGAAGGCGTCAGGCCGCAGGCGTTCACTCTCCTTGGTCATGCCCTCCCAGATGGTCACGGCAGGATGAGTGATGCAAAGCTGAAGCGGGCTGTTCTCCAGGCCCAGCAGGTGCGACCGCCAGTAGTCGTTAGGCAGCTCCCATGCCTTGAGGTCTTTGCCCTCTGCGGCGGAGGGTGGCAGCTTGGCCAGCTTGATCACATCCCAAAACCGCGCCCCCCCGTCGATGATGAAGCTGCCTTCGCCCTGCTGTATGGCCAATGCTTCCAGCCCCTCGAAGGCGGCCAGGAATCTCTGCGCCGACTGCTGGGTCAATTGTTCTCCTGGCCGGAGGAGGAAGGACTCATAGAAAATCTCGTGGGTCGGCGGAAGCAGGGCCAGCAAGGAGTCCACCGCCCGGTCGCAGTTGAGCAGGTAGATGGGCGGCGGCATGGTTAGGGCAAAGGTAGACTTGCCCACACCGGGCAGTCCCCAGGCGTTTATCGCAAGCGTCCGTGTCTTGGGTGGTGTCCCGCCTGTTCGCCGTTCCATCTACTTGCGCTCCCGCAGTTTGGAGAAGCGTTCACGGATCATATTCACGTCTACCGAGGGGTCTCTCCCCACCAGAAAGTGGTCAACATCTCTCCGCAACGCAGCGTGAACGTTAAACCATAGCTCCGGCGCGTGGCACCGCAGCAGCTCGTCGGTCGCCAGAGTCGCCGCATAACCGGCTATGTCCACCTCTCCAGCGATTTCTCGGGGGTCTCCGGTAAGCGCAAATATGTAGTCGAGGATCAGTTGTCTATCTTCGTCCATCATCCAGCATCCAGACAGAGCGTGCGAAATCCACAGTAGCGACAAGGCTTGTTGTGGCGGGGGTCTCCAGCGGGGTCGAAGTCACGGTTAACCTGCGTTGGGTCGTCGATGTTGTCCCGCAGCCACGCTACCTGCCGTGCCCTGGTGGCCGCGTATCCTGCCGTGTCCGGCTGTAACTCAAAGGTGGCCACACTGAGGGGTGGCGGTGCCTTTGGCCACTTTTTGATGATTGTGGCGATCCAGTTGGCCGCACTGGGGTCAGCGGCAAACACTACGAACAGGGCGCCCTTCACCGGCAGGACGGTGGACAGAGCTAGCAGGTATGCCTGAACCTGGCTGATGTACACCTTGTCAAAGGGATCGTCCTCCCGCAAGCCATGCTCCACGAACGAAAGGTAGCCCCATGCGCCCAGCACCTTAACCTCGATGAGCCACAGGGCGTCGTCCAGGTAGGCGAGTCCGTCTATCTCGCCGCGCTCACAGTTGATAGCCTTCAGCGCTTCCGGTGGCAGGGTGACGGAGGGGCTAACCTTCGCACCGATGGCCTCCAGCAAGACGTAGGCCAAGGACTGCATGGCCTTGCCACGCTCGAAGCTGAGTATCCCAGCGGGGTCTATGCGCTCACTCGGCGTGGCACCCGTAGCCAAGAACCACTGCTTGCGGATGCACTGGCCCACGGTAGACGGGGAAGGGATGGCCCGCCGTTCCCACTTGTCCTGAAACCCCTCTAGGGCGGCAACGAGTTTCTCGGTGCTCACGGTCATAGTTGGCCCCCTAGCCACTGGCCGAAATCGAAGATGCGACCACCAGCGAGAGCCAGTGACAGGAGGAAGAGAACCACCTCGACAGTGAAAGCGAGTCCCTCCACAATCGAGTCTGTTTCGCTGTATTCTTCATCCGTATCGTCGTCCATGTTTGTGCCTCCTGAGCAGCGCGGGCCTACACTGAATATGCTCACGTTAAAAGCCATCGCCTCCACCCACCTCGGCCCGCGTCACCATCGTTTGCTCTCACTCGAACGGCAGTGTCGTGTCTATGGTGCCAGTGTCACTCGCGGCAGGGAGAACACCGGCGATCTTCCGCAGCGTGCCGTCGGCCTCGGCGGCCAGGTATCCCCTGTTCACCATCTCGGCAATCAGGGCGCACCGTGGCGCTGCCAGCCCACCGAAGAAGGGCATACCGAACAGTTGTGTCACCGTGCCCATGCTGCCCAGAGCTAGGTTGAAGACCTCGGTGGCCTTGTGCCCGTCACACAGGTCGGCGAGTTGCTGGGCCACTACCTCCTCGTTGACAGCCTGGGCCGGTGCCGCAGCGGGCATACCAGGGCTGCTGTCACCGTCTCGCGCCTCAAGCACCCGCTTCTCGGTGATGGGTGGACACTGGGTGCCAAAGTAGGCGATAGGCTTGAAGATGAACTTGGTGAACCGCCCGCGCTTGCCCAGCTTGATCTCCGTGCCCTCCAGCTCGAAGTAGTGGTCGATGTACTGACCGGAGCGAGGGTCGCTGGGGCTGGCGCAGATGCCAAGCCCTTCGTAGTAGAGGCCGAGGGTGTGGGCCGCACCACCTTCACCCAGCTTGTCGCCATTCTTGTCCGTGACGTTGACAGTGTTGCTGTAGATGGCGGGCGTACCGTCAGAGCGGACAACGTTGGCAGCCTCAAACTGCTGCCGCCACTGGATGATGTTGGGACTGCCTCCCTCCTCGATGTAGCGCTGCAACGGCTTGGCAAAGACGTTCAGCACCAGCTTGCCGATGAAACGTAGCGCCCGTCTGGGGGAAACCACGCCGCACTTGGGGCAAGCGTAGGCTTCTGTCCCCCACGGAACCGTGGCGTCGAAGGGGCCACAGTTGGGGCAGGTGAACACCTGCTTCCCCACTCGGTCTGGAGGGTGGGCCGGGTCGTACTGAAAATCGCTTACAACTTGGATTTCTTCGGGCATGGGTTCTCCTTTCTCTACTGCAAGGGGCTTCCGCAGATGGTAGCCACGAGACAGGCCGCCTCTTCCAGCCGCCCTAGTGTGC
>Ga0153916_10003677_pt1 | contig 11464 bp, 13 predicted proteins | sample Opewatmetagenome_FD_109642 | JGI IMG/M metagenome (GOLD analysis project Ga0153916, IMG submission 109642) | Freshwater wetland microbial communities from Ohio, USA - Open water 3 Core 3 Depth 4 metaG | ecosystem: Environmental > Aquatic > Freshwater > Wetlands | place: USA: Ohio, Lake Erie...
CGCAACGCAAGAACGGCCAGACCGACGAGCACGAACGGCACCGGAAACAGGTGCAGCGGGTAGAGCGCCAGCCGCTCCACGTCCGGGCGGGCCGGCGAAGGCGCCCGCCGGGCCAGCGTTGTCTCGAGGATAGCCAGGGACGGTCCGCCGCCGCGAGCCACCGTGAGGCGTACGCTGTCGCCGGGTTTGCCGCGGACGACCGAATCGGAGAAGGGATTCGGCGTGCTGAGCAACTGCCCGTTGACGGCGACGATCAGATCCCCCGGCTTGATGCCGACGCGTTCCGCCGGGCTCTCGGGAACGACCTCGTTGATGCAAAGTCCCTGTCTCCAGCCGTCGTACTCATAGGTGATGCCCAGCACGGCCTCCGGGGCGCCCTGCTGCGCGTAGTAGATCCAGGTGGCCGCGTAGAACAACGTGGCGGCCCCGAACGCCAGTGCGGCTAGGACCCGAAGCCGGGACAACGTCTGGCCCGACACAGTCACGACTGCCTCCACGCCGAGGACCTGCTTGTGTTGTCTGCTGGAGCGGCGGACGCCGCGCACCGTTGTCACCAACCGTCCGGCCCGGGCCTCGCTGTCTTCCTGCCCGCGGGCACCCGGATGGCTGCTGCGCCTCTTGTGGATAGTAGACGATTTGGGGGGCGGGGTCGTTCCGATCCGGCCCCGGGGCCTGGTGTCCGGCGGGACGGGAGAGCTGGGCCGGGCGGTTTATTGCACGCGCCGTCGTGTGGTACTGGCGACGGCCACACGCGAGTCAGGTGGCATCGGAACCGACCCTCGGTCAAGCCACCCGCGGCGTCCTGACCCGGTGGTAAGATCCGCTCGCCTGCGCTTCCGACGCCGTGGCGAGAGGAGTGACCCGCCGTGAAACGCGCCAGAACGTCGCTTCTGCTCTGCTCGCTGCTCATCCTGAACGTGGCGTTCGCGCTCGCGCAGCAAAAGCCGCTGCGCGCGCCGGACGTGCCGTTCGATCCGAGTCCCAGGCACGTGGTCGATCAGATGCTCAAGCTGGCGGACGTTCGCAAAGGCGATGTGCTCTACGATCTCGGCTGCGGCGACGGTCGCATCGTGATCGCGGCGGCGCAGCAGTTCGGAACCCGCGGCGTCGGCATCGACATCGACCCGCAGAGGATCAAGGAATCGGTCGAGAACGCTCGCCTGGCCGGGGTGCTGGATCGCGTGACCTTCCGCAACGAGGACCTCTTCGAGGCGGACCTCGCGGACGCGACCGTGGTGACGCTCTTCCTGTGGCCCGAGGTAAACCTGAAGCTTCGCCCGAAGTTGTGGCGCGACCTCAAGCCTGGCACGCGCGTCGTCTCCTACTACTGGGACATGGGGGACTGGGTGCCAGAGAAGGAGATCGAGGTTGATGGCCACCCGATCTACCTGTGGACGATTCCCCCCAAGCGGCCAGCCGGGCCCGGACCACCGACGCCCGGCGCGGGCGATGCGCGGTGACGCGGCCGGAGATCGCGCATCTGCACCGACGGCTGCAGCCCGAGGTCCACGATCTCCGCCACCGGGAGGGGCCCGCCGGAAAAGCCCTCTGCCTGCCTCAGGCACCCGGCGAGCGTCGCCCCTTCCACCAGTTCCATCACGAGGAATGGGACCGCCTGCCCTGAGCTTGCCTGCGGTGAGCGCGTCGAATCCGCCGAAGGGTCCGCCTCGTCGAGGTCGTCAATCGTGCAGATGTGCGGATGATTCAGCACCGAGGCCGCCGGCACCAGGAGGCAAGGATCAGGCACCGAGCAAGTCCAGAAACGCGCGAGGGGCCACCATGCGGACCCCTTCGTACTCCTTGAGGGCGAGCAGGTCCGGGTCCCCAGTGACGACGAACGCAGCGCGGCCTTCGACCGCAGCGGCGATGTACTTGTCATCGTCTGGGTCCTTGCTCACGCGGGGCACTTCGTACTCACCAGCGACGAACTGAGCCAACACAATGGCGTCCTCGAACCAGAGATCGGGGTCGACGCCGCCACGGATGTGCTTGCGGACCTTTGGGTACGCCAGAGCTCGCAGGACCTCCCCGACGATCGCCGACGAGAGCACGATCTCGAACGCCGCGTCGCGGAGAAACCGCTCAACGATTCGCCCTGGCGGCCCTTCGGGGCGGACGAGGGCGCTGACGTAGACGTTTGCGTCGAGTACGGCACGGAGCACTGGTCACTTCGTCCTGGACCGCGACTTCCGCGCTTGCTTGCGAGCCCATCGCTGCGCCTCGCGTGCGAGGTCCATCGCCTGCGGGTCGGTCAGCGGGCTGCCCTTCTGTTGTTCCATGAAGTCGAGCGCCTGGCGGCGCGCGAACCGCCGCATCTGTTCGAGCCGCTCGACCGGCACCAGGGCGGCGAGGGGCTTGCCCTTGCGCTCGATGATGAACTCGTCGTGTCGAAGGGCGATGCGGTTGAGCATGTCGCCGATCCGCTGACGAACGTCGATGGTGGAGACCTTCTGGGGCATCGATACCTCTTGCAACTATTATAGTTGCTCTAGATGCAATGGCAAGCACGTCCAGGCCCCTCGTGATGCGGCCGTCGATCTGCTGCAGCGCGCCTTCCTGGCGGCTCCATACGGCCCGGATCCCCCCCGCGAACGCGGCCAGCCGCGCCGCGGGGCAGGACGGCCGAATCGGCGTTCACACCTGGCGGCCGATCGCGCGAAGACCGCCGACCAGCCTCTGCATCCCTTCCTCGACGGTGTGAGCATCGAGCGCGCCGTAGGACACGCGCAGGTGGCAGCCGTCGAGGCCGAACGCAGTGCCCGGCACGGTGGCGACTCGATGATCGCGGATCAGGCGCTCGACGAGCGCGAGCGGATCGAGCGGCAGATGGACGCGGACCAGGCAGTAGAAGGCGCCGTCCGGCCGCGGCACCGTGCAGACGTCCGAAATCCCGGCACACGCCGCCAGCACCATCTTCCGCACGGATGCCAACTCCACGACTTTCACGCGGCAGTACCCCGAGCCGACGCGGAGCGCCGCCAGCGCGACGTGCTGCGAAACGAGCGGCGGGCAGATGAGAATCGTGTCCTGAATCTTGTTGATCGACTCGAAGAGCCGCGCGGGGATGACCATGTAGCCGATGCGCCAGCTGGCCATGCCGAACGTCTTCGACATGGAGAAGAGCGAGATCGTGTGGTCCGCCGCGCCGGGAATGGAGCCCGGCGAGAAGTGCCGCGCGTCGTCGTAGGTGAAGTACTCGTACGCTTCGTCTTCGATGTGGTAGATGCCGTGTTCCGCGCAGATGGCGTTGACCTCGCGAACGACCGCCTCCGGATACACCGCGCCGCTCGGGTTGTTCGGCGAGATCGTCACCACTGCCCTGGTGCGCGTCGTGATCGCCCGGCGGATTGCGTCCGGGCGGAGCTGGTAGCCGGCGTCAGTCGCGACCGGCACCATCCGGCAACCGGCCATGGTGATCGCCATGTCGTGGTTGAAGTAGTACGGCGCTTGCAGGATCACCTCGTCGCCCGGATCCGTGACGGCCAGGATCGCGTTCATGAACGCCATGTTCGCACCCGCCGTGACGACGATGCGGCTGGCGGCATCGAGGCGGATGGCGTTGTCGGATTCGAGCTTCGCGCGAAGGGCCTCGACGAGCGCCTCGGCGCCTTCAACCGCGCCGTAGCGATGGTCCTCGAGGCCGCCCGGGAATGACGCGAGCGCGGCGATCGCCTCTTGGGGCGGCCCGAACGACACCACGCCCTGACCGAGCGAGATCGTGCCGGGATGGGCGCGGATCATCTCGGCGGTGATCGGAATGATCGGCGACTGCACGGCGGTCATTCGGCGTGGCTCGCGCATGAACGACATTATGGCCGATCGCGAGCGCGCGTGCGTGCCGCCGAGTCGCGCCCGGATCGAATCCGGCCGAAGCCGGATCCCGCGTTCTCTCCCGCAGATCTCCCGGATCTTGACAAGCCTGGAAACATGGTCAACAATATGACCATGATCGTGGTCAATATTTTCGAGGCCAAGGCCAAGCTGTCGCAGTTCATCGAGGCGATCGAGCGCGGGGAACGCGTGCTGATCTGCAAACGCAACCGGCCGGTCGCGGAGCTCCGGGCGGTGGCACCGGCGCGGTCCGACCCTCGCCCGATCGGCCTCGCCAAAGGACGCCTGGATGTGCCCGATGCGTTCTTCGAGCCGTTGCCCGACGAGTTCATCGGCGCGTTCTACGGCGAGGACGCCGGGCGGCGCCACTGGAAAGTCGCCGAGAACACGCCGACCGGGAGGTATCCGAAACGGGCACCTCGCGGACGCGGGCGACGCCGATGAAACTGCTGCTCGACACCTGCGCGTTCCTCTGGGTGATCGTCGACTCGCCGCGGTTGTCGAAGCGGGCCCGCGATCTGTTCCGCGCGCCGGACAACGAGGTCTACCTCAGCGCCGCGTCCGCGTGCGAGATCGCGGTGAAACACGCGCTCGGGCGCCTGCCGCTTCCGGGGGCGCCCGAGCGGGTCGTCCGCGAAGCACGGGAGGCGCATGGCATCGCCTCGCTGCCAGTTGACGAGGAGTCGGCGCTGCACGTCTCGAGGTTGCCCGCGCTGCATCGCGATCCGTTCGATCGCATGCTCGCCAGTCAGGCCATCGTCCACGGTCTCGCCATCCTCACGCCCGACCCGCTCGTGACGCAGTATCCCGCCCGCACGATCTGGTAGGGCACGCGGCAGTCGCGCGGCGTCGACCCCGCGAGCGCCTGCGCCCGGCCCGGGTGTCACTGGAATTTCGACCTTCCGGACGTATAATCCCGGACGCCAACTCGCGTGGCTGCTCGACATCGGACATCGCCGGGCAGCGCACTCCCACAAGCAGATCGGACCGCAGGCCCCGGCGCTCGAGCCCCGGGCCCTGCCCTGCGAAAGGAAACGGCCATGGCTTCGAAGATCACGCGCCGGGACTTCATGAAGACCTCGGTTTCGTCGGTCGCGGCCCTGAGCGCGCTCTCACCGCTCACCTTCGCGACGTCCGGGCGCGCTGCGGCGAGCAAAACGAGAGTCGTCGTCGTCGCCACCGCGGATCGGAAGAAGGGTGTCGCGGAAGTCGTGAAGTTGCTGAAGGTGCAGGTGCCGAAAGGCAAGAGCGTCCTGATCAAGCCGAATTTCAATACGGCCGATCCGACGCCGGGATCGACGCACAACGACACGCTGCGGCAGTTGATGACCGTGCTCTGGGAGCGCGACGTGCGCGCGAGCACGATTGGCGAGAGGAGCGGACCGCCGGTCACCAAGAAGGTCATGGAGGACAAGGGGATCTTCGACCTCGCGCGGGATCTTCGTGCCTCGGTCGTCAACTTCGATGAGCTCGCCGACGCGGACTGGGTGCCCGTCGGTCCTGCTGCAAGCCACTGGACGAACGGCGTCTTCATTCCGAAACTCGTCGCGGAGTCGCCGTTCACCGTCTCCACCTGCTGCCTGAAGACACACGGATACGGCGGTGTCTTCTCGATGTCGCTGAAGCTGGCGGTCGGCATGACGCCCGAGCGGCTGATGGGCGAGATGCACGGGGACCGCGAACACATGCGCCGGAGAATCGCGGAGATCAACCTCGGCTACAAGCCGGCGTTCATCGTGATGGACGGGATCGAGACGTTCGTGGACGGCGGCCCGTCAAACGGGAAGCGCGCGGCGGGCAACGCGTTCGTCGGCGGCACCGACCGGATTGCGGTCGACGCCGTCGGTCTGGCCATCCTCAAGGAACTTGGTTCGAACGACGCGATCATGGGCAGGAAGATCTTCGAGCAGGAGCAGATCCAGCGCGCGGTCGAACTGGGACTCGGCGTCACCGGCCCGGATCAGATCGAGCTGGTCACCGCCGATGCCGCGAGCCGCGCGTACGCGGACAGGATTCGGGCGCGGCTGGCCCAAGGGTGACGCCCGCCGGGCGTCACGGGGCGCGTCGCGGTCGCGGCAGGCTACGGGTGGTGAAGGCACCACGGGGACACTAGGCGGCCTTCCGCGACCGACGGCGCGCGTCGAAGAGTTCCTGCTCCAGCCGCCACAGTTCCTCTTCGATTTGAATCTGCAGGTCCCCCCAGCCGCCGTTTTCCAGCTCCTCGATCGTCATCTGCCGGTACGCGGCCAGCATTGCCCTGAGTTCTTCGACCCGGGCCGCCATCGGTTCTGTCTTGTTCATCGTCCCGCCTCTGTTCCAACTCGGCGACGCCCTGCGGCGTCATCCGTGACCGCAACCTTCTCTCCGAGTATTGGCGGCTGCGTATTGGCTGTTGCGCGCAACGGACTGAGACGGCTGTCCGCCCCTCTAGTTGTTTGACGCATTCGGGTCGAGGGAGTTCCCAGTTTCGCTGGATTCGGGTGGGCCCGAGGCGAATTCGGCCGGGAATCGATGAGCTAGCAAACGAGTGCTGATCATCGGGCGCCACACAGCCGCAGCGCGCACGCCTTCTTGGCGCCGAGATCCGCCAGGCGCCCAATCATGATCTTCTGCGCCTGGGGCGAGCCCGCGCCGTGGACCGACTCGGTCAGATATGACGCAGCACCCGGGCCGAGCGTGATGTTCTCGATCAGTCTCACCAGGCGCATGCGGAGATCGCTGGCGCCGTCATCCTTGCCTGCGAAGTACTTCTTCACGTACTCACCTACCCGGGGATGCTCCCGGTCGGCGAGCGATGGCATGGTCACGAGGATGCCGCCGGCGATGTCCTGCGCCAGGCGAGCGATCTCGAACGGAAGCCGCGTGACGTTCAGCTTGCAGACGTTGGCAAGTAGCGCGTCGACTTCGTACGCGCCGCTCGCGGTGGGCGTTCCTTTGAGGGCGCTCGCGAGCGCCACCCCGTGCATCGTCTCGTTCAGGTGGACCATCTCGGCCAGCTTGTCCCTGACGTGCGCGGCCTTGTCGATCCCTTGCACCTCGGCGATCGCTGCTGTCGCGCCGATGAGGACATCGCCGACGCCGACCTTGCACCCGCCGTAGCTGGCGCGGTGGTGCGCGGCGAAGCACTCGACCAGCCGTCCCGCCATCCAGCACGGCATCACCGAGGTCGGCAGGTCCGAATGGGCTGGGGTGACCCGGTGGTCTGCGCGCGACCTGTACGAGAGCCAGTCACCCGTGCACAACGCCCCGAAGATCACGACGCCGTTCCTGATTCTGGAGTCACCCCCGCCCGACCTCTCCGACCGCCTCGTCCTCGCGTAGTCCCCGGCCCTTCGCCGTTGGTGTCGCGCTGCGCGAATCTCCCCTTACCGATCACAGCTACGCGCAACCCAATGAGCGTCCGTCTGCAGCTTTTCCCTCGCTGTCTGACTCGTACCGCACGGTCTCCACGGCAGCTGGAGGTGGGCACAGATTCCAGGCAAACGGATGCCGGGCAAGCCGACAGCCGCGCATGCGGCCGGAGCGCAGGCCTCGCGTGCGGGTGCTCCAGGTCCAGGAGGCGGCCACGTACGCGCCGACCGCCCGATTCACCTCGGAGAAGCATCAATTGGTGCGCAGCGCTTCACCTGGCACCATGCGCCGCAGACGCCACGCTGATCCGTCACCCATATCTCCGGAACGCACCACCCTACGGCAGTGGCAGAGGCAGAGGGATTCCGTCCACCCAAGATCGCGAATTCCCTGGAAGTGCAGGGCCGCCAGATCGGCTCAAAGGCCCTCGAGGAGGTACAAATCAGGCGCAGTGGACATCACTCCTCGCGCAGCGCAACCGTGGGTGACAGCCGGCCCGCGCGTCGCGCAGGGACGATGGCAGCAGCCGCGGTCACTCCGATCAGGGCGAAGGTTGTGGCTGCCAGTGTGGTCCAGTCCCTCGGCGATACCTCGTAGAGCAGGCTAGCAACGACATCCGACAGCCATACGACGGCTACGAGTCCCATAGCCGCACCGGCCCCGGTCGCCACGCACGCGTCGCGCATCGTCAGCCACGTCACGCTGGCCGACGTGGCGCCCATGGCCAGGCGGATGCCGATCTCGCGCGTCCGGCGCGCAACGCCGTAGCCCACCACACCGATAATACCCGTGGCCGTAATGACGATCGTCGCAACGGCGAACAGACCGACGACGAGCGTGGCAAACGACCGGTCCTGAATGGTGCGCGCGAGGCGCGCTCGAAGCGTCGAGCCGTCGAGCACCACCGCATCCGGCGAGAGGCGGTGAATGAGGGATTCCCACATGCCGGCAGCGGTGGTCTTACCGCTCGTCAAATAGGTCACACGCCCGCCAGGGACACTTCCGTCCAGCACCCGAAACACTGCAGGCCTCGGCGCCTCGTCGAGCGCGCGCCGGCGCGAGTCTTTTACGATGCCAACGATCGGCGAGGGCGTACCACCCACCCGCAGCAGGTCCCCGATCGCGGCGCGTCCGCCGAGATACCGCGCGACGAGCGCCTCGTTGACGACTACACCGCGTCCGCCGGCATCGCGATCGACAAGCGGACGCCCATCGACGAACGACATGCCGGCGGTCTCGAAGTAGCCCGGAGACACCCACAGCAGTTCGACCGGCGCCACCGTGCCGATGACCACCACTCCAACGACGCTGAACTCGTCGGCCATCTGGCCGAGCACGGCGGCGGCGCGGCGAACGCCTGGCAGGCGCCGCAGTTCATCGGTGGTGCGATCGATCGTCTCCCGCAGCCTGGCACCGGTCACTTCCGGCCCATAGGACACGGACAGGGCCATCGTCTCGCCGGCCATGCCCGTGTCCTGACGCACCAGGTTGAGGAACGACTGCACCAGCAGTCCGGCAGCGGCGAGCAGCACGAGCGTCACCGCCACCTGCCCGCCCGTCAAGCCAAACCGGATGGCGCGCACGAGGCGGCCGTCGTGCAACACAGCTTCGCGAAGGCCCGCGTGCAATCCGCGAAGCCATGCCATGAGCGACCCAATCCACCACGCGCCGCATGCGACCAGTCCCGCCAACCCCGCGAATGCGGCCACACGCGCCGACAACTCCGGCGCCCCCAGCACGATGAGGTTGCGCGGCACCACCGCAACGATGGCATCGAAGAGGAGCGGTACGAGGATGAGAGCGCCAGCCGTCCCAGCCGCCGCCACACACAGGGCTTCGGCCAGCAGCAGGCGCGCGATCCGCGCGCGACTCGCCCCCAGCACCTCCATCGTCGCGATCTGATACGCGCGATAGAGGCCGCGGGTCAGCGCCATGCCGAGCGTGTTGGCGGCAGATACGATCAGCACCAAGAGACCCGCAAGCAGCGCGCCGACAGCCAGCGGCCGCTGTTGCGCCTTCATTGCCGGCTCCAGCGGCGTAACCCTCACCCCGAATCGCCGCCGCCTCGCATCCGCGTTCAGCGCGGCTTCCACCTGCGCAGGCGCCACACCGTCGCGCAGTCGCCCCACCATGCTCAGCCGTTTCGTGACTCCGCCATCGGTGACCGCAATGGGACCGGGCACCAGCTCGACCAGTGCATCCACGGGCACCCGTTCGGTCGCCTGCGGCACAAGAAACGAAGATGAGAGCACGCCGGTCACGTGGAGCGAGCCGGATGGCTGCAGCGGCAGCGTTCGGTTCGCGAGTTCGATGCTCGCGAGCGGTCCCCTTGCGCCATGCGACGTCAGCCAGACTTCATCGTCAAAGGCTGTGGAGGTGACCGGCGCCGGCGCCGTCACACCCAGGACGTTGAACATGTTGGCCGACACGGCAACGGTCTCGAGCGCCACGACGCGTTCGGACAGGCGCACGCGTAACGTGTCGTGACGTGTGAACGCCGCGAGACCGTCGAACAGATCCGTTCGCGCCTGCCAGTCCCGCAGCAGCGGGTACTCGGGCTGCGGACCACTCGGGCCAGCAATGAACCGCAGGGTATCGATGTCGATCAGTATCAGGCGATCCGCCCGCGCATACGGCAACGGCCCGGACAGAAACGGGTCGCTCAACGCGAACATCGTCGTGGCCAGGCCGATCCCGACGATCAGCATCGCGATGACGCCCAGGACGGAGGCTGGACGCGACCGAAGCCGTTTCAGCGCCAATCGGACGTCGGTGAGAACCGTTGGCTACCTCCGGGGATTGGAGCCTCGAGGCGTGTGAGGGGGCGAGTCCCTAAGGTCCTCTGGCAGTGGTGAATTGACCTGCACGCTCGTCACTTTCAACTCGGCGCGCGGCATGCCGTCAGTGGCCGTACGTATTCGCGTCGGTAGACGAATGCCATCGAAAGTGCGGTAGTCCAGCAGGTCGCGTCGCTCCACCTGGCGTCCGTTGGTGGGCGTTCGACCCGACATCGCATCGCCGAAGCTCGGCGTGCGCTCATACGTGACCGCCACGGGCTGACACGTCGCCTTGTCCAGCAACAGCGCCATGTTGAAGCCGTTCGGACCGGTCGCGGCAATCCTGAAGTGCGCGGCGTCCGATGTCAGCTTGCGAGACCATGTGAGCGGCGTCGGCCGCGTTTCGCGCAGTAGCAACATCAACGCCCAGTGCGCAAACTCGCCCCGGGTCAAACGAAGAGAGTCTTCGCCTGGCTCGTCCATTCGCTTGAGGTTCTCATCGGAAGGTTCGACAAGTTGTCTGTCGCCAGAAAACCCTCGCACGAGAACCAGATCATTCCGGTTGGGCAGCCGCATCCGGTCGGTCGCCTTAAACTTGTCCGGAAGCCCCAGCGTGATCTCTGTCGTCGATGGCCGGCCCCTTTTGTTCGCTGGATCAGGCGTGACCTCGAGCGCAACCGTGAGTGACGACACTGCGGACAGAGCTTTGCTGCCCCCGAGCGCCGCACGCGCGCACGCGAGCGCGGCGGATACGGTTTCAATCTGCCGCTGCTCCGCCCCGTGCGCGCAACAACTAGCCGCACCAGTCGTCAGCGCGACAAGTCCTACGCCTGCAAGGTACTGCAACAGACGGCGCGTCGAACGGACAGCCACGTCGAATCCTCCGGCAGCGCGCGTCCCGCGCAACACACAGAGCCGCGTCGGGCGGGGCCACCCCGGGGTTCAACCACCCTGCAGGTTCGCAGCCACGCTGCCGGCGCGACACACTGGGCCGCCACGTCGCAAGCCTCGGCCGCCAGTCTCACTGGTCGCCGGACAGCTGGAGACCCGAAGCGACTCAGGCTAGCGCTTTATCTAACTGCACAGTGGCGTGGATGTCAAGAACCGCGCGACACGCCACGCACGCGTCTGCAGTCCGCCCGCCAGCACCCAACCGGAGCATCCGCTCCTCACTTCCCGTCCGCGGAAGCTCCCTCCTCTCCTGCTGCTAGCTGCTAGCGACCCCCAACAGGCTCGCACTCAAACTCGCCTTCCCCGCCGCCACACCGCCAACAGTACCAGTCGCCCCCTACACCCCCCCCGCCGCAGCCTGACCCGCCGCAAACATCGCAGTCGAGGTACCAGATCACGCAATCATAGCACTCGTACCGGCAATCCACTGCGTAGAGAGTTGCCGTTCCCATGGCAACGCCGAGAAACAGGGCCATCGCCAAAAACCACTTCCGGAGTCGCCTTCCCAGTGTTCGCATCACTTCCTCCTTTCAACCGTCCCCGCCAAGTGTGAA
>Ga0153916_10003678_pt1 | contig 11463 bp, 4 predicted proteins | sample Opewatmetagenome_FD_109642 | JGI IMG/M metagenome (GOLD analysis project Ga0153916, IMG submission 109642) | Freshwater wetland microbial communities from Ohio, USA - Open water 3 Core 3 Depth 4 metaG | ecosystem: Environmental > Aquatic > Freshwater > Wetlands | place: USA: Ohio, Lake Erie, Old...
AGGCTCTGTCGTGAAATCACTTGAGGCAAAATCGTTAGGAGCAATCTTCATTACGGTCTCTGTTCCGCTCCATCCTGACTGGCTAGATGTGCCTGACCATATCTCCAGGCTCCCCGTATCATCATCATTGTATATCTTTATCGTCCCACTCTCCCCTATATCCAAGCCGTTCCATCCAACATTCATTGTGAAATTTGTTATTTCAGCTGTGCTAACTGGTTTTGTAAAGGTGAAAGTATACTGTTTTGTTTGTTTCCTTGAGACCGAATAGGAGATGTCGCTGCTGTATGCCTGCGAGCCGTACTGTGTTGATATTGCATCCGCTTGGAAGTTGAGTTCTTTCTCATCTTCCGTACAGTTTGCCTGAAAGGTGAAGTTCTTCTCCGCTCCCACAGTTATGTTCTCGTTTAAAATCCATGTAATTTTCCTTGTGGTAGAATTCCACGTCCCGCCTCCTGTGCTTACAGGTGGATTGCATGAATCCGGGATATAAACAGTTATATTCATTTGGTTGGCCGTAGCGTTTGCGTTGCCTATGTTCTTTACGGTAAGGTTGAACGTGTATGTAACATTAGGTGCTATCCGTCTTGAGTTTACTGTATCATTGGTTGCCAATTCAAATTCTATGTGCGCATAATTGGAGTTATCGCTTCTTATTGACACGGTTGTTTCTTCTGTGTCATTATAGCTGAAACCGTTCCTGTCCTTATAGGTTATTGACCATGTTCCGAAACCGGATGTCTGCGCAGAAGAGGAAGCGTATACCTTGTATCTTGTTATGTTGAACTGATTTATCGCCAACCTTGGCACATTCCATACTATTCTTGTGGATGTGTCCGGAAGCGTGATTATACTGCCTCCCTGCCCCTGCGTCCATATACTGTCTACTGTCCACCCGGAAGGGACAGTTTCATTAAAACTTATGTCCTGTGTATAATCGCATCCATCATTGTGTATCACAAATCTTGGAAGGAAGGATGTTGACGTATAAACAAGCGTGGGATATTCTCTGGTTATAGATATACTTGGACCGGGCACAAGCATGGTCTGCTCGCTGAAAAGGGGTTTGTTTTTGCCGTTCGGATCTGTATAATTCACCGTCATGTTGAGTTTGTAATATCCCAAAGAAGCTGGAGAAGTTGCATTAAAGTATACATAAACCGTGCTACCGGGGGTTATTATTGTCACATTATAAGCTGGTGTGAAAGTCCAGCTTGTGGAGTTTGCCCTTGGAGTCACATTAATTGTGATATTGGAATCCCAATAGTTAGTCATTTTAACATACATAGTCCTGTTGCTTGACAAACAAACACCAAGCGGGAATTTAACCTTTGGCAAAACCTGTATGACCTCAAATGTCTTTGTCTTTGATTCCGTATAGGAAGCTGAAGTGACCGTAGCTGATATAGTGTATATCCCTGCCGACCAGTTCGCTGTGGTTATTCCAGTGAAGTTTATGTAGAGCGTACTGTTAGCAAGGAAAATCTGGCTGGTTTTCGAGCCTGAGTAAACCTGTGTCCCAGCCTCATTGGTTATGGTTATGCTTACATTCCCTGTCATGTTGTAGTAAATCGGGTTGCTGATCCTTATTCCCACATCCATTGTGTCATTTATCTCTATTTGCGACACTTCCGCTCCTGTATCGTTTGATAGCGGGACAATCTCGTAGTAGAATTCTGGAATGGAATAGGTGAGAACGAGCTTTGCAGAGTGCCCCGAGCTTCCGACACCTGTAAAGGATGCCGTATGTGTGTTTGTTCCCTGGGATGTCGCCAAAAGCTGGTCATATGCATTATACCTGAGCCACTGCATCTGCGCTTCCCCTGAGTTATCTATTGATGCTGCAATCTCGTTCATTTCGTCAACGTTTACTGTCAGGGTGTCGTCTGACGTTGACCCCGTTGACGGTGTCTCCTCTACAAACGCTTTTTGCACTTCTGGCAGGCCTTCTGGTATGAAATAGGAGAATTCCTGTAGGACAGTGTCCCCTGCAACAGGAACAATGTTGTCCGAGTACTGGTAAATGAAAGACTCCACTGTTTTTAGCTTTGTTTCGGATGCCTTTGAATAGCTATATGTCATGACAAGCTCTGCAGATTCAAGAGAATATGCCGCTACAGTATTCTGGATTGACAGGTCTGCTGTCTGTGATCCGTTTGTCCAAGTATAAAGGTTTGTAGCGTTATAGAGTATTGTGTGTGAACCAACCAGCTCACCGGCGAAGTCATAGGTATGCGTTATGCTGTTCTCCCCATCTATGTCCATTATTATGTTTACATCGACCTGGGAAATCCCGCTTTCCTTGACATAAATGCTCTTCATTGTAACATTTAATTCAGGTATGTCCACGGAAATCGGATAAGGTACAAGTTCATTTGCAGCAAGCTGTGTTATGTCTTGCCCTAGATAGTATCTTACTGTCTTGAGCTCATTGGTCTCGGAAGTGTTGGAGTAATTGTACTGGTATGTAAGAACCAGTTCCGCTCCATATAAGGATGTTGGGGTTGATGCAGTAGAAGCTGTCAGAATATTCACATTGAACTGACTACTCTGCCCTTTACCGAGAGAATATAGCGCTGTTGCGTTGTAAAGTATTAAATATCCGAAACTTCCGGCAGTGCTCTCGTCAAAGAAGACGTTGTCAAGCAGATTGGTCCCGTTTATGTCAACATCAACATTTATGTCGGCGGGTGTGAACGCGGACGGGACAGGAACCCCCCTTACCTCAATGAATGCACTCTTGACTATAGGGGTTTCAGGGATGTTCACGGAGAACGGGAATGTCTGTGTAGTTCCTGAAGCTACATTGGAATTCTGCTGACCTATGAAATATCTAACAGTCTTGAGCTGTATGGGGGAAACAGGGTTGTACTCATAAGTCAATATCAGCTTTGCGTTGAGGTTGTCAACAGGCCCGACATCAAATATAATGCTGAGGTTGTGCGGAACAGAATAGTTGCTGACTAGCTGGCTTGTCACGTCATACCTGTAGATGAAAGGTAGAAGCTCGCCCGTGCCGTCAAGGCCATAAGACGGTGATGATGAGGTGCATGAATCAAGGCAAAAAACTGTATTTGCACCTGTTATGTCTGCAGATGTCCCTCCCTCGAAAACACCGTAAACCTCAAAGAATGCGCTCCTTATCAAAATGTTTGGCTCTGGGATGGAAAGGTTGAATGTCCAGTTCTGCCATGTATCAGAAGCCAAAGAAGCTGTTCTCTGCCCTACGAAGAACTCCACGGTCTTCAGCTGGTTCGGGAGGCCTATTAAGGTTATAGGTGTTGTGATGGCTGGAACACTGAGGTATTGAGCAGAGAAGGAGATATCAAGGCTTGATATTGAAGGCGGAGACATAGCTGTGACGTTGAAGCTTACCTTGCACATCTCATCCGCATCAATGGGATTTGTGGAACAGTTGATATCATTCTGGGTAACATAAAACGGCCTCGACCCTGCTGTAATAGATATGGATGATTCATCTATTCTTACTGTTCCTGTTATGTTCCCACAGTTCCTGTTCCTACATATAACCGTAGCATTAACCTGGAATGTGTCTCCGGGACTCACATGAAAATTGTCTGGCGGGTAGTCCAGAGAGACCTCCATCTGAGGAGGATTAACTAAGTATGTTGTTACTATTTTCGCTGAGTGCACTGCACGTTGCGAAACTGTCAGATGGGCTGTATGGGAATTCCAGCCCTTTGATATGGTTTTTATCTGGCTTGAAGAATCGTATCTCAGTGCCTCATACCTGTTTTCCCCATATCCGCTGGTAATCAGTACTGCCGCCCTCTTTGTGTTTGTCCCGTCAACATCAACTATTATCGCATTTGCTACGGTTGCTGTGACAGTAGGCGTCTCCTCAATGAATACGCTCGCTATTGCTGTAGGTGTTTCAGCTATATAAAATCTGGCAGGCGCTGTTATCTTATTCCTTGCTGCTTGTTCGGTGACGTCCTGATAAACGAAATACTCAACCGTTTTTTGCCTTGTCTGGGTTGTTGTTTCATTGTATGTGTAAGTGACTATTATTTCCGCGGACTCAATGGAATATGATGCTGTGTTCGCCCTGATCCTGAGCTGCGATGTGTTTGAACCTTTGGCCAGGCTGTAGAGCCCTGTTGCATTATAGAGTATTTGGTGAATGCCTATTGTTCTATCGTTAAAATTCCAAGCGTATGTGTTCTGGTCTGCGCCGTTAATATTTATGTCTATGTTTGTGTCTCCTGTGGCCAAGCCACTCTCTTTCACATAGACGGACTTTACGGTTACGTTTTCTTCTGGGAAAAGCAGCTTGAAGTTGTAGTATTTCCATGTGCTTGCGGGGCTTATCATTGTGTAGTCCTGACCAGCAAAATACCTCACGGTTTTGAGCTGCGTCTGCGATGCCGAGTGGTTGTACTGGTATGTTATCACGGCTTCCGCCCCGTACAGCGACATTGTCTGGGAGCTTACGGAGGTGAGGTTGAACTGGCCGCTTTCGCCCGGGCCGAGCGAGTACATGGCTGTCGCGTTATAAAATATCATGTAGCCAACAGTTGTTGCATAGGAGATGAGCTGGGCATCAATGAGAGGCGACTGCTCATTTATGCTCACGTTTGTGGACGCTGTTGCCGAGCCTGTGGACATAAAAGAACCGCCGAGCTCTATGAACGCGCTCTTGACCGTGGGCGTCTCGGGAATATATACAGAGAAATTTTGCGTCCACATGCCTGCCGCCACATCGGTTGTACTCTGGCCCACGAAATACCTCACTGTTTTGAGCCTGTCCGCGGAGGAGGAGGAGAATTCATAGGAGATTATGAGCTTGGCGTTTACCAAGTATGTGGCGCCGCCGACAAACCTTGTCCTGAGCGTGTGATTCTCTACGGTTCCGTTTCCCGTATAGCTGCTAAGCAAGCTTGACACATCCAGCCTGTACACAAACCTTGTGGATTCCCCCGAGGTTGTTAGCTTGTAGGATTTCGGGCTCACCCCGTCAAGGCTTATGCTCGCGCTTGCCAGTGTCGAAGAGCCTGCAACGCCGTTTATTTCTATGAATGCGCTCTTTATTGAGATGCCCTCTTCCGGAAGTGCGAAACTGAAATTGAAATAATTCGTTGTGCCTGAGCTCAAAGAGGTGTTCCTCTGGCCTATATAGAATTCCACCGTATTGGTCTCTGTGTCCGGGTCTGCAGCAAGCATCCATGACCTGGCCTCTGTGAAAGTCTGGAAGCCGTGGAAAACCTGCGCGGGCCCGAGCTGGTAAAGGTAAGGCGTGACCTTCGGGAGCTGTGCCGAATATGAAACAATGGAGTTGTTCTGCAGGTTTCTCCAGAACAGGATTTTGGTTCCGGCCTGGGTGGCTATTTCCGCCCCACCTGAATCGGTTATCTCGAAATCCTCAGGCAGATATTCGACAAAATCAAATGTGCCTGTATTTGTATAAGATATCACCCTGAAAGAGAACTTGCTCTCTCCTTTCCAGGGATCCACAACAACAGGCGAATCCCTTAGGATATCAAATTCATAATAGGATTTCACAAGGAAATGGGAAGTTATGGAACTTCTCACTCCTTCTTCCTCGGCCTGTGCGGACATGGAGTGGTTTCCCTCTTCCTGAACTTGGTAGTAAGCCACATACACCCCACGCTCCTTCTCTTTTATGGAGCCATCATCAGTTGAGAATGTTCTGGCTGTTCCAGCCGGACTTGTTACCACAAGCGAGACATTCGCTTCGGAAACCAGGTGACCAAACCTGTCCAACACGACCATGAGTGTTTCTGTGGTCTCCCCCGGCCTGTAAATGCTTTTCTTCGTGTTTATGGATATCAGGCCCCACCTGAACCAGATTTCATGTTGTAAGGAGGGGGATTCCAAGACCAGCCTGTAAAGACCGGGCTTTATTTTCCTTCCTCCGCCTAGGATTTCTATCCTGTATTTTCCTGGAGAGATCTCTGTCAGATTTATTTCTGCAGTTGAAATGCCTCCGTCCGGGCCGTAAAGCTTTGCATTTATTTTCGGGGAATTTTCCCCGATAACATAGTCCTGCTCAGAAAGAACAGGTACATTCCAGGAAACGGAATCCTCCAGGCCGTCTCCATCAGAATCAAAAAATGTCACATTGTGCAAGGAGTCCTGGGTGACATCCTGCGTCCCGTTTATCCAGAACAGGCTCGCCCTTCCGTTCACTTCTACCTCGAATGAGGGGTTTTCGCTTATGCCGAAACTCCCCCTTCCACTCACATTTATCTGCGGAATAACTTTCCCTTCCAGCTCTTCTGGCAGATTTGTTGACGCCAGAACGTTCGTGTAGTGTGTATCATTAAGGTTACTGAAAACCGAAACGTTCTTGTTCCAAGTTCCGTTTTCCACGGATTCGGACTCCATGATTTCGGGTGCCGGGGTCTCATACTCCACAACCTTGTTCGCAACTCTTAGTGTCCAGTTTACAGATTTTCCAACTTCCGCAGGACCCTGCTCAAGGAAGCTCCCCGCGGACTCTATCTCATACTCCTTCTCGGATAGCTGCGGGATTGTCCAGCTAGCTTTCCCGTCATGTATGCTGAAGCCGTAAGAGGGATCTTTCCTTATGTCCTTTCTTGTCTTGCCTTCTATCTCGAAGAATCCCATGTCCGCAGAGACAGAATCTATTTCTATTAGTATATTTCTGTAGTGAAAGGAAGAGTTGTGGCGGAGCTTTACTGTCCTTATGTTCCACATCATATTGGTGTCTGGGACTTCGCTTGTATTATCAGCTTCCAAAATAATCCTGTTGCCTTCGGTAACAGTTATGTTGAAAGCCTCTTTAGGAATTATCTCGCTCAGGTTAATCGTTTCATTTATGACTTCTATTTCTACAGGGGATGTACTGAAGAGGATGGAAAACGCAAGATTCTGCAGGGCATCTATCCTTTCTATGGTGAGAGTTTTGCCCTCCGTCACATTCCCGTAATCATCAAAAATCTTCACATCAGAAGCGTCCTCCGGAAGCTCAAGGGAGAGAATCTGGTTTTCAAGTGGCTCATTGTTGGGATTTGTGATAGAGAAGTACTGTATCCAGCTGACGGGTTCCCCTATGACAACATTTCCCTGGATAAGCTCTGAATACTCCATTTCAAGCGGTTCCCTCTCGTCCAGGATTTCTATCCAGACATCCGATTCGGAGGGGTTTATGTATTCTGCCCCTTTGTAAACTGCCTTTATTTCATGGGTTCCTGCCTCCAAGTAATATGCCGGTATTTCTATCCAGAAATCCGATTCGACTCCTGTAATGGATGAAAAAAGAGAACTGTCGACATAGAAATCTACTGTCTGGTTTGACAAAAAGCTCTGGTTATCAAGCAGCAGAATTGCTTGGATTAAGATTGATTCATTCCTGAGGAAAGCTGTCTCGTTTATATCTATGCTGATGCTGCTTCCTGCCCAGACCTCTATCTCCTTGCTCGCTTCCATTGCCTGCTCATTTTCAATAAGACCTGAAGTTATGGAATGGGTTGAATTGTAATAGGAAATATTCTGCGCGACCACTATGGTTGAAACCAGAACAAGGAAGATTGCTGAAGCCAGGAGCTCGCTCTGCCCGATTGTGGACTTCGCCTTCTTCGCCATTGAAATATTCCCGAAGCTACTTTTCATACTTCACCAAAATCTTGAATTCGCTCCTTCCTGTATCTGTTAAGAGGGAAGAGGAGATTGTCAGATTTCTTGCGCACTCAGAATCTGGAGGTATTGAGCCGCAGCTTTCCTCGGTTTCGCCGGAAACAATTTTAAAACCTGAAGGAATTTCCCAGTAAATCCGGACATTCTTCGCTTCGCCGTTTCCGGAATTCTTCACCACTGCAGAAATGTCGAATTCTTCTCCTCTCGTAATCCTGTCAGGAGAAACAATTCTCACTTCAAGAACCGGCTCCAGGATTTCCGCTACAGGTGGTTCTGCTATTGGCTCAGCAATAGTTTCATTGGTCAGATTTTGAGTTTCTTGCTCGGTCGGGTTGTCTTGCATCTGATTCTCAAAAGTTTCATTAGCAAAAATTCCCGCATCGGGCAAAATTGTTTCATTTTCTTTTGTGCTTTCTGACGGAAGTGCCGCTGTTACTTCCGTGATGTTTTCTCCAGAAAAAGTTTCATTGGTTTCGTTCAAAAGTTCAGGCAGGGTTATGTTAATCTGTTCCTTATAATCAGTCAGGTTTTGATTATCATCAATCGGAATTTCTTGTGGATTTTCATTTGATTCAGATGCTGAAATATTAAACTGATCCAGAACGAGATTTCCCTCAGAGGTTGTGTTAATGGTTGCGTTTTGCGCTATTATAACTGTTGCAGGCACAAGGAAAAGGAGAACAAAAAGCGAAAGAAGCTGCACCTGGCCTGCGCTGGATTTTAGAAAGAAGGCGTCTCCTGACGCCTTCATTCGCTCTTTCTTTTTTCCGCTTCCGTTAAGCCTCTCTATCAGCTTTTTCTCTTCTGACTTTTTCAGCCCGTCCTTCAGATGGCATAGTTTTGCAGAACCAACATCCCTCTCAATTATTATTCCCGCTCCCTTGAGCTCGTATATGTACTTGGTTGCCGTGTGCCTGTGAAGGCCGGTTAGCTGCGCAATAGAAGTGAGGGTAAGTCCGTCTGGATGTTTTCTTAGTGTGTTAATTATTAAGGTGCGGGGGCAGGATGGAAGCTTCATTTTTTCACAGTTTTATATGTACACTGTTGTACAACAATACTGTTATACATAACTGTCGGAGTATATATGGTATGCTAATTAACCAAGTGGAAAAGTTTATATGTCGGCCCGACAATTAATATCATGCTAGGGGCTTTCAGGAAGAAGGAAGGCAAGAAAAGCGATATGGAGCACATGCTCATTCTCAAGAAGAACCTTCAGAGAGAGTCCAAGCGAATGCCGTCAGAAGTCCAAGATTTGGAACATATAAAGGAGCGGCTTGAGGAGATTTCTGAAAAACTCTCCCGACTGCATGAGAGAATGGATTTCGTAGAGGGCAAAAAACCTGTTCCTGCTGAAAAAGATGGGGTGAAAAAAGCCAGGATAAAGAAGGTGATTGAGAGCAGCTTGAGGGAGCATGGGAAGCTGACTGCGTATGATCTCGGACAGATGCTTTCTCTTTCGCGGACAAGATGCAGTGAATACCTGAAGGAGCTGGAAAGGGCTGGAATAGTAAAGGGGACCACAACAAGCAGGAAGAGATATTATGAGATTAGATAGCAGCCTTATTCTTGCTGGTTTTTTGGCAATTTTGGCGGCTTCAGCAATTTTGGTTGTTCATTCGCAAGAAACCAAAAATGAGCAAAGTATAGAAATGGTTTTGAAAACGGACAAAGAGGTTTACCGTTCGGGAGAAACCATGCTGGTTTCTGCGGAACTGTCGGAACAGATTGGGAACGTGACAGTTTCTGTAAGAGGTATAAAGGATTCAAGAGGAAACTACAGAGTGGAGCAGGACTACCAGATTCCTGCCGACTCTCTTCAAGACCAGGTAAATTTCAGTTTCACTATGCCCAGCTGCTATGGATGTGCAGGCGTTTCTCCTGGGGATTATGAGATTTATGCTGAAATCCTCTCAGGCAGCCAGCAGGTTGCCAATGCCACCAGAGTGGTCCGGCTTGAAAAGTAATGAAAACAATAAATACTACCAGCACAATTCTATTCATGACTGATGTCTGCCTGACATTTGAGGTTCACCAGCCGATACGGCTGAACAGGCTGGGAGTAAGAAGGGATGAGAAATCCCTCTGGAACAGATACTTTTCGGATGAATTCAACAAGTTCATTTTTGACAAGGTAGCAAGAAACTGCTACTATCCTGCCACAGAGATATTGCTCAATGTTCTTGACGGAATGAAAAATGAAAAAAAGCCATTCAAAGTGGCTTTTTCCATAACAGGCCTGTGGCTTGAGCAGTGCGAGAGATGGCATCCGGACCTTCTGGCCATATTCAAGTCCCTGCCTAAAAACCGGGTTGAGTTTCTGGATGAGACATACTACCATTCTCTCACGGGGCTTTTTGAGGACACCGGGCAGTTTGTTGAGGACCTGAAGGAGCACAGGGAAGCGATAAAAGCGTATTTCGGGCATGAGCCGAAGGTCATGACCAACACAGAGCTGATTTACAATAACGTGATTGGCAGGGTTGCGGAAGATGCAGGATACAAGGCCATTTTCACAGAGGGTGTGGACAGGATTCTTGGCTGGAGGTCCCCGAACTATTTGTATAATCCGCCTTACGGGAAGATAAAGCTCCTCCTTCGCAACAGGCGGCTAACGGATGATGTGGGATACAGGTTCTCCTCAAGGGAGTGGAATGAGTGGCCTCTCACTACTGAAAAATACTCTGCCTGGATTGCCGCCTCTTCCGGCCAGTGCGTGAACCTTTTCGTGGATTATGAGACCTTCGGGGAGCACCACTGGGAGGGGACCGGAATACTCTGGTTCCTCAGGGCTCTGCCCTACCAGATAAACAGGTGGAGCCATTTGAGGTTCACTCTCCCGAGCGAGGTGGCTGAAAGGCATACGCCTATCGGGGAGTATGATGTGTTTGAGTATAATACAATATCCTGGGCGGATCTGGAGATGGATGTTTCTGCCTGGCTTGGGAATGACATGCAGAGGAGGTATTTTGAGGAGCTTAAAAACCTTCTCCCGCTTGTGAAAAAAACAGGGGATCCGGAACTTCTCAGGGTGTGGAAGGTCCTGCAGACCTCGGACCATCTTCACAACATATGTACCAAGTGGTGGGGGGACGGGGATGTCCACAGGTATTTCTCCTATTTTGAGCATCCTCAGCAGGGCTTCTCAACAATAGCGGATGTTATTTTTGACTTCAAGCAGAAGGTTTTTGAGAGATTGATGGAGAAGAAAACTTGTAAAAACTGAATTTTTTGTGAAGGCGAAACCCTCACTCCCACATTCCCATTGCCTTCCCGTAAACCCCTGTGGTCCATCTGGCTATCTTGTCCCAGGTGTAGTTTTCCTGGACCATTCTTCTAGCATTGCTGCCCAGCCATTTCCTCCAGTCCTCATCCCAGAGAGAGCGGTTGACCTGCTCGGCAAGGGAGACCAAATGCGCTGGATAAGAGTGGAGGCCGGTTCTCTCGTGAATTATGGTTTCCTTCAGCCCGCCAACATAAGAGCCGACTGTTGGTGTGCGGGCTGCAGCTGATTCCAGTGCCACTATTCCAAAGGGCTCATACACAGAAGGCGCGACTGTCAGGTCTGCCTTTTTAAAAAGGGATATCAAGGTCTCCTCGGGCACAAAGCCGGTGAAGAAGGTCTTGTGCGCTATGCCTATCCTATGGGCCATGCTTTTGTAGTAATCCAGGGCCCCGCCGCCTGCTATAACAAATTTCGCTTCAGGGTGCTGGGAAAGCACCAGGGGTATTGAGCCGAGGAGATAATCCAGTCCCTTTTGGTATGAGAGGCGGCCCACAAACAGGACGAGCTTCTCCCAGTCGGCTGCGTAATCGCTCCTG
>Ga0153916_10003679_pt1 | contig 11463 bp, 10 predicted proteins | sample Opewatmetagenome_FD_109642 | JGI IMG/M metagenome (GOLD analysis project Ga0153916, IMG submission 109642) | Freshwater wetland microbial communities from Ohio, USA - Open water 3 Core 3 Depth 4 metaG | ecosystem: Environmental > Aquatic > Freshwater > Wetlands | place: USA: Ohio, Lake Erie...
CATCGCTTCACTAACATGAGTGCTCTGCTATTCATCACAGCTATCCTGATTTTTCTGATTGGCTTGGTTTCGGAACAAATCACGACGCTTATCTACAAAGATGGTAACTAGACTGCCGACGCCGAGTCTGCCTAGTGTCTTGTTGGTCAGCACCTCTTATCCGGCCTCGGCAATGGACTGGCGTGGGCGTTTTATTGCTGACATGGCGAAATCGCTGGCCAACATGCAGAACTTGCGGCTGGAAGTATGGGCGCCACCGGGCGAATTGCCAGAAACCGTTGTCAATGCGGCCACTGCCGATGAGTCGGTATGGCTAAAATGTTTGATGGAAGATGGGGGCATCGCCCATCTGTTGCGCAGGCGTGGACCGTTAGCGCTCGGAACGGTTTTCGGCCTGCTAATCCGCCTTAAAAGGGTTTACCGGCGCAGCGATGCAGATGTTTTCCACGTCAATTGGCTGCAGAATGCGCTGCCTCTGGCAGGCACCGTGCAACCTGCGCTTGTGACCGTGCTGGGCAGCGATTTCGGGCTGTTAAAGCTGCCTGGAATGGTTTCCTTGTTAAGATGTGCCCTGCGCGGTCGCCCAGTAGTGCTCGCTCCCAATGCGGGGTGGATGGCGGCAGAACTCGAACGGAATTTCAGTGATATCGCTACCATACGGCCCATTCCTTTCGGCGTGGATGAACCATGGTTCGGCATAGAGCGCACGGTAGCAAGCACACCACCCTATCGCTGGCTTGCCGTCACGCGCCTGACCAAAGGCAAGCTGGGTAAGCTATTTGAGTGGGGCAGCCAAGTTTTTGGTAGAGACCATGTACTGCATTTATTCGGTCCCAGGCAAGATGCGGATGTCAAAATTCCGGATTGGGTGCAATATCATGGCCCGACCAACCCGCAAGCGCTCACTACAGAATGGTTCCCCAGAGCCACCGGGCTGATCACGCTCAGCCAGCACAATGAAGGGCGCCCTCAAGTCATGCTGGAAGCGATGGCAGCGGGCTTGCCGGTAATCGCCTCCAGGCTGCCCGCGCACGACGACCTGATACTGGATGGCCAGACAGGCATGCTGGTCGATACAGCCGCCTCGTTTAAGCATGCGCTGGAGTTTTTGAGCGTTCCGGCCAATAATCGAAAAATCGGGCTGGCCGCTCAGGACTGGATAACTGCAAATGTGGGCACTTGGGACGATTGTGCACAGCGATACCTCAGCGCCTATCGTGACTTGTTGAAAGTGGCGGCATGAGTGACGATATCTTGATTCTGGGTGGTAACGGATTCCTCGGGAAAGCCCTGTCACGACGATTGATCGGCCAGAACCGGAAAATACATCGACTATTGAGAACCCCTGCAACCAGCCTGGGATCACTGGACAACATCCACCTGGGAAACATCGATGACACATCCGTGGTTGCTGGCTTGCTGCAAGAATGCGATACCGTGTTTCATCTGGTATCAGCAACCACACCCGGAAGCTCGGCTTTTAGCCCTGCGATGGAAGCTGAGCTCAACCTCACGCCTAGCCTGAAGTTTCTGCAAATCATGCAGGATCATTCAGACAAGCATCTGATCTTTATCTCCTCCGGCGGCACGCTTTACGGTAACCCAGAAGCTGCACTGGTTACGGAGTCCGCGCCGCTTGCCCCGCTCTCTTACCATGGTGCCGGTAAAGTTGCGCTCGAGACCTTCATACGTACTTTCAGCCAGCTATCGCATAATCATGTCACTGTACTGCGCCCTTCCAATTTGTACGGCCCTGGGCAAAAACTACGTAGTGGATTTGGCCTGATCCGTACCATGCTTGAGCATGTGCGCAGCAATGAACCCATGGAGATATGGGGAGATGGGGAAGCCATCAGGGATTATCTGTACATAGATGATATGGTGAATGCCTGTTGCATGGCGCATGAAAAAGAATCCAGTGGCTACCGGGTACTAAATGCGGGATCAGGCATAGGCTATTCGATCAATCAAGTACATGCACTGGTTGAACAGATTACCGGCAAGGCCCTGAAAATCAATCATCAGCCACATCGGGCAGTCGATGTGAATCGCATCGTCCTGGATTATTCTGCAATCAATACTGAATGGGGTTGGGCACCGCAAGTCACACTGGCCGAAGGCATCAAGCGCACCTGGCAATGGCTACAATCTCAACCGCTATAAGCTCAGAACCAATCTGCTCAGTCTGCATCGCCAATTACAACGGCGTAGGCTTGATTGAAGACTGTATAGACTCGGTGTTAGCACAAGACTGGCAAGAAAGCATTGAAATCATCGTGCATGATGACGCCTCCACCGATGAATCGGTAGCGCTTATCCGCGAGCGCTACCCACAAATCAGGTTGATTGAGAGCCATGAAAATGTCGGCTTCTGTATCAGCAATAACCGCATGGTGGCGCTAGCGAATGGTGAGTTTATTCTGTTATTGAATAATGATGCAGCGCTACTACCAGATGCATTGAAAACTCTGCATGCAGAGGCACAATCAAGTCCTGTGCCTGCAATTCTGGGATTGCCGCAATATAATGCTGCGACCAATAATCTAATTGATATTGGCAGCTACTTTGACCCTTTTCTTAATCCAATTCCCAACCAGGACACGCGTACTCAACCGGTTGGCATGGTCATTGGCGCTTGCCTCTGGCTACCCAAATCCCTTTGGGACGAACTGGGCGGATTCCCCGAATGGTTTGGCTCTCTAGCCGAAGATATGTATGTTTGCTGTGTGGCCAGGCTTTGGGGCTATCAAGTCAGGGCGTTACCTAGTTCCGGTTTCATACATCGGGTTGGAAGCAGCTTGGGGGGAGGCAAAATTGTAAATGGCAAACTATCGACTAAAGCAAGCCGACGAACCTTAAGCGAGCGTAACAAAACCTACGTCATGTTTATGACATATCCGATATCGCTGCTGTTATTGATGTTGCCGCTACATCTGATGCTATTGCTGGCCGAAGGTATTATTTTATCTATTGTTAAGCTTGATCCAAATTTATTTTTCAATATTTATTTGAATTGCTTCGACTCATTGTTTTATGAAAGAAAGATATTGCTACAAATGCGTCAAATGATTCAATCAAAAAGAAAGTGTTCAGTAGTGGAATTTTGCAGGCCATTTATTTGGATGCCTTATAAAATAACCATGCTGCTGAGGCACGGTGTTCCGAAAATATCTAATACCTAATATTCATGAGGATAAGCATATGCTGAATGCGCTTAAACCCACGGTTGCAAAAATTGTTGGTAACTTTTACAACCTCACTACTCCATATAAAAACTTCAACATTTATAAAAAAAGATTAATTGATACCGCATTCGGAGAACTAGGGCTGGAAATTCATTCTTTTGCTGACCTTGGCGGGGTATGGAATGTGGATGGCTCGTATACCTTCTATATTCTTGATCATTACAAGATTGAACATGCCTATCTTATCGACACCAATTTCAATGAAGCAGTTAACGCCAAGGTAGCTGGCTATAAGAATCTGACTTGCTGCAGCGCAAATTTCGGCGATCCTGAACTCATCGGCTCATTGAAACATGTGGATGCCGTACTCATGTTCGATGTTTTGTTGCATCAGGTAAAGCCTGATTGGAATGAAATACTTAAAGCCTATTCCCAAGTCACGGATAACTTCATTATTTTTAACCAGCAGTACACCAATGCTGAGCATACTGTCAGATTGCTTGACCTGGGGATAGATGAGTATTTCAACAACGTTCCAGCTAGTAGGGAGCAGTCGCCATATAAAGAGCTATTTGACAGGATGTATGAAATGCACCCTCAGCATAATCGAATCTGGCGTGATATCCATAATGTTTGGCAATGGGGAATTACAGATGGTGACCTTGACTTGGTGATGAAGAGTCTTGGCTATGTCCTCCAATACAAAAGGAGTTGTGGTCGATTCGCCACCCTGAAGAATTTCGAAAACCATATGTTTGTTTACTCTAGAAAGTAATTTAACTCTAATGACGCACGTAACGCTAGTCTTCCCGGGGGGTATAGAAGAAGGCCTCGCTTTTGCCATAGAAGCCAAGGCGAAGAACGAGGCTGTAATCGGCGGTTCATCCCTATTTAACGATCCGGCTCGGGAGGAATATGACCATTGGGTGCGGTTGCCCTATGTAAGTTCACCCGATTTTGACAGAGAACTGTCAGCCGTGATCCAGAAGCATGGTGTCACTCGCATTTATGCGCCACATAATGTTATTTGGATATATTTTGATAGGCTGCGCCAAGGTCTGCTGGCAGATGTCGAGATCGTAAATATTGCTCCCCAGATGCTCATTCAGGAGAAATATCGCGCACTCAAAAAAAGACTTACCCATGCGCGGCCATATGATCTTTCTTTGCCAAGAGGGGCAGACAGAGAACAGCTCACCACCACTGAAGTTTTAGCCCTGTTTTTTCATGCCAACCGAATTTATGGGGCTACCGATAGCGAAAAAATGGCGGGGCTAATCGAGATATTCCTCTCTGCACCACCGGGTGACATAGTTGAAATTGGTTGCCTGGCCGGGCGTTCCGCCTTTTTGCTTGGGTGGCTTGCCAGGAAATATCAACTCGGGCAGCTATTGTGCATTGATCCGTGGAGCAACGCGTCTGTGAAAAAACAGCAGGAACACAGTCAAGCTGTTACGGCAGTGATTGAACGAAACGATTTCAACATCTATTTTGAACTATTCATTACCAATATGCTCGGCCATTGCTATGGGGTCGTGAATTATTTGCGTAGTGAGTCCATGGAAGCCTTCAAAAATTATTCTTTACAGAGCGCGATTACTTCCTCGGAATTTGGAACAACGGTATATTGTAGGGAAATCAGCATTCTCCATATCGACGGAAATCATGATTATGCTTATGTCAATAGCGATATCCGCCAATGGACGACTTTATTGAAACCTGGTGGCTGGCTGGTGGTCGATGATTATCAATGGGCTTTTGGGGATGGCCCCAAGCGGGCGTTGGATCAGTATCTTGAAGAAAACTTTTCTTTGTATGAGCTTGCTTTTGTCATGGGTGGGGCGATGTTCATGAGAAAATCTGCTTAAGCTTGATTTTCAGTAATTGCACTATGGCCAATGGCAAAATCCCGAAATTGACGAAGGACAAATAGTCCGCCTTCCATTTTCCCCAAGTGCTCGTATATGCAGGTACAGCTAGCCAGCCACCCATTCCCAGGTACCCCATGCGATAGCCTCCATCCTGCAATTTATCCCAAGAGGCGCCCGCCATCTTCCGCACTTCAGGATCGCGTTGCCGTTGCTCTGGATGAATGCGGAAACTGCTTAATGACTCATTCAGATACATGACATGCCCTTTCCCAAGCAGATTAAGCCACATTGCCAAATCGCATAGAACGCGGATGGAAGGATAGCCGCCGAAACTCATGATGTCCGGATTCGTATCCGCAAGGTCATCTCGTCGGAATAGTACGGAAGTCGGTTCACCAAGAAAATTGACACGCGACAGGATAGCCAGAGTTGCTAAACGATTGCCGTCCAGCAATGCATCTTGCCTTGCCAGGCGGTGAGTGCCAAATTTGTCAGGAAGAGGTGCATCGTTTTCATCAATCAACTGGCGATGCGATGTCACCATGGTGATATCGGGAAACCGCCGGTAACAATCCAGCATACGTTCTACACATGCCGGGTGTAGCACATCATCATCATTCAGAAACTTGATGAAATCCCCGCGGGCTTGGTTGAAGGCATGTTTGAAGTTCTCGATACCTCCCAGACGCGGGGTGTTCTTGCGGTAATGTAGGCGATGGTCGGCTAGGTATTCTGCGACGATATCTTGTATTGCCGAAGATTCACAATCGTCGCTGACAATGATCTCGAGATGCGAATATGTCTGTGCCAAGGCACTTTCGAGGCATACGCGAAAATAAGTCGGATTGTAAGAAGGAACCAAAATGCTGACCAGTGGTTGCGCGCTATTCTCCAATAGCCGGTATCCCTTGATAAATTCCAAGGCCAACAGGTGATCGTCGTGCCGTTCCAGGTCGCAAAATTCTGACACTTCACTTTGTCCCGGTATGCATTGCTGGTGGAACTTGAGTCCTGACATTGCGGCCATTTTTTTCAGGCATTTGTAATCAAGCTCCCATTTCTGCCCAAAGGGCTGCTCGCGCTGGTTCGGTTGAGTGGATTCGTCATCCGGCTGCATGCCTGTTACGATCCGCACCCTGCCACCCGGCTTTAATACACGCCTACATTCCCGTAAAAAGCTGAACCCTTCTGCCTGAGTCAAATGCTCAAAGAATTGCTCACTATAAACGCCATCAACTGTTTGATCCGAATATGAGAGGCCTTTTCTGACATCAAGTTTCTTGTCGAATGGCTGCGTGATGTCCATATTGACAAAGCCACTCAGGTGTTTTTTACCGCACCCAATATTTAACCAAATACCACTCATGAGAATCCCCACAATGAATCGCAACGCTTATCAAGGATCTATATAAAACCTAACCAGCACTTGTCCGAACGCCAACCAGCCTTAAGAATTCATACAATAATTCCGAACACACCAAGCGGCAGGTCAATAGGTAAATTCCACCACCCACGATACTTGCCACGAGCAGCTTAATCGGTTGCGCCAATTGCATCGTATCCGTAATCAGATAGACGGCGATTGCCATAGGAATCACCGCCATAAAATTTACTGAAAGATCACGCACTTGCTTTACTGCACCATAGTCCAAAAACACTTTGCTGTAATGCGCGTTAACCAGATAGGCAAAAATCGATGCCGCGACCTGAGCCCAAGCAATGGCCATAATGCCATGAAAGCTGGCAAGCACGGTCAGGCTGATCGTTACAACCTTCTTGAAAATTGCAATCCAGAAGAATAAGTCTGACCTCCCTTGAGCTCTCAAAACACTCAGGTTTAGAAGATGCAGTGGCCACAATAAACCAGCCAGGGCAAGCACCTGCAGGACTGGTACGCAGGGCAACCATTGCGCACCAAACAAGGTTGAAACCAAAGGCTCTGCCAGTATCGCTATACCAATCAATATCGGGGTATTCACAAACATTGATATGGCTTGTGCCTTGCGCAATCCTCGCACCAGTTTGGCCTTATCCTGTGCCGCAGTGGAAAACGCCGAGTAAGCCACCCTGTTGATGATCCCCATCATCAGCGCGATAGGCAATTGCTGGGTTTTCTGTGCGCGGTCATAAAACCCCACCTCACGCACCGAGAACATTTTCCCTATCAAAATCAAATACAGATTGGTGGAAAAAACATCTATCAGAGTGGTAGCCATCTCATATCCGCCAAATCGGAAGAACGAACGCAACGATACGAAACTGAATGTCCACACAGGCCGCCAAGGATGCCACACCCAAAGCAGCAGCACAGTCATTACACTCGCTGCCAATGTTTGCCCTGCCAGGCTCCATACGCCAAAACCTTGGGTGGCCAATATGATCGCCAGCGTACCTGAAAGAAGCGAAGCAACCCCGCCCGTCTGGGCAATGGTTTTGAAGTTCAATTCCTTGGTGAGTAACGTCGTATGAATTGAGCCAAAGGTATTCACAAACAAATTGAGTGCCATCACATAGGTTAGATAGCGAAGTACCGGCTGCTTGAAAAATGCTGCGATCCATGGTGCCGCAGCGCAAAGCAACAGGGCAACAACCATGCCCATTGCCAGATTAAAGATGAAAACCGTGGACTCGTCGATATGCGTGATATTTTGCCGCTGAATCAGCGCAGAGCCGAAACCGCTGTCTATAAAAATACCGGCCACGCCAACAAACAAGCCCAGCATTGCAATCAACCCATAATCTTCCGGAGCCAGGATGCGCGCCAGCACCACCAAAACGATGAACTGCACCCCTTGGCGCATGAAGACATCTAGCGCACTCCACATCACTGCGCGTGTAGTTTTTTCATGTAAAGCGATCATTGTCTTTGCTAGCTATTGATTAGGGAGAAGCTGCTATTGTCCGGCAGATATCTTTAATAGGATGGTGTCTTCATTGAGCCTCAAATCCTGTGAGTGCCTTTTCAATCACTGCCCCGTTAGGAAAATCGGCAACTCGGGTCAGCGTGAACTTTTCTGGGCCAAGATAGCTGATATCAGTCTCTGTAACATTCATTTTCTCGATCAATAGATTGAATACTTGGCGTGGGTTCTGGCAAAAATCCTCGTATTGCACCACTAACTTTCTGGATGTATCCACCATTGCCATGCCTTGCGTGACAGCCTTATTGATATAATGCAACTGCCCGGCAGATTGGGTAACTGGGTCAAGGTGTTTCAATTGCGGGTACTCGGGTATCTTGAAAGAATACCACTCATTTTCGCTGCCCAATTGACGCTTCCGTGCCTCTAGGATGGATGCTACGTTCGTCACAGGATCACGCTTGATCTGGATGAACAGTGCCTTCTTGAAGATCGCATTTAGAAAAGGAATGTTGTAGTTGAGGATCATGCTCTTCAGTGCAAAAGGTTTGCCGAATACTCGTGTCAATGCGGCGAGTTCACCCACCAGCTTTTCTTGATCGACGACACGGAACAATTCTTCATCAGGCAGCCAGTCCAACTCCTGAAACGGCAAAAACCGCCGCCAGAAATACCAGAATTCGTTAGGCTCCAGCGCTCCTTTGGTCTTGCCATTCTCTGAGTCGAACGAAATGGGGCTGGTGAAGTCGAGTATCTCGTTGCGAAAGTTGAAGCGCGGGTCGGTCAACAGCAACTGGATTTGTGCCCCCACTACTGGGGCGCCATAGAATCTGGAGAGCAGATTGGTCGGGTAGGCAACAAAGCCACAGGTGGCCAGCCATTGCATGAATAATGTGGTGCCACTTCGTAGCGGCCCCATCACAAACATGATGGGATAATCTGGGCCAAATGTGGACAAAGTTGAGAGGAGTTGTTCCTCCGCACACTTTAATGCCCCATTTAGCGTACTCAGCAGATTTTCCAGTTGGATATTTCTTTTGAATACCGCAACGCGTTCTTTTTCTTCTGGCTTAGTGTGCATGGGCGTTTTCACCCGTTATCAAGTCGAATGCATCAAGGTGATCCTTGATCTCAACCGGCCCGATCTCCATTAGTGCGTCAATGATCGAAAGATAGGGAACAAACCCGATGGCTCGCTGTTTGTAAGGCAATGGGCGCATGACGATGAAGCGCAGATCTATACCTGCGTTGCGGAAGGTTTCGGTATCGTAAAGCGTTTGTCCGCCTTGCGGATTGAAGTAGGTTGTAGCCCCTTCGCGGTTGCAGATATCGAGAACTCGATCCTGACCAGACAGATCATTGTTGTTATAACAGCGACTGGTCACCACGAATTCGGTGTTGATCCCCATGAATGTGGATAGCGTTTGCAGTTGATACACCAAATAATCTGACAGGTTGTCCGTTTGATAACGAATTATCCTTTCGACAATTGGAAACACCTCTGCAAAGCTGGGTGATTTCCGGTAGGTAATTTCAACCGTTTTGATCAATTTGTCGCGCCATGCATGTGAGGACTGCAGGGATATTTCGCAAATCCTTTTATATGGAGAAGATTGATGCAGCGGCACAGTTATATAGGCGGGTTCGCCATTAATCAGAATACGATTTCTGTTGATCCAGCCCCCCTTGATGAAATTTACATCGTTGTAGATAACAAAGCGGTCCACAGCATGGATCAATTGCCAGTAGCCAATGTAAGGGAAGAAATACGGCTGCATGATCGCAAGCTTCACGACTTGCTTTCCAGCAATACCCGAATCACAGAGGTCACCGTTCTGACCATTGCCTCATCCATTGCTGTTCCTGTCGGCAACACAACCACCCTGTCAGCTACTTTTTGGGTATTTGGTAGAAGCAGCCCAGCGTGGGGAAATAATTCGCAGTATGGTTGCATGTTATGACAACCCGGCCAAAAGTATTTGCGCGCCAGAATGTTCTCGGCGTGCAGAGTTTGGATAATCTGGTCTCGTGATACTGGGCAACCCTCACCAACTTCCATCACCACATATTGGTAGTTATTGCGCTCGGCTTCATCATACTGGAGCAGGCTGATACCGGACAGGCCGGATAGCCCTTTATGGTAGGCCTCATAGTCGCGGCGATTGGTTTCAATCACGCTATCAATGGCTTCCAGATTGACCAGGCCCATCGCGGCGACTATTTCGATCATCTTGCCATTGGTGCCCGGATGAATGACGTTATCAAAACCAGAGAAACCAAAGTTGCGCATCAGGCGCATCGCCTCGGCGAGTTCATCATCGTTGGTGACGACCGCACCGCCCTCAAAGGTGTTGAAGAATTTGGTGGCGTGAAAACTGAGCACTTCACAGGCTCCAAAATTACCGATCATCTTCCCCTTGCATGAACAGCCAAATGCATGGGCAGCATCGAACATCAGTTTAAGGCTGTGTTCATTGGCGATTGCCTGCAACTCATCAACCGGCGCTGCCCGCCCCCAGAGGTGGACACCGATGATGCCGGTGGTGCGTGGGGTAATCATGCGGCGCACAGCATCTGGATCTAAGGTATGAGTAGCCGGATCAATATCCGCAAATACTGGCGTGATGGCCTGCCAGTGCAAAGCGTGGGCAGTGGCGATGAAGGTGTAAGACGGAACGATGACTTCGCCTTGCAATCCTAGTGCGCGGATGGCAATCTCCAAAGCCACAGTGCCATTGCACATCGCTACGCAATGCTGAACACCATGATGATTTGCTACTCGCCGTTCAAATTCCTTCACCAACGGGCCATTATTGCTCAACCAACGGCGTTCAAAAATATCGTCCACATATTTCTGGAATGCCTCGCGATCACCAATATTTGGCCGTCCAACATGCAGTGGCTGCTCAAAGGCTGGTGGAGCTCCGTTGATGGCAAGGTCCTGAGATACCAGAATTTGTTTCATAGTTACAGTACTCGGATGGCTGTTAACGCATTTATTGCCAGCCCTAGCATATTTTCACATTGCCTGTGAGTAGTGAGCATGCTGGAAGCCCTCAAGCATCTGGTTTTATGGATAGTGTCTAAACTGCTTTAGCAGCACGCGTTCCGCTGTCCAGCACAAAGACATTGAAGCCATGCTGTGCCATGATAAAAGCCGCTGCCGAACTGCGCCGCCCAGTCTGGCAGTAGGCGATGTATTGTTTCCGCTTGTCTAATGTACCAAGGACATTACGGATTTCGTGCAAAGGTGCGTTGATGGCGTTTGGTAAGTGGTCGTACCTGTATTCGGAAGGGAAGCGTACGTCGAGCCAAACTGCACCCTCCTTGATTTTGGCTTCCGCATCGGCCATGCCGATCTTGTTGAGCAGCGGCGCCTTGAGCAGTTCGACAAAATCGGTTTTGTTGAGGCGCAGCAAGGCCCCGTCCGATTGCATGGTGACTGTGGCGTTGCGTTTGTTTTCTGAGACCAGCGCTTCTTCGCCAAATGCATCTCCTGCCTGTAATTCTGCCAATAGCGCGGGCGGTTCTCCCGGTTCGGTAATC
>Ga0153916_10003680_pt1 | contig 11463 bp, 12 predicted proteins | sample Opewatmetagenome_FD_109642 | JGI IMG/M metagenome (GOLD analysis project Ga0153916, IMG submission 109642) | Freshwater wetland microbial communities from Ohio, USA - Open water 3 Core 3 Depth 4 metaG | ecosystem: Environmental > Aquatic > Freshwater > Wetlands | place: USA: Ohio, Lake Erie...
GGCGATCAACCCCAAAGCGAGGACATTCCAATCGCCGCCGCGCGCATAAGGTGTAGGAGTTAATGGCTGTGGCAGGACGCCGTCAATGACGCCGACATCGCCCAGCCCCAGCCGCTTGATGACACGGCCGTAAGGATCGACAATCCCAGAGATCCCCGTGTTGGCCGCACGCACCAGCGGCAGCCCCTCTTCGACGGCGCGCAGTCGCGCGCTCGCGAAATGTTGATAGGGCCCGCTGGTGATTCCGAACCAGCCGTCGTTGGTGAGATTGACGATCCAATCCGGCCGGTCCGCCTCATTCACAACGGCGTGAGGGAAAATCACCTCGTAGCAAATGAGGGGCCCCGCGGCGGGCAAGCCGGGCAAACGGATCGTTGTGGGGCCTGGACCGGCGGAGAAGTCCATGCTGCCCGGAGTCACTTTGGAAATAAAAGGAAACCATCGGCGCAGCGGCACATACTCACCAAGCGGAACCAAGTGGAATTTGTCGAACGTCGCGCGAGTGTTGGCGCGATCGTCGAGCACCACGAGACTGTTCCAGACCTGATCGAGCGGACCGGTTTTGGGTTCGCCCCGCGGCGCGCCAGTAAAGAGATAGCCTCCGGCTGGCACAACCCCAGCTAATGCCGTGCGTAACATCTGCTCACGTTCGATCAGGAACGGCACGGCCGCTTCCGGCCAGATGACGAGCCGGGCCGTCTCGCCGCCGGGCGTATTCCGGGTCAACTCAACTTGTCGTAGTACATTCCGATAAGCAGCATTACTGTCGTTTTTCAGCGATTGAGGGATTGAGGCTTGAACGATTCGCAGATGAAGCCCATCGGAGGGGGCCGCCGACGCCATCGACAATCGGATCGTGCCGCCGATCCAAATCGCCGCCAACAACATCAATCCGGATGCGACGCCTAGGACGATGGTCCGTGGTCGTTTCGCGGGTCGCGCGAGTAGAGCCGGCAGGCCCAGCCCAATAATTGTCACAAGGGTGACGCCCCAAATTCCGGCGAGGGCGGCGAATTGGTTCATCCCGTCCGAGAAGGCCCAGACATAGCCGGCGAGGTTCCAGGGAAAACCCGAGAAGATCCAGCTGCGCAGCCATTCGAAGAACAGCCAAGCCACCGCCAGCGCCAGAACGCCGGCGATGCCCGTCACCCTGAGGCGGCGGACGACGGCAGCGGCGGCACCGATGAAGAGCGCCAACACGCCGGAGAGGCCGCCGACGATGAAGGGAATCATCCAGCCGAATTTCACGGGATCGACCAGCAGCGCGCTCGCGATCCAATAGAGCCCCGCCAGGAAATAGCCGAAGGCGACCCACCATCCAGCCGCGAAGGCGGCACGGCTCGAGGGGGCGCGTTCGATCGACCAGATGATGGCCCAGAGCCCCACACAGAAAGCCGGCACGACATGGACCGGCGGCAAGGCCAGGGCCCCGACGGCGCCAAGCAGGGTCAAAACCAGATAGCGTCGCCAGCCTGCCAACCGCGCCAGCCGCGCCTCGAGGCGCCCCAGCATCGGCCAAGGCGCCACAACTTTGTCATCAGTCATGATAGGGGTACGTTCGACCGCGGCGGCGGTCGCCTTATTCTTGGCCATCCGCGGAAGGCTTGGGCAGATTGTGGATCTTGAGCCGCTTGATACGGCGCGGATCGGCATCCAGCACCTCGAAGGCGATGCCGCTGGCCGGATGGGTGATGAGCTCGCCGCGGCTGGGCACACGACCCGCCAGCGCGAAGACCAGCCCCGCCAGCGTGTCCACATCCTCCTCGCGCTCTTCGGGCGAGAGGACCGGCCCGACCATGCTTTCGAACTCCTCGATGGTCGCACGGGCGTCGGCAATCAGGGTCCCGTCGGGACGCTGGATCAGCTTCGGGCCTTCGGCGACATCATGCTCATCCTCGATCTCGCCGACGATCTCCTCGACGACGTCCTCGATGGTCACGAGCCCGTCGATGCCGCCGAATTCATCGACCACCAGCGCCATATGGATGCGCTTGAGCCGCATCTCCAGCAGCAGATCGAGAGCGCGCATCGAGGGCGCGGTGAACAACACCTCGCGCTTGATCTGCATGAGGTCGTATTTGCGCTCGCCGGCGATGCAGCCCAGCACGTCGCGGATATGCACCATGCCGATGGCATCGTCGAGGGTGTCGCGGAAGATCGGCATGCGCGAATGCCCCTCGCGCACCATCAGCTTGACCAGATCCTCGAGACTGATATCGGCGGGTGCGGCCACCACATCGGCGCGCGGCACCATGATGTCGTCGCAGGTGAGGTCCCGCAGTTTGAGGATGTTGAGCAGCAGGCTGCTTTCATCGCCATGCGCGGGTTCGGCTTCGGTATCGCCTTCGCTCTCCTCGATCAGCTCCTCGATCGCGTCGCGCAGATCGGTTTCGGTCTTGCGGTGGCGACGGCGCCAGCGCAGCCAATTGCGGATGACGCGAAAGCCCGAGGATTCGTCGGTATCGGCGCCTTCACGGGCCGCAGGACTGGTGACAGGGTCGCTCATCGGGGCGCCACCGCTTCAGCGTTGCCGCGGCGCGACAGACCGCGCCCGGTACGGATCGGGGATGCCCAAGCCGGCGAGCACCTTGCGCTCAAGCGCCTCCATCCGCCGCGCCTCGGCGGCATGTTCATGGTCATAGCCCAAGAGATGGAGGACGCCATGCACGATCAGGTGGCTCAGGTGGTGCGCTGCCGGCTTGCCTTCGGCGATCGCCTCCGCGAGCAGCGTTTCGCGCGCAATCGCTACGTCACCCAGAAAGCGCCCGCTTTGGGCGGGCACGCCGGGTGTCGCGACATAGGGAAAAGATAGCACATTCGTGGGCTTGTCGCGCCTCCGGTAATCCCGGTTGAGGCGGCGCAACAAGGCATCGTCGCCCAGCGCCAGCGCGAGTTCGGCGTGCGGCCCCGGCGGCAAGGCGGCCGCCAACGCCGCGCGGGCGGCCTTGCGGGCCAGCGCCGTGACGCCAGGCGCGACGGCACGCCAGGCCGGATCCAGCCTTTCGACCGCGATCTTCGCCTTCGCCGGACTCGAGGGCGCGGAGCCCGATGCCTTGGAATATGCGGCCTTGGCGCGCCCGGATTTAGCCGCCGTCTTGCCGCGCGGTTTCGTCTTGGGTCGCGCGGATTTGGAACGCGGAGATTTGGAACGCGCCGGGGGCGCCGCCGATTTGCCAGCTCGCTTCATGCGCTTTACCGGCGCGGCGTGTCGCGGGCGGTACCGTCCGGCGCCGGGCCATCGCTCGCGCGCGCCCGTTGTTCGCGCTCGCGCGCCTCATAGGCGCGAACCACGCGCCCGACCAGCGGATGGCGCACGACATCCGCTTCGGTGAAGCGGACGATGGTCACGCCATCGACGGCATCGAGGGTCTCGACCGCATCGGCGAGCCCGCAGCGCTGACCGGCGGGCAGATCGATCTGCGAGAGATCGCCGGTGACCGCCATGCGGCTGCCCTCGCCGAGGCGGGTGAGGAACATCTTCATCTGCACCGGCGTGGTGTTTTGCGCCTCGTCGAGGATCACGAAGCTGTTGGAGAGCGTGCGCCCGCGCATGAAGGCGAGCGGCGCCACCTCGATCTCGCCGTTCGAGAGGCGGCGCATGACCTGCTCGGCCGGCATCATGTCGTAGAGCGCGTCATAGAGCGGCCTGAGATAGGGATCGACCTTCTCGCGCAGATCGCCCGGCAGAAAGCCCAGCCGCTCGCCGGCCTCGACGGCGGGACGCGAGAGCACGATGCGGTCGATCGAGCCCTTGGTCAGCATGGCGACCGCGACGGCGACCGCCAGGTAGGTCTTGCCGGTGCCGGCAGGCCCCAATCCAAATACGAGATCGCGATCGCGCAGGGCCTTGAGATAGGCGGCCTGCATCGGCGAACGCGGCGTGATGTGGCGGCGCTGGGTGCGGACGGCGGTGCCATCGGGGCCCATTCGTTCGAACAGGCTGGGCTCGCCCGCCTGGTCTTCCGCGCGCACCAACCGCACCGCGGCGTCCACTTCGGCCATATCGACCGGGAGCCCGCGTTTCAGTCGCTGATAAAGCGCGATCAGCGTCGTGCGGGCATGAGCCACCGCTTCGGCCGGACCTGAGATGGCGAGGCGGTTGCCGCGCGAGACCAAAGAGACGCCGAGTCCCTGTTCGATGCGAACCAGATGCTGGTCATGCTCGCCGAACAACGAAGGCAGCAATCGATTGTCGTCGAACTCGAGATGAATGGGTGGGCTGACGGTGGCTGAGGGCAAGGATTTCACGCGGAGAGCCGTTCGCACGGGTCGGCGCGCTCGGAAGCGAGGCGACCGGCCAGCGAATTGGGAGAAAGAGCCACGATGTCCACCGGCAGGATCTTGCCGATGAGCGTCTCCGGCGCATCGAGATGCACCGACTGCAGATAGGGGCTGCGCCCGATCAATTGGCCCGGATGGCGTCCGGGTTTCTCCAGAAGCACCGGCAAGCGCCGGCCGATCATCGCCGCATTGAAGGCCTGCTGCTGTTCGCGCAGCAGGTTCTGCAGCCGGTCGAGCCTCTCGGTCCGAACCGCCTCGGGAACCTGCGCCGGGAGGATTGCCGCCGGCGTGCCCGGTCTTGCGCTGTATTTGAAGGAATAGGCCATCGCGAACTCGACTTGGCGCACCAGCGACAGGGTGGCTTCGAAATCGGCGTCCGTCTCGCCGGGAAAGCCGACGATGAAATCGGAGGAGAGCGCCAGGTCGGGCCGCGCGGCGCGCAGCCGCTCCACGATCACCAGGAAATCCGCCGTCCGGTGCTGGCGGTTCATCGCTGCCAGCACGCGATCGGAACCCGACTGCACCGGGAGATGCAGGAAAGGCATGAGCTGGGAGAGATCGCGATGCGCCTCGATCAGCTCGTCATCCATGTCGCGGGGGTGGGAGGTGGTGTAGCGGATACGCTCGAGCCCGTCGATCTCGGCCAGATGGCGCGCAAGCCGGCCGAGACCCCACTCCGTCGGGACGCCGGCCTTGCCGACGAACCGCGATGGCGCCCGACCGTGATAGGCGTTGACGTTCTGCCCCAGCAACGTGACCTCCCGTACACCGGCCGCGACCAGCCGACGCGCTTCGGCGGCGACCTCCTCGACCGGACGCGACATCTCGGCACCGCGCGTATAGGGCACCACGCAGAAGGTGCAGAACTTGTCGCAACCCTCCTGCACGGTGAGGAAGGCGGTGACGCGGGAAGCCGACGCTGTTTCCGGCAAATGGTCGAACTTGGACTCGACGGGGAACTCGGTATCGACGATGCCGCGACGCTCGGGATCGGCGGCGCGCCTGGCGCGCGCGATCAGTTCAGGCAGGCGATGATAGGTCTGCGGCCCCAGCACGATATCGACATAGGGCGCACGGCGGACGATCTCGCTGCCCTCGGCCTGCGCGACGCAGCCGGCGACGGCAATGATCATCTCATGGCCCGCCGCCTCGCGATCGCGCTTGGCGGGCTTGAGACGGCCCAGTTCCGAGAACACTTTCTCGGAGGCCTTTTCGCGGATATGGCAGGTGTTGAGAATGACCATATCGGCCGCCTCGACCTCGGCGGTCGATTCGTAGCCGAGCGGCGCCAGCACGTCCGCCATCCGGGCGGAATCGTACTCATTCATCTGGCAGCCATAGGTCTTGATATAGAGCTTCTTCGCCAATGTTCACGTCGCAGGCGCAAAGTGGGTCGCAGGCGGCAGGACCGTTCGAGGCTCGCTCCGGCGCCGCTCGATCCGCTTCGCGTCACCCTTGCTCATTCCCATATAGTTCTTACTCTATCACGAGGGGACGCCGGAAGGTAACTGCCGGGCGGGCAGCGCAGCGATTTCGCCATTGGCCGCGGGCTCGCTGGCCGGCAAGGCCTGGGGCCGACCGGCCAGCGCCGCCGCCACCCCGCTGGCCACCTCGCGGTAGCAATGATCGGTCAGCGCCTTGCGCGACCCGAAGGATTCGATCGTGACGGTCGGATGAAATTCGACCACCACCTCGATATCGCCCAGCCCCAGGAACCGGCCCAGATGCGGGGCCAGCTCCATATCGCCATACCAGGCGACCAGCGGGCGCAAGCCAATGCCCAGCGGCACGCCGTTGAGGCGCGTATAGGCGACCGAGACCGGTTGCAGCGTCAGCGGCGTCTGCTTGGGCCCGACCCGGCGCTCTGCAACGGATAGCAGCGCCGAACGGAATGGCTTCACGGTGGTGCCGTCATCCGACGTTCCCTCCGGAAACAGAATCAGATTTTCGCCGCCATCGATCCGCTTCTGCATCTCGTCGCGCTGCAAATGCGTGTTCTGGCGCTGGCGATCGACAAAGACGGAACGTTGCAGCTTCGCGAGCGTACCGAAAAACGGCCAGCCGGCGATCTCGGCCTTGGCGACGAAGGAGCCCGGCACCAGCGCGCCCAGCACCATGATGTCGAGATAGGAGCTGTGATTGGCGACGAACAAGGTCGGATGGGCGCGGGAACGGTGGCCGCGGATCGTCACATGCATGCCCATGATGCGGCAGCAGATGCGGTGATAGAAGACCGGCAGGCGTTGCGCCAGGGACCAGCCGATCGCGACCGCGAAGGCCTGCAGCGGAATCAGCAGCAGCGTGCAGATGAGGTAAGGGATCGCCCGAAAGATCGCCCGGTATGTCGACCCTAGCACCAGTTCGGGCGGCGGCTCTTCGGGCGGCAGGATCTTCAGACGCGGCGGGCGCGGCAGCACCATCAAGCGGGCCCGGCTGAAGGGCGCGAAACGGCATCGTCGCGCGTGTAATGCTTGAAATACTTGTCGGTCACCCAGTCGGTCTTGACGATGACGCAGACATCGGTGGTGTGGAACTGGGTGTCGACCACGGCGCCGTCGCCGACGAAGCCGCCGAGCCGCAGATAGCCCTTGATCAGCGGCGGCAAGGCCAGCAGCGCCGCCTTCTGATCGATCGATTCGCGTGGCATCAGGCGCATATCGACATACCGCGAGGCCAGCGCATGCGGGCGCAACTGCTCCGGCGCCAGATGGTTGTAGTAGAGATAGGAGAGAGGCAGGGCATGCGCGGCGGGATCGATCCCCGGCAGCGAGGCACAGCCGAACATCAGCGTGACGTCATGATACATCACATAGTCGGCGATGCCGCGCCACATGAGCTGCATCGCCGCGCGCGAACGGTGCTCGGGCCCGATGCAGGAGCGACCCAGTTCCAGGATCTCGCCCGGATGCGCGACGAGCGGCGCGATGTCGTATTCATCGACCGAGTAGAAGCGACCGCGATCGGCGGCGCGCGAGCGGCGCAGCAGACGATAGGTGCCGACCACGCCCGCGGCACCCTCGCCGAGGCGCCGGTCGATGACCAGAAGGTGATCGCAGAAGGGATCGAAGCTGTCGAAGTCGCGACCTTTCGCCGCCATTTCCGGCGTCGGCTCGGCCGACATCTCCTGATAGAAGATGCGATAGCGCAGGCGCTGCGCCGCCTCGATCTCGGCCTCGTTCTCGGCCAACCGCAATTCGAGCTCTCCGGCCCGGATATCGACCGGCTTGCCTGTCTTGGGCATGGCCGGCGTCGGGGCCTTCGCGCGGTTCGGCAAGGCCCGCTCGGTCGTCGGCGGTACCGACGCCCCGCTCATTCCTTGCGCTCTTTTCCGCCGACCAGCGGCACGCCGTAAAGCTCGAGCCGGTGCCCGATCAGGCGATAGCCGAGCTTCTCGGCCACCGCATGCTGCAGCTTCTCGATTTCCTCGTTGTTGAACTCGATGACCCGGCCGGATTGCACATCGATCAGATGATCGTGATGATGCTCCGGCACCTCTTCGTAGCGCGCCCTGCCGTCGCGGAAGTCATGCCGGTCGAGGATGTTGGCCTCCTCGAACAGCTTGACGGTCCGATAGACGGTCGAGATCGAGATGCGGGGATCGATCGCGGTCGCCCGGCGATAGACCTGCTCCACATCGGGATGATCCGTGGCGTCCGACAGGACGCGCGCAATGACGCGGCGCTGATCGGTCATCTTCAGGCCACGCTCGTTGCACAGCTTTTCAATTCGAGAGGTCATCGATCTAGACTACCTCGGGAGCTTGGCCTGCGAAAGTATAGTGGCAAGCCCGCCGCCCGCCTACCTTCGGGGACGCGGCGGCCCCACCGACAAGCCAATGAAAAAGCGTGGAGATGAGCCCGGAACGCCTCAGCGCCGGCGGCGCGCCTTGGTGCCGAGGCCGATCTGCTTGGCCAGTTTGCTGCGCTGTTTGGCGTAGTTGGGGGCGACCATCGGGTAATCGGCCGGCAGGCCCCAGCGCTCGCGATATTCCTGCGGGGTCATGTTGTAGGCCGTCCGCAGATGCCGCTTCAGCATCTTCAGCTTTTTCCCGTCCTCCAGGCAGATGATGTAGTCGGGGAACACCGACTTCTTCACCGGCACGGCCGGTTCCGGCCGCTCGCTGGGGATCTCCGCCTCGCCGACCGTCGAGAGCGCGCGATAGACGTCCCGAATCAGATTCGGCAGCTCCGCGACCGGCACCGAATTATTGGAAAGATGAGCGGCGACGATATCGGCGACGAGTGGCAGCAGGTCCTGTGTCTTCGCGGTGTCAGCCATGGGTTTGGTGGGTCCGGGTTGTTTGAAGGCCGCGCAAGCATAGGGCCGGTCTTTCTTCGGTCAAGATTAAAACGCAAATATTCAGATAGGTCTTGGCGGGTCTTTTTAGAGGTTATTGTCGGCTCTACTGGTCGCCGGTGCCCGATATTGACCGCGCGGGTGGGATTCTTGTGTCAGAGCGACGCAAATGGCAGCGCCGCCAGCGGACGCGCCAGGATGAGGGCCGCCGCCCGCGTCCCGCCGGCGCGCGCATAATAATCGGGCCGGCGCCCCACCCTGACGAAACCGGCATCCGCATAGAGCGCTTGGGCCGGAAGATTATCCTCGGCCACTTCGAGAAAGAGTCGCTCCGCTCCCTCCGCCGCCGCGCGACTGGCGGCCTCGTCGAGCAGCAAGCGCGCGAGCCCCCGGCGGCGGGCATCGGGTATAACACCCAGAGTCAGGATCTCCGATTCGCCTGCGGCCACCCGAGCGATGACCAGGCCGGCAGGCGCGCCGTCAATGAAGCCGATCAGCCCGAACGCACCCGGCATCGCCAACAGGGTGGCGATCGATTCGCGGTTCCAGGGCTGATCCCAAGCCTGGGCGAAGGCATCGGCATGAAGCGCCGCCAGCGCATCGAGATCGAAGGCGACCGTCGGCCTCACGGCGAGATCGGGTGTCCGGTTTGTCATGGGAGCCTGATGCCCGCCGATGAACCGCCCGGCAATTTGACATCCGGCGCGCGCAGATAAAAGGGTTCGGGCAGGAGCAGCGGACCTTCCGGTCCGTCGCCGCCCCGCGCCAAGAGGCGCGCCGCCAGCGCCGCGAAATGGGCGGCATCGGCATGGCCCGGGCCCGGCGCCAGCGCAATATCGCGGTCCCGCGGCAGGATCGGCACCAGCAGCGGCAGCCCGTCGCCGGCGAGCAATACCGGTCGAGCCGGTAGATCGGCGATCAATTCGCGAGGCGTGACCAGGCGCGCGGATGCGGTGGCGCGCAAGGAGTGATCGAAGCGCTGCAGGAACAGATCCTCGCGCCTGGTGTCGAGCGCCACGAGGATCTCGCGACCGTCGCGCAGTTCGGCGGGCAGGGCGGCGGCGACGGCAAGAAAGCTGGTGATGCCGACCACCGGGCGTGCCAGCGCCAAGCCCAGACCTCGCGCGGCGGCCAGGCCGATGCGCAAGCCCGTGAAGCTGCCGGGGCCGATCGTGACCGCGATGGCGTCGAGCTCGGCCAATTCGAGCGACGCCGCCTTGATCGTCTCGGCCACCATCGGCAAAAGCCTCTCGCCATGCCCGCGCGCCATCGCCGTCAGGCGATGCGCGGCCAACGCACCGGCGCGCCAGACGGCGACCGAACAGGCCTGCCCGGCGCTGTCGAGCGCCAGCAGCGTCGGGTTCCCGATCGGCGCCAATCGCAGCGGCGCCGGCAGGCCGATCGGCCCGTCATATCCAGCGACGGCGCCTGGCGGCCCGGCAGTTCTGTCGTCGCTCATGCGGATTCCCGGAGGGTCGAATTCCTGATAGCTATGGCACCGGCGCCATCTTGCGGCAAACGCCGCGACGAGCCGAGAGGGAGCCTATGGATCTGGTCGAGATACGCCCGCCGCAATGGGATGTCGAGATTGCGTTGGCCTATGCCACGGCCAACAACATCACCGGCAAGCCGATCTACGCCCATGCGCGCTGTTACCTTCATCGCGATGCCGCCGACGCGCTGGCGCGCGCGATCGAACTGGCGCGCGCGCTGGGATTGCGCTTCAAGGTCTTCGACGCCTTTCGCCCGAGCGAGGCGCAATGGGTGCTGTGGAAGAAGAATCCCGACCCTGAGTTTCTCGCCGATCCACGTCGGGGCTCGCCCCATTCGCGCGGTGTCGCGATCGATCTCACGCTCATCGACGCGGCCGGGCGCGAGCTCGATATGGGCACCGGTTTCGACGAGTTCCGGCCGATCGCGCATCATGCCCGGCTCGATGTCTCGATCGAAGCGCAGCGCAATCGCCCCTTGCTGCTGGGCCTGATGACGGCCGCCGGCTGGGACTTCTATCGCAATGAATGGTGGCACTATCAATTGTTCAATTCGCGCCGCTACGCGCTCTATAGCGATTCCGCGCTGCCGCCAGGCCGCGAATTGATGCCGCGGCCGTTGGAGCCGATCCCCGCCGAATAGCGGAACGCGCTCCATTCGCCCCTGCTCCAAAACGACAGCGCGCCGGACGGGACCGGCGCGCTGATGTCTTGAGGCTCGATATCGCGCGGGTCTTACGGAACCGCTTCGACCGCGACGACCTCGGGCACGTAATGCTTCAGCATGTTCTCGATGCCCATCTTGAGCGTGGCCGTCGAGCTCGGACAGCCGGCGCAGGAGCCCTGCATATGCAGATAGACCACGCCTTCCTCGAAGCCGCGGAAGATGATGTCGCCGCCGTCCTGGGCCACGGCGGGGCGCACGCGCGTGTCGAGCAGATCCTTGATCTGCGAAACGATCTCTTCGTCTTCGACCGCGATGTCCGCCTCGGCCGGGGCCGCGGCGCCCTCCAGGATGACCGGCTTGCCGGCGACGAAATGCTCCATGATGACGCCAAGGATCGCCGGCTTCATCAGGCCCCATTCCTTGTCCTCGGCCTTGGTGACCGTGATGAAATCGGAGCCGAAGAACACGCCGGCGACGCCCTCGACCTGGAATAGACGCTGCGCCAGGGGCGAGCGGCCGGCGGTGTCGGGGGTCGGAAAATTGGCGGTGCCATCGCCCATCACGTCGCGGCCCGGCAGGAACTTGAGTGTGGCCGGATTGGGCGTTTGCTCGGTCTGGATGAACATGGCTGGGGCGCCTCCTCTGGCGCGAAGTGAATAACCTAGCTTTCTGCTCCGATAAATGGGCGATTGCCGGCCCGGGTTCAACCACAATCTGGTCGTGGTTTCA
>Ga0153916_10003681_pt1 | contig 11462 bp, 7 predicted proteins | sample Opewatmetagenome_FD_109642 | JGI IMG/M metagenome (GOLD analysis project Ga0153916, IMG submission 109642) | Freshwater wetland microbial communities from Ohio, USA - Open water 3 Core 3 Depth 4 metaG | ecosystem: Environmental > Aquatic > Freshwater > Wetlands | place: USA: Ohio, Lake Erie, Old...
GAAGCGGCTGAAATAGGTGCCCACGAAGATGTGCTTGAAATCGGAGCGGGGTTGGGCAGCCTCACGCGCCACCTCGCCATACACGCCCGCTCAGTGGTGGCTGTTGAGCTGGATAGCGACCTCATCGCGCCGCTCCAGCAAGTGGTTAATCCCTTTCCCAACGTCCGGGTTGTTGCCGGAGATATCCTGGCGTTTGCTCCAGGTGAGCTTGTACCTGGCAGGGAATATATCGTTGTTGCCAACATCCCTTACTATATAACTTCCGCTCTCCTGCGGCACCTGTTGGAAGCCAGGTTCCCTCCCCTCCGCTTGATCCTCACCCTGCAGCGGGAGGTCGCCAGGCGTATCTGCGCTGGTCCAGGCGATTTGAGCCTCCTGGCGCTCAGTGTGCAGGTTTACGGGCAACCGGAGATCGTAGCTCATATTCCCGCCCATGCCTTTTATCCCCCACCGAAAGTCGATTCAGCCATCCTGCGTATCCACCTCTTCCCCTCGCCGCGCATCCCCGCCAATCAATTGGACGTTTTTTTTAGGCTGATCAAAGCCGGCTTCAGTCAGAAACGCAAAACCCTGCGCAATGCCCTCGCTGGTGGTTTACGCTTATCTCCAACACTGGTTAAAACCCTGCTGAGGGAGGCTGGCATCGATCCCATGCGGCGTGCCGAGACGCTTGCCCTCTCCGAATGGCAGCTCCTGACAGTGATTTATATAGCTCATGATCTACATGTTCAATCGGATTCATCAGCCCCACAGCCAGAACAGGCCGGAGGCCAGCAGGCGTAGCCCGGCACCTATCAGCAATGCGGTCTGTAAACCGAACACGGAAGCCGACGCAGGTCCCAATAGCGATCCTGCCAGTATGCCCAGGTTGAGCGCCAGGTTGTGCAGCGCCATGTGGGCTGGGCGGTCGTCCACAGGCACGCGGTCCATTAATCGATTAATAATCGCCCCGCTCAGCAGGGCATTGACTCCGCCTCCGATCAGGCATGCCAGGTAGTAATACTCTGGTCCTTTCGCCAGTCCCATGAGCAGTGGGAATACCGGGAACAACGCCGCACTGACGATCATTACTTTGCGGTGCCCAAAACGTCTGCTGATGGTGTCGAGCCTGAAGGATGCCAGCATCATCATTCCATAAAAGATTGCGTTCCCTACACCGATCATCCCATCACTCAGGTGCAGGATATCGACATAAGCCAATGGGAACAGGGGCACCGGGAAGTACTGGAAGGCATAGAACGCCAGGTATGCCAGCATGAATATTCCGAAGGGTCCTCTCAGCAGGTCCATGCGCACCAGCGCACCGCGTCTGGCGGCTACCCCAGCCCCATTGGCGCTGGCTGCTGGTGGTGGGTCATCTGCTTGAGTTAGTACTGGCTTGCGTATCCTGCCAATGTGGTAGCTGCTCAGCATTGCTCCTGCCGCCCCCAGCAGGAACACGACCTGGTAGTTTTGCGGGAAGATCACCCGGTCCAGGATCTGCCCGCTCACCACTGTGGCTGCAGTGATGCTTACCGCCAGCAAGATGTTACGCCTCCCCACCGCATGGGCGCGCCATTCCGCTGGCAGCACCTCCGCGAACAGGGCATTGAAAGCGATCGCCAGCACCGTGCCCGCCACCGACATGATCAGGGTGATCCAGATCAGACCCCATATCTGCCCGCTGGATGAAGAAGCAAACAGCCAGGGCAATGCCACCAGGAAGACGTAGCCCAAGCGCTGCCAGATGGAAGATCGAAAGGAGGCTCTGATGAAGGATTTACCTTCCAGCCATCTCCCCGATGGCAGGGTTACGATCAGGTTAACGATTGCCGGTCCGGCGGTGAGTAATCCGATCTGGAATCCCGATGCACCCAGCCGCGCCGCATAGACTGCCTGAAAGGCAATCGTGCTTCCTGCCAGGATTCCATACCACAACGCGTCCCAGTAAAGCTGGCGCAAGTTCCAACGTAATGTCGGGTCAGATCGATGCAGCAGTTCGGTTGTCATATGCAGAAAAATAGCGGAGACCCGTGTTTCTGGTCGTCCGCTAGGCGATTTTTTGGCTGGTGCTTATTATACTATCAACCAGTTATCGCTTCGGTTCCGCTTCCCATCTGGCGATCATGCGCTGTAACCTAATCCCGTAGCTCACCTGCTGGTTATCATGGGTCGCGCTTGAGCGGCTGCTTACCGATGGATAGACACATGCTCTTCCTCCCGTGCCGGTACACTGCGTTTCCTCGATCATGAGCTTCATCCCGCCCGAGAAATTTGTCAATCCTTCCTCCGGCAATCATATCCCGAAACTGCGAATTGGCTTTGGCACCTGCGATCTTCCTCAGCAGTGTGGGCGTCGAAGGACGCCAGGGCCAGCCTGTTCGGGTAAAAATAGCCGCTCTTTGCGATCGGGTTAATCCGACTTGCAGCCTTTAGATGATTTTTACCAGTGCCTCCAGCGTGCGCCGCATATCTAAAAGCAGCAATCCCAACTTCGCATTCTCACGCGCCAGTACTGTGAGCGCTGCATCTACGCCGATCGACATCAAGATCACATATCCTTCCGCTCCCTTGATATACACCTGTTCGAGCGACCCCCGCCCCAGCTCGGCGGCAATCCTTTCGCCCAGCGAAAGCATCGCCGCTGACATGGCTGCCACGCGATCCTCCTCCACACCTTGGGGTAAAGCAGAGGCGATTGCCAGTCCATCCACACTCACGACGGCCGAAGCTTCGATGTCGGGTGATGAGGCTTGCATATCCCGCAGCTTTTCTACGATCAGTTGGACACGCGTCTTTGTCACGAGGTTGACTCCTATCTGGCTGATTTTAATTTTGCAGGTTCATCGAGCCGTCTCGGTCTGCATATCAGCACTACCGCAGAGTATCGGTGCAAATTTAATACCAAACTTGGAGGCTCGGATGTGAGTTAAGGGTATCTATGCTTGGAGCGGACTGAAAAGAGTGAATCCTGATAATAACGTAACTCCTCCCCCAAACTGCATTAAGTTTGGGGGAGTGGTAGTGGTAGGTTGGGCATTGTCCGGTATTCATTGTACCGGGTTGAAGACGCAGCCTGAAACCCAACCTTATTCAGTAATTCCACTTTATACCACTTTGGTTCGAAAATTGATATATTTTCATCCCTGGAGGCTGCCGGACCACCGCCCGGCATGGTGACTGATCTGAATATATTCTAAATACATCCTAAATGCATCTTTTTGATCTGGTAGCAAAATTATGATTACTTGCAGCATAATCCGCTAACCTGTACCAAGCGATTTTCTTGGCATCTGCTATTGCCTAGTACCGAGTGCACTTCTCGGTAATCCGTTTACCGAGTATTAACCCCAATTGTGATACATTCCCACAAATCGCTCTTTTTCATGCTTGTTAGTGAATGGCATTTATTTTTACTAATCACTAATAACTGATCACTCATCACTGTTTTTTGGCAGGCTGTCGGGGTCATAATCTCCCCATTTTCCACTGAACGAGGAGGCAAAGACAACCGCGCTGGTGTGCTCCACTGCGCGAATGGTTTTCTTTAGCTTCGCCCGCCGTTTTTCTATTGCTTCTTGAGATGGTGTGCTCGTGGATTTATATACACTGACGACTTCGATGGCATAGATGTCATCCTTGAGGTATGGGATTACGGTGCCCGCTTTCTCTCCCAACAGCACCCTTGCCAGGGGTGTGCTCTCGCCTAATAATCCATGTTCGAAATCCGCAGCCTCATCCAGGACGATATCAATGCTTAACTGTTCCTTCACCCCTTTCTTATCAATCAGGGCAAGGTCTACATGGCATCCAGGAGAAATTGCAACCTTTTGTGGTTCCATTCACCTAATATAGCACATATTTGTTGCTGGAAAAGGCTCATCATTTATTTAACAACCCTCTCCAGTTGCCCCTTTTTCCGCTGGTATAATCTTTTCACACTTACAAAATGTCACGCGTATCCTTGACCTTATTGATTTTAACTTTGGGTCTTTCAGCATTGCTTCAGCCGTCTGCGGTTTCTCGAGCGGCAGCTGGGGTCTCACCCGCCTCCCAGGCCCTATGCCTGCCCGGTGTGTATCTGCTCAACCCGCAGGATTGCCTGCTGCTTGGCCCGTCCGGCTATATGACCCAAATGGCTTCATTTGGGATCAGCTTGCCGCTACTATCTTTACCTTCAAAGCCAATCGAGGCCTCATTGGGCGAAGTTCCTTTTTCGTATGCTAATTTAGGCGACGTACCCACGCCGGTCTATACCTCTCTCCAGGATGCCATCGCCGAAAAGAATGCCATCAAAACGATCGAACCTGGCGGTTTACGTTTTGTTTCCTATGTGGATTATACGGATACTGCCAATGGCCGCATCTTTCGTCTGCATGATGACACCTGGGTGCGCGTCTCCAGCCGGGTTTCCGTCCCCCATAGCTTCCCGGGGGGCCTCGAGCTCTCCCGCACCCCTGAACATTCTTTCGGCTGGATCCTGCCCTTCCAGCCGGAAATTGAAACCAGGCGTACTCCAGGGTATAACGCAGCTGAGTACACTGGCCATACCCTGGAACAATATCAGGTCGTGCAGGTTTATTCCTCCCGGGTGGTTAACCAGGCGGAATGGGACCTCGTAGCCCCCGGCGAATGGGTGGAAGCCCGTTTGATCGGCCGCGTGATCCCCAATTCCACCCCTCCACCTGGTGTGACCAATGGCCGCTGGATCGAAGTGAATTTATTTGAGCAGACTTTGGCTGTCTACGACCAGGGTCAGATGGTATTTGCCACCCTGATTGCCACAGGCCTGGATCCATTCTTCACCAAACCTGGCTTGTTCCAGGTCCAACGCAAATTGGATTCGACCCCAATGTCGGGTTCGTTTGCTGAGGACCGGTCAGATTACTACTACCTGGAAGATGTCCCCTGGACGATGTATTACGATCATGCGCGTGCGCTCCATGGCGCCTACTGGCGCACGGCTTTCGGCTTCCCCCAATCGCATGGCTGTATTAATTTATCCCCCGCTGATGCCCACTGGTTATTTGATTGGGCCAGGGTCGGTGATTGGGTCTATGTTTGGGATCCATCCGGGAACACCCCAACCGACCCGGATTATTATGGAGAAGGTGGCGCCTGATCAGGTCGTTATATTCTATGCTTCAATCGGACGGGGTAATTACGACATCGCTTACATAACGAACGGCTCTTATTTATGAATCGTCAATTTCGTCCGATCGCTTTGGTTACCTTGTTGCTTGCCCTGCTGGCTTGCCAGTCTCTTGCCCCATTCCTGAATCCAGCTTCAGGCACGCCGAACATTGCCAGGAATTATTCCTCAAAATCCACTTCCACTCCCTTACCCACCCTTACTCCACTCCCAACCGGCACTTCCACACCTACTTCGCTCCCTCCTAGCCCCACTCCGACTCAAGTCCCACGAACCCCCACCTCAACCCTTATTCCCGTACAGACCCAGCTGAATATCTTTGAGAATTTATGGTCCATAGTTAACGATACTTATGTCTATCCTGATTTTAACGGCCTGGATTGGGATGCCGTTCGCCAGGAGTATCAGCAAAAGATCACCTCTGGATTAACCAATGAACAGTTCTACCTGGCGATGAGTGATGCCATCACCCGCTTAGGTGATGATCATTCTTTTTTCATCGATCCGCAAGGGGTGGCAGCGCAGGAAAGGGAATATCAGGGCAAACACGATTATGTTGGCATCGGGATCCTCATCAGCGCCGTGCCTGAGAGGCAACATGCCGTGGTCCTTTCGGTGTTTCCAGCCAGTCCCGCCGAGGCTGCTGGCCTCCAGCCGCGTGATAATATCATTTCTGTAGACGGTGTGCCGATCCTCGACCAGTATGGCTACCTGCAAGACATCGTCCGTGGTCCCGAAGGCACTACCATTACGATCAATGTGCAGACTCCGGGTGAGGACCTTCGCCAGGTTCAAATTATCCGCCATCGCATTACGGGCGATTATCCGCTGGACCATACTGTCATCACCACCCCTGGTGGTAAACGGATTGGCTACATTTTCTTGATCACCTTCGAAGATAGCACCGTCGATGAGCAGGTTGCCCAGGCGCTCGAAGGGATGTCTGCTGGTGGTCCTCTGGATGGCTTGATATTGGACAATCGCATGAATGGGGGTGGTTCCAGCACCGTTCTGGAGCCTGTGCTGAGTTACTTCACCGGGGGCGACCTGGGTTATTTCGTTCAGCATTCTGAGGAACGCCCCTTTGGGGTAAAAAGTAAAGACATCCGTGGTTCAACCCGTGTCCCATTGATCGTTCTGGTTGGAAAAGACACTGCCAGCTTTGGTGAGATCTTTGCCGGTATCCTTCAAGACGTAGGCAGGGCATATCTGATTGGGACGACAACCGGTGGTAATGTTGAGATCTTGTGGGGATACGATTTGGCAGACGGTTCGCAGTTATGGCTGGCGAATGAGACTTTCCGCCCCTTGAACCATCCTGACCAGGATTGGGAACGGACGGGTATCATCCCCGATTTGACCGTCTCTGGCGATTTCGACGAATATGCGCTGGCTGATGACCCGGCAGTCTTGGCTGCCATTCAATATTTCTCGCAACACTGAGGACAAAGCCCTGGAGCGTTCTGACGATGCTTACCCTGCCTGAGAAAATCTTCTTTGCCTTCGCTGTGCTTATTTCGCTGGCAGCCACCGCCCAGGCAGCCTTGCGCATCGTGCACATTCTACAGCGCGGTCACGGCCGCCCAGATTGGCGCATCTTGCGGCAGACCCTGCTTTCGATCCCTCCTCGCATCCTCAGCTTTCAACCTCTTTTCCGTTTCCGCTTCCTGCCCAGCCTGTTCCACGCCCTGATCGGCTGGGGATTTCTCTATTACGTTATCGTTAACATCGGTGATTTCCTGCAAGGCTACATCCGTAATTTCCAGTTTCTTGGAACGGGCATAATTGCCAACCTGTACCACCTGGGAGCCGATATCTTTAGCCTTGCGGTAGTCACCGGTATGCTGGCAATGCTTTTTCGCCGCTTCGTGCTGAGATCAGGCTATCTGTCACCCCGCCCTGATGTCCTGCTGCACCCCAGGGCTCGCAAAGGTATATTGCGCGATTCGGCTATCGTCGGTGCCTTCGTCCTTTTGCACGTCAGCTCCCGGTTCCTGGGCGAATCTTTCAAGCTGGCGAAAACTGGGCCGGATCCCTGGCAGCCTTTTGCCTCGCTTGTCTCTCCGCTCTGGTCTGGCTGGAGCAGCCTGGCTCTGACGCTTGGGGAGCATCTTAGTTTTTGGCTATCCTTAGGGCTGATCTTAGCTTTCTTGCCATATTTCCTGTATTCCAAGCACATCCATCTTTTCTTTGCACCGCTGAATTTCCTGCTCAAGCCGGCGCGCAGGTCGATCGGTGAGTTGAGCCGGCTGGATTTCAGCGATGAGAGCGTTGAATCGTTCGGTGTGTCGCGCCTGGAAGACCTGGGCTGGGAGCAGCTCATGGATGCATATGCCTGCATCATGTGCTATCGCTGCCAGCAGGTTTGCCCCGCCTACAACACCGGCAAAATCCTCTCGCCTGCCACGCTTGAAATCAATAAGCGCTATTTTCTTAATTATTTTGGCAAAGATATCGCCACGGGTAATGCCAGCCCGCAAACACTGGTCGAATTTGCCATCCCTCCCGAGGCGATCTGGGCCTGCACCGCCTGTGGGGCCTGCATCGATATCTGCCCGGTGAATAACGAGCCCATGCGCGATATCCTGGATATCCGCCGTTCACTGGTGCTCACCGAGAATGCCTTCCCCCAGCAATTGCAGGCTGCATATCGAGGCATGGAAAGGAACGTAAACCCGTGGAATATCCCACCTTCCGAGCGCATGAAATGGGCCGAGGGCTTGCAGGTTCCGACCATCGATGAGCATCCTGATCCAGACATCTTGTGGTGGGTGGGTTGTGCCCCTGCCACCGAAATGCGCGCCCAAAAAGTCGCCCGCGCCTTTGCTGCCATCCTGGTCAGGGCTGGGGTGGATTTCGCCGTCCTGGGCAGGCAGGAGCAGTGCAACGGTGATTCAGCCCGCCGGTCTGGCAACGAGTATCTGTTCAACGAGTTGGCAACCAGCAATGTTGATACTCTCAATCGTGTGGCGCCCAAACGCATTGTGACCACCTGCCCTCACTGTCTGCATACCTTGAAAAACGAATATCCTGCCTTCGGTGGCAGCTATACGGTCATCCACCACACCCAGCTGATCCACGAGCTGCTGGTGGAAGGGAAATTAAAGCTGGGCTCGCAGGATTTAATTCAAAATATCACCTACCATGACCCGTGCTACCTCAGCCGCCATAACCACATCCTCGCTGCGCCGCGGCAGGACATTCAGAGTATCGGCTTGCCCCTCACGGAGCTTCCCCGCCATGGATTGAAGTCTTTTTGCTGTGGCGCCGGCGGCGCGCAGATGTGGAAGGAAGAGGAGCACGGGGATGAACGGGTCAATGCCAATCGCTTCAGGGAGGCAATGCATACGGGTGCTCAAGCCTTGGCAGTTGCCTGTCCATTCTGCATGATCATGCTGACGGATGCCCGCAAGGCTGCCAACAGCGACATGCAGGTGCTGGATATTGCCGAGCTTGTTGCAGCCAGATTGGAGCAGTGACATGGAGGATACCTTTAGTCTGCCGGGCGCCGATGAGATCATTCGAGATTACCGCCTGGTATTCCGCAGCCGCCAGGCGAGTTTGATTGGCCGGCGCGAAGTGCTCAGCGGCAAGGCGAAGTTCGGCATTTTCGGCGATGGCAAGGAGCTGCCCGAGATTGCCATGGCTCACTTTTTCAAGCCGGGTGATTACCGCTCCGGTTATTATCGCGACCAGACTATCACCTTTGCCACGGGTGTGGTAACCATTCAGCAGATGTTCGCCCAGCTCTATGCCAACCCCGATCTGGATGCCGAACCTTCCAGCGGCGGACGCATGATGGATGCCCATTTCGCCTCCCGAAACCTCAATCCCGATGGCTCCTGGAAGGATCAAACCGCACACCCCAATTCGAGCGGGGATATATCTCCTACCGGCGCTCACATGCCCAGGGTGGTGGGCCTGGCATACGCCTCCAAGCTTTACCGCCAGCTGCCGGAGCTACACCAGTTCACCCAGTTCTCCCACCATGGCGATGAGATCGTATTTGCCACCATCGGTAATGCTTCCTGTGCCGAAGGCGTATTTTGGGAGACGATCAACGCCATCGGGGTTTTGCGCCTGCCAGTCATCGTTTCGATTTACGATGACGGCTATGGAATCTCGGTCACCAACGAATCCCAGATCGCCAAGGAAAATATCTCCGAGCTGCTGATGGGTTTTCAGCGCCCTGTGGGTGAGTGTTGTGATGGCTTTGACATTTACGTCGTCAAGGGCTGGGATTATCCCGCCCTGATCGAAGCCTACCAGAAAGCTTCCCAGGTTGCCAGGGAAGAGCACATGCCCTCGATCATTCATGTCAGCGAGTTGACACAGCCACAGGGGCATTCCACCTCCGGCAGCCATGAGCGCTACAAGTCTAAAGAGCGCCTTGAATGGGAGCATGAATTCGACTGCCTCAAGAAATTTCGCACCTGGATCTTAGACCAGGGTTACATTAAAGCGCCAGAGCTTGAGGCTTATGAGAAAGAGGATCAGCACTCAGTGGAAGAGGACCGTAAACTCGCCTGGGAGGCATACATAGATCCTATTTTGGATGAACGCTCCCAGGTGGCTGGTTTCATCGACCAGCTCATGGCAAATTCCTCCCATAAGGAGGCTTTAAGTCAAATCAAGGACAAATTGATCAATCTCCCCGTCCCCTTCCGCCGCGACATCATGTCGGCAGCCATGGAAGCTCTGGCTGAGACGCATGCTGAGTTGCTGCCAGCCCGGCAGTCTTTGCTCGATTGGAAAAATGCGCAGGACCAGGTCAATCAAGAACGCTATGGCTCACATCTCTACAGCCAATCTGCCCAATCGGCCTTGCTGGTGCCGGAAGTGAAACCGGTCTACTCCGATAAATCACCCACGCTGAATGGCTTCGAAGTGATCAATGCTTATTTCGATGCTGCCCTGGCGCGCGAGCCTCGCCTCATCGCTTTTGGCGAAGATGTCGGCCGGATTGGCGACGTCAACCAGGGCATGCGTGGCTTACAGGATAAATATGGTCCCCTGCACGTGGCTGATACCGGCATCCGTGAAGCCACTATTATCGGCCAGGCCATTGGTATGGCCTTGCGCGGGTTGCGCCCCATTGCCGAGATCCAGTACCTGGATTACGTGCTCCTGGCCTTACAGATCATGTCAGATGACCTGGCTACCCTCCACTGGCGCACGCGTGGGGGGCAGAAAGCCCCGGTCATCATCCGCACGCGTGGTCACCGTCTGGAAGGCGTGTGGCATTCCGGCTCTCTCATGGCGGGCTTGATCCATTTGCTACGCGGCATGTACGTGCTCGTGCCGCGTAATTTCGTCCAGGCGGCCGGCTTATACAACACCATGTTGCGCTCCGATGATCCCGCCCTGCTGATCGAGGTACTCAACGCCTACCGCCTGAAGGAGCGCCTACCGGATAATATTGCTGATATTTGCATACCCCTCGGAGTGCCCGAGGTCATCCGCTCAGGCTCGGATGTCACTTTGGTCACCTACGGTGCTTGTTGCCGCCTGTCCATGGAAGCAGCGGATAAGCTGGCCAAATTCGGCATTGAGACTGAGGTTGTCGATGTGCAGACCCTGCTTCCATTCGACATTCACGCTACAATCCTGGAGTCGTTGAAAAAGACGGGGCACATCATCTTTGTGGATGAAGATGTCCCAGGCGGCACGACAGCATATATGCTGCAGCAGGTCATCGAAAAGCAGGGTGGCTATTTCTGGCTCGATTCACCGGCGCGAACTTTACCCGGGGCACCTCATCGGCCAGCCTATGGCTCGGATGGAGATTATTGGTCCAAGCCAAATGTCGATACCATTTTTACCGCCGTTTACGACCTGATGCACGAGGTATCACCTTCAGATTACCCGCTATTTTACTGATCACGACTTGCACATGCCACTAAGCTAAAAGAAGGAGCAGCCATGCCTACCAAACTGATCATGCCCTTATTAGGCGAAGCCGTAACCGATGCCACCGTCACCAGGTGGCTGAAAGCGGCCGGTGATAAGGTGGAGGAATACGAGCCCATCCTTGAGGTGAACACCGATAAGGTCGATACCGAGATTCCCAGCCCAGGCTCCGGGGTGATCTTGTCCGAGCTGGCCAGGGAGGGTGAAGTGGTGAAGGTGGGTGCCACGCTGGCCTGGATTGGCCAGCCAGGTGAAGCCATCCCCGAAGGTGAAGCTGCACCTGCTGAAGCACCTGCTGCCATGCCTGCCCCACCACCCCCAACACCAACCCCCCCCACCCCCCCCCCCCCCCCCCCCCCCCCCCCCCCCCCCCCGGGGCGGTTTTTCCCCCCCCCCCGCGGCGGGAAAACCGGCCGGCCAA
>Ga0153916_10003682_pt1 | contig 11461 bp, 9 predicted proteins | sample Opewatmetagenome_FD_109642 | JGI IMG/M metagenome (GOLD analysis project Ga0153916, IMG submission 109642) | Freshwater wetland microbial communities from Ohio, USA - Open water 3 Core 3 Depth 4 metaG | ecosystem: Environmental > Aquatic > Freshwater > Wetlands | place: USA: Ohio, Lake Erie, Old...
CAATGTAGGTGTCAGTGTACCCTTATCATAATCCTGAAAGATCACTGCATCAATATTGCCTGTTTTTAAAAGATCTGTTATCTGCTGGTCAAAATTATGTTCTATTTCAGCTGACAGTGCACTATCAATTTCTTCATCGACCCTGAGAAGGTGCTGCCTGTCACTGATTATTCTTGTTTTTACTGTTGTCAGACGGGTGGCATCGATGCGGATGCCAATATCTGAAAGATTCTCTTCAGTCAGAAGATCGATAAAATCTTCCTTTCTGTCATCATCTCCAATAACCCCACATAGTATAGGGGTAGCGCCCATTGCTTTAATATTTAATGCAACATTTGCCGCACCACCCAGTCTGCGTTCCTGGTTATGTATGGTCACAATAGGGACAGGTGCTTCCGGAGATATCCGCTCTACTGTTCCCCAAATATATGCATCGATCATAACATCACCAATTATAAGAATTTTTAAATTCTCAAATTTCTTAAAAGCATTTTTGATCTCCTGTGTATTCAATGTAATAGAATTTAAGGATCAATAAATTTAGAACTTTAGTATGGATCCACATCAAGAAAAAACTGAATTCCTTTAAACTTATTGTAAAGACTATAATGCTGTATTATGTTTTTAATCCTTTCCTTGTATAAATTCAAATACCCTTTTCTGGGTAATTTTACAAGTATGTTCTGAATATGCCAGTTTTTAATCTTCCCAATCACCGGCTGTTGTGGACCAAGAACATGAATTTCAGGAATTTTAACCAGATCCTTTGCAATAATCCCGGACATCTCATTTAAAATATCAAAATTTCTATGTCTCATCGAAATATTTACAAGCCGGTAATAGGGCGGGTAATTAAAGATCTTCCTTTCAGACATCTGTATTTCATAAAATGAACTGAAATCCTGGGTAATTACATTACTGATCACTACATTTTTCGGATCTGATGTCTGAATGATGACAACCCCCCTCTGGTGCTTTCTTCCTGCCCTTCCTGCGACCTGCGATAACAACTGGTAGCTTCTTTCATATGCCCTGAAGTCAGGATAATTTAAAAGGTTGTCTGCATTTAAAATGCCAACCAGACCTACATTATCAAAATCCAGACCTTTTGATATAATCTGAGTACCTACCAGAACATCTGTCTTCCTTTCCTCAAAATCAAGAATTATTTTCTCATACTGTTTTTTTGAATGTGCTGTATCAAGATCAAATCGTATAACATTTATCCCTGGGAAAAATATGTTTAATTCTTCTACTATTTTTTCTGTTCCAAATCCTCGTGTCCTGAGTGTCGGTTCATTGCATTCTATGCATGTATCGGGCAGCTTTAGTGAAAATCCGCAGTAATGACATATCAGTCGATTTTTTTGTTTATGGTATACCAGGCTTACATCGCACTTTTTGCAATGAGGAATCCATCCGCATGACTGGCATTCAAGATAAGGGCTAAATCCCCGTCGATTCTGAAATAAAATCGCCTGTTGTTTTTTATCAAAAGTCCTGTTTAATTCTTCCAACAAGTAATCCGAAAAATGAGATTTCATAAGTTTTTTCCGGTATTGCTCCCTTATGTTGACTACCTTTATTTCCGGAAGTTCTATTTTGCTGTACCTCTCATTTAGTTTCACAAGACTGTATTTACCTGCAAGTGCGTTATAATAGCTTTCAAATGAAGGTGTTGCTGTACCAAGTACAACACTGGCATGATGAATTGATGCCAGAACAATTGCTGCATCCCTTGCATGATAACGAGGAGCCGGTTCTGTTTGTTTATAGGTATGCTCATGCTCTTCATCAACAATTATCAATCCAAGGTTACTGAAGGGAAGGAAAATAGCAGAGCGGGCCCCAAGAATAATTCTAATAGAGTGATCATCAGGATTTTTGACCAGATTAAACCAGGTCTCAACTCTTTCTGCATCACTGTATCTCGAATGATAAATACCTGTCTGGTTACCGAAAACAGATCTCAACCGCTTGACAATCTGGGCCGTGAGAACAATTTCGGGCAACAGATAAAGAACCTGTTTCCCTTGTTTAATCTGATCACGGATCAAATGGAAATAGATTTCAGTCTTACCACTTGATGTAATTCCATGTAATAATACAACCTTGCCTTCCCTGAAAGACTTATTGATCCCATCCAAAACATCCTGCTGAACAGAAGTCATTGCTCTGGGTTCCGATAATACAATATCACTTGATTCAAGCCTTGAAATTTCCCTTTTATTAGTTACGAGGATTTTTTTATTCAGCAGAGATCGCAAAATACTTTCACTGAAACCGGGAAAATTTTGTACTACCTTTCTGCTAATACCTGTACTTTTATCGTCGGGTGACTTTAATTCCCGGACATATGTCTGCAAAAAGTTATATTGTTTTGGTGCCCGGTTTAAGGAATTCAGTAAATCATTCATTTTTTTTTCATTACTGAATTCCTGGTTCAGGCTGATATACATTTCTGTCTTTGGCTGGTATTTTTCACTTACTTGCTCTTCAGATGATACCAATCCTTTTTGAATTAAAAGGTTTACCCATTTTTCTGGATGTTTGATATTAGTATGGACTTGCAAATCCTTAAGACTTGTTCCTTTTTCGCCGGATAGTACAGAAAGTATTTTGTTTTCTTCATCAGACAGCAGCATATCTTTTTCCGGTATTTTGACAAGATAAAATTTTGTGGTGCTTTCTGGTTTTAATCCGGAAGGTAATGCCGCTTTCATCACTTCGCCCAGTGTACATAGATAGTATTTGGAAATCCATTCCCAAAATTCAATCTGGTAAGGATTCACTATCGGGAAAGGATCTAAGAGTGATTCAATATCCCTGATTTTAAATCCATCAGGAGGAGATTGGTGTAATTTTCTGACTATACCTGAATAAAATTTTTTTGATCCGAATGGAACGATAACCCTCATGCCTGGTATTATATTCTCCCTCATGCTCTGTGGTACTCTATAAGTGTAAACTCCGGCAGCAGCTAGAGGAAGAATAATATCGGCATAAATATCCTGAATTGCCATTTAATCCGTAGAATTGATCACCTGGCAATTTAATGAATTATTAACTAACATTTTCAGACCGACAGGATTTCGGCAATTTGCATTTTTTCCAAATCGACCTGTTTGTTCATTTTAACCGCTTTATTAAAGGTGCAATGTGCTATTTTCCCGTTAACCATCCCAACCATCAGGCTTTTCTGGTCATCCAGAAGTGCCTGCACGGCTGCATATCCGAAAAGGCTTGCGGTGACTCTGTCGTAAGCAGATGGCGTCCCACCTCTTTGGATATGCCCAAGAACTGTAACCCTCACATCATAATCTTTGAACTCGTCCTGGACTTTTTTGGCTATAGCAAAAGCACCACCCGATTCATCACCTTCAGAAACAACAATGATGTTACTGGATTTTTTCCGTTTAAATCCTTTTTCAAGAAAATCTTTAAGTTGCTCAACCTGGCCTTTTACTTCCGGAATTAATATTGCTTCGGCTCCGCATGCTATTCCTGCACGGATGGCAATAAAGCCTGCATCACGCCCCATAACTTCAACAAAAAATAATCTGTTATGAGAGCTCGCTGTATCCCTGATTTTATCAATAGCTTCAACAACTGTGTTAATGGCAGTATCATATCCTATTGTATAATCAGTACCATAAATATCATTATCAATTGTGCCGGGAATACCGACAATTGAAACATCAAATTCTTCAGAAAACTGCCTGGCTCCGGTAAAGGTTCCGTCACCACCAATTGCTACCATAGCATCAATTCCTTCAGCCTTAAGGTTATCATAGGCTTTTTTTCTCCCCTCATAAGTCATGAATTCCTTACTCCTGGCTGTTTTAAGAATTGTTCCACCTCTCTGAATGATATCACTGACACTGAAAGCTTTAAGTTCCTTAAAATACCCGTTTATTAGTCCTTCATAACCGTGCCGAATACCTATTACAGTAAGTCCGTTATAAATAGCCGTTCTTGTTACACCCCTGATTGCAGCATTCATTCCGGGTGAATCCCCTCCAGAGGTAAATACTCCAATTTTTTTAATCTTTACCATATCATTTACGAAATATTTATTGATCAATAAACTTTCACAGATGTCCTTATGATTGACTAAAATTATGAATTATTTTAGTCGATCATTCACCACCGACCTGATTTTTTTAAGTAACCATTGAGGTGTTGAGGTGGCGCCGCAAATTCCTATAGATGTAGATTTATCAAAAGGGACACTGTTAATGTCATTAATATCGGTAATAAAATATGATGCCGGATTAATCGACTTACAAATGTCAAATAACATTTTACCATTTGAACTTTCCCTGCTGCTTACGAACAGAACAATTTCATGATTCCTGGCAAAATCTTCAATTCCTGCCTCTCTGTGTGAAACATGTTTGCATATGCTGTTATTCACCTTTATCAGGCTTCCCGGATCATTACCTGAATTACGAACTTTCTCAACCATTCCAGCAATTAATCTTTCATACTCCTCCTGATTCATTGTGGTCTGGGAATACAAGTAAATTGGCTTATTTAAAAATGTTTCATCCAGGTCCATTAAATTTCTGATCACTTTTGCTTTCCCTTCGGTTTGTCCTACAAGTGCTATGACTTCGGGGTGATCATGTTTCCCAAATATAAGCTGAGTCCCTCCTTTTAATCTGGACTCCTGATAATCTTCTCTTATATGTGCCTGCAGCTTTGATACAATCGGACAGGTGGCGTTAATTATTTCAATCTGGTTTTCTTTTGCTAACTTAAATATTTCAGGAGGTTCCCCATGTGCCCTGATCAGGACTTTAACATTCCGGAGTTTCTTAAATTCGTTGTAATCAATGACTTTTAAACCGAGAGCCTTTAACCGATCCAGTTCAGGATGATTATGCACAATCTCACCCAGACAGAACAATTGTCCCGAAATCTTTAATTCCTTTTCAGCAAGTCGCACTGCCCGCTGGACACCGGAACAAAAGCCTGATCCCCCATCAATTTCAACAATTGTGCTCATTGTTCATGTAAATACCGAATTTATCAATCAACAGACCCCTGAACCAGGCCATCTGATCATCAACACTCATAAAACTGTTATCCAAAACATGTGCATCTACCGGTTGAACAAGGGGGCTGATTTCCCGGCTGGAATCCTGGTGATCCCTGTCTGTGATGTTTTGTTCTACATCCTGGAGCGTTATTTCAACACCTTTTTGTTTAAGTTCATCATATCTCCGCTTTGCCCTTATTTCTTCATTTGCGGTCAAAAAAATTTTAATATCTGCATCCGGAAAAACTACTGAACCAATATCCCTCCCATCCATTACCACACTCCTGTTTTTGGCCATTTCTCTCTGAAGAGCCACCATCTTTTCTCTGACAATACCTATCTTACTTACCGGACTCACAAAACTTGAAACTTTAATATTTCGGATTTCTTCCTCAACATTTTTACCATTCAGAAAAGTTTCAGATTTCATTAAAGTATTGTTAAACCTGAAATCAATTTTAATATTGTCCAGGTTACTCTCAAGCTCCGGAATATCAATATTTTCACCTTTAATCAAATCTTTTTCAAGGCAAAATAGTGTCACCGCACGGTACATAGCCCCGCTATCAATATACGTAATGCCAAGTTCTTTCGCAATAGCTTTTGCAAAAGTGCTTTTACCACCCGATGAATGCCCATCTATGGCAATAATTATATTGTCCGGAATTTTTACTTCAGCCATAATAATTCTTGTTACTTATTTCCTCTGTAAAATGCCGAAAAATCAGTGCTTAAAGAAAAATGATTGGAAGCACCTGCAAGATGGTATGAAGCCCTACCATATGAAAGATTGAATTTTGATATTTTGATACCAAAACCCCATGAAAAACCAACCATTGCTACCTTTGATTCAATTTTCATTTCGCTCCTTCGCTGATAATTATATCCTCCTCTGAGATAAAAACCTTTTAATGGTGAGAATTCAATCCCAAAAATCATATGCCGCATAACTTTATCAGCAAATTCTTCTATTTTGCTATTACCAGCAGGTTCACCAGTGACCGCATCTATTTCCTGATAAGTATCATCATCCATCTTTCTGTAAGTCAGATCGAACTTTTGCAAATTGTGTGCAACTATTGAGAATCTGAATGGGGCATGTCTGAGTTTCTGGGAAACTCCAATCTCTATTTCAAATGGCAATTTTTCCCGATGTTGTTCATAGTATGGCTTAATCTGAAATCCAATATTCCTCATAACCAGTGCACTGGCAAACAACTTATCCCTGCTGGTATATGTTACTCCAACATCCGCTGCAATACCAAAGGAATTATATTTCTCCAAAGATGAATAAACAGGCTTCAGATTTACTCCAACATGAAACATACTGTCAATTGTCCTTGACAGCATCAGGTTTAAAGCTATTTCCGAAGCAGTGAAGGTGCCGGTTCGATTGCCAAGTTCATCTGCACCAATGAATTTACCATAGTTAATATAATGTATACCTGCAGCAACATTGCCAATTTTATCAATTGTGCTTGCATAGGAAACATACCCATAATTCACATCTGTGAAATAATTTACATAATTCAAAACCATATGATTCCGCATTCCTTCATTCAGCAAAGAAGGATTACAGAATGGAAGATTCAGGTCATCATCCCAAACCGAATTTACTTTTCCGCCCATAGATGCAACCCTTGCCGAATTGGTGAGATCCAGAAACTCATAGGTATTTCTGCCTCCAAGTTGTGGATAAGCATTGAAAGTAATCAGGCTGATGCACAAAAGTATTGATACTATTCTCATAAAGAATCGGACCCGGTATTACAAACAAATACCGGATTTATTTGAAAAACGAATTTAATGATTTATTATTTTATTTTTTTCAACTGTGATAGCAACAAACCCGCCAGAACTACAGCAATCCCCGTCACTTTTCGAAATGTCATCTCTTCATTCAGGATGTAATATGAAAATACCGCTGTTAATACCGGAATAATATTGGTGAAAATATTTGCTTTTGAAGCGCCGAGATTCTTAATGCTGTAGTTATAAAGTATAAATGCCAAAGATGATCCGAAAATTGCCAGGCAGAACAGTGAAATTAGCGCCCGGTTAGTGATATCAACAGAAACCAGTGAATCATACTCAAAAACAGCCAACAGAGGAAAAAATAAAACAACCCCCAGAATATTCTGATATGTTACAAGACTATAAGGATTATACCGTACTACAAGTTTTCGCACCATGAGTGTATATCCGACTGCACTAATGACTGCAAGGAATAAAAACATGATACCTGTCGGATTTGCATTGAAGGTAAAACCCCTGTTTAATACCACTATTAAAATTCCCGCAAATGATATGATAATACCAGATATATTTAACAGCGATAATTTTTCTTTGAAGAAAATATAAGCCCCTACCGGAACAAAAAGTGGTATCGTACCAATGATAGCGGCCGCCAGGGTAGAACTGATCATTGTCAGCCCCAGACTTTCACCTATAAAATACAGGAAAGGTTCAAAAACAGACAAAAGAATAATCCATTTAAAGTCCCTGCGTTCAATCTTCTGCAATTGCCGGATAAACAATGCTCCGGTTAAAAGAATGACACATGAAATTATAAGCCTTAGAAAGACAATTGAAAATGGCGGAAATACTTCATTGGCAATCTTAAACCATATGAATGTCATACTCCAGAAAATCATTGCCAGAACTACGCTGATATAAGTTTTGGTGGAGTCAGTAACTTTCATTTCTCATTTATCAAGTTATCCAATCCGTGCAGAATCAAATTGGTGGGTATAATTATTAAACAAAGATTAAAAAATTTCACTGATCTTTTAAACCTTCGTTGATATTAAACATCAAAATGATATAAAACATAATAACTAATGATATGAAAACAATAAAATTTTTCTACATGATATCATTAATTTTTACGGGTTTGTTATTATTTGTTACCTGTGAGAGGAATGATGAAAAGATTACCGGTCAGGATATTGAAATGGCTGATGATGATGCAGTTATTACCCTTATGTTTGACCAAGCCTTTACCGAAACAGACATGGCCCTTGAACAATTGGAATATAACTGGAAGCATCCATCGGGACTGAAATCAGTTCTTGATACCTGTCCAATAATTTATGTCGACCACAACGACTCCACTTACTGGCCCAAAACAGTGACTATCAATTTCGGATCTGAAGGTTGTGAGGGGCCCTTTGGTAATATCAGAAAAGGTGTGATCACTATAATTGTTACCGACAGGTATATAAAAAAAGGTTCTGTCAGGACAGTTACATTTAATGATTTTTATGTTAACGATTTTAAAATTGAAGGAACTAAAACGGTAACCAACGAAGGTCGAAATGATGATGGTTTCATGTATTTTACCGTAGAGCTTACCGGTGGGAAAGTCATTACGCCAGCGGGAAAGGAAATCACACATGAATTCAACAGAACACGCACCTGGATCGAAGGTGAGCTAACCAAGCGCTGGAGATGGGATGATGTATACTTAATCGAAGGGGAATCAACCGGTGTGAACCGCTTCGGTAAAACCTACACCAGAACTATCACCTCTCCACTTATGGTAGCCACGGCATGCCGATGGATCATGTCTGGAACAATTGAAATACAACCAGAAGATCGTTCGCTTATTTTACTGAATTTTGGTAATGGTGAGTGTGATGATGTTGCAACAATTACCGTTAATGGGGAAACTAAAGAAATTAAATTACATGGAAGATAAAAAAAAGAGGCTGTATCAATGAGACAGCCCCTTTTTTTTATTCTTAAGCGGCTCTTAACCGGTTCACATCAGTCTTTTCAATTTTTTGTTTTGCATATCTGAGATTGATCTTAACCTCATCTACCTTTTGTGACGGTAGTTCAAACATTGCGTCAATCATTATCGTTTCACAGATAGCACGCAGTCCCCTTGCACCCAGTTTGAATTCGATGGACTTATTGACTATATATTGAAAAACGCTCTCATCAAATAATAGTTTAATTCCATCCATTTCAAAAAGCTTCTGGTATTGCTTTATTATTGCATTTTTGGGTTCGGTGAGTATTCTCCGGAGAGCAACAGAATCGAGAGGATCAAGATAAGATAGTATTGGCAGCCTGCCAATTATTTCAGGTATCATTCCATAGGCTTTCAAATCCTGCGGTGCAATGTACTGAAGCAGATTCGCGCGGTCAATCCGTTCTGTTTCCTTGCTGGCCGTATACCCCACAACTTTTGTGTTAAGCCGTTGTCCGATTTTCTTTTCAATTCCGTCAAAAGCACCACCACAAATAAACAGGATATTTTTGGTATTTACCGGGATCATTTTCTGATCAGGATGTTTTCTTCCTCCCTGAGGAGGCACATTTACAACAGATCCTTCCAGAAGTTTCAGTAAGCCTTGTTGAACTCCTTCTCCCGAAACATCGCGGGTTATAGATGGATTATCACCCTTCCTGGCAATCTTGTCAATCTCATCAATAAATACAATGCCTTTTTCAGCAGCTTCAACATTATAATCTGCTACCTGTAACAGCCGCGTAAGAATACTTTCAATATCTTCTCCGACATAACCTGCCTCTGTTAGTACTGTCGCATCCACTATAGTAAAAGGAACATGCAGCATCCTGGCAATAGTTCTTGCCAGTAAAGTTTTGCCTGTTCCTGTTTCGCCGACCAGTACGATATTTGATTTTTCAATTTCAATATCATCTTTTCCTGGCCTTTCAGCATCCATTAGCCTTTTATAATGATTATAAACGGCCACTGATATATATTTCTTTGCTGTTTCCTGTCCAATTACATATTGATCCAGGAATTTTTTGATCTCATTTGGCTTCAGGAGAGCGATCTGCTTTACATCAAACTCATTTTTCTTCTTGATCTCTTCCTGAAGGATACTATTTGCCTGTTCAATGCAGCTGTCACAAATATGACCTGAAATACCTGCAATTAAAAGGTTGGTATCCCTTTTTTCTCTTCCACAAAAAGAACATCTGTCCATATTCTGAATAATTATTTTCTGGGTTTTGATTTTTCAAGGATATCGTCGATCATTCCATATTCCAGTGCTTCATTGGCTGTCATCCAGTGATCCCTATCGGCATCTTTTTCAATTTTCTCAATGGGGTGACCAGTATGATTTGCCAGAATCATATATAATTCATTTTTAAGTTTAAGGATTTCCCGGGTAGTAATTTCAATATCGGATGCTGTACCCTGAACCCCCCCCATTGGCTGATGTATCATAATCCTGGAGTGCTTAAGGGCTGAACGTTTGTTCTTTGTTCCAGCCGTTAGCAGAATGGCACCCATTGATGCAGCCATCCCGGTACAAATAGTAGCGATATCCGAAGATATGTACTGCATAGTATCATATATTCCCATCCCTGCATGTACGGAACCTCCGGGAGTATTAAAATACATGCTGATATCCTTTGTAGGATCGGTTGAATCAAGGAATAATAACTGGGCCTGGATTATATTTGCCACATAGTCATCAATAGGAAGGCCAAGGAAAATAATCCTGTCCATCATCAGCCTTGAGAAAACATCCATTGTTACTATATTAAGCTGACGTTCTTCAATGATGGTAGGGGATATAAAGTTATCCCAGATAGAAGAATATCGTTGAAGTGTTATACTGCTTATTCCCAAATGACGGGTCGCATATTTCTGGAATTCGTCAGAATAGTTCATAGCTTCTTATTTTAAAGTGCAAATTTATTAATTATTTATTAAACAACTTATTGAATTTTTCACGTGTAATCTTCTTTTTATCAACCTTTATATGCTCCCTGATATGTTCATTTACTTTTTCTTCATATAATTTTTCTATGATCTTCTTTTTTTCTGACTCATTCTTCAAAACATTTTCTGAGTAATTTTTTAATTGCTCGTCAGGGATATCTGCGATGCCATATTGCCTGAACTGTATAAGTGTATATGTTTTTGCATATGATGCAACTTCTTCATCTGTAACCTTTATATCATGGTTTTTAATGATCTTATCCTGGATTAATTGCCATTTCAGGTCACTTTCGAATTTTGGATATTCTTCTTCAAGCTGTTTTTCAGATACTTTTTCTTTATTGACTGAAGTCAGCCATTTTTTAAGGAAAGCTGCCGGGAGATCTATCTTTATTTTCTTCATTAACAAATCCCTGGCATCAAGCCTGAATCTGAACTCACTATTCTGTTCCAACCTTCCCTGAAGTTCTTTTGTGATCTGGCTATTGAACTCCTCTTCATTATGTACTACATCCTTACCGTATATCAGGTCATAAAGGTCATTATTGATTTCTGCTTTCTGAAATCTGGAGATCTCTTTTATGTCAAAGCGGAAATTAGGGTTGAGTGAAGCCAGCTGGTCTTTTTTCAGATTCAGAAGCGAGCTAAGATCAGCATCATTAGGAAATGCTTTCCGGATATTGAAAACAACAGTGTCATTTACCATC
>Ga0153916_10003683_pt1 | contig 11459 bp, 6 predicted proteins | sample Opewatmetagenome_FD_109642 | JGI IMG/M metagenome (GOLD analysis project Ga0153916, IMG submission 109642) | Freshwater wetland microbial communities from Ohio, USA - Open water 3 Core 3 Depth 4 metaG | ecosystem: Environmental > Aquatic > Freshwater > Wetlands | place: USA: Ohio, Lake Erie, Old...
AACCAGCCCGTCCAGCGGATGGCGAAGGAATAGTGTCCGGCGTAGATCGGCCCGCCCTCGTCCAGCTCGTAGTCTCCGTCCGTCCTCAGGTTGATACTGACCTCCCACCACTGGGGGATTTGGGCGGCGCCGGAAAGCGAAGTTGACGGGGCATGCCCCAGGAGAGAAAAAAGGGCCAGAGCCGAGAGATAGAGAAATCCGGAAGAATGTGCCGCTCTTGGGCTTGCCCGCATGGTCTGCTTTTCCCGGGAGGTTTTTATTCTACTTCCTTGGGCGGGCCCTTGACAAGTCTGGGCCTTTGCGCTACTCTGCTAATCTAAACTGATAAGTTTAGTAGATAAACCTACCGGTATAAAATCCAACTCGAAAGCCAGAATGAAGCGAAAAGAGCTACAGGAAGAACGGGAGGAGTGGAGGCGCCGGGAATTCCGCCGCTGCATCCTCAGCGCTGCCGAGAAAGTCATTGTCGCCAAGGGCTATAGCGCTCTGACCATGGACGATGTGGCCCGCGAGGCTCAGCTTTCCAAGGCCACCTTGTACCACTATTTCCGGAGCAAAGGAGAACTCCTGCTCGAGATCCTCGGACGTTTCTTCGAGGAGCTCGAACAGGAAGTGCGGAAGATCAATCGGCTCCGGCTGAGCGCTCGGGAGAGACTGAGGAGGGGGATCCACTTCTATCTCCGCTTCAGCGAGGAGAAGGAGAATATCTCCCGGATGCTGATGATGGACCGGACGTTCATGGAGAAAATGAACATCTTCATCTCCGCTGAGAGCAAGCTCACCTCGGAGGTCGACCGCCGGTTCATAACTAAAGTGAAAGCCAGACGTAAGGATATCTTGGATGGCGCATCCAGAATCCTGAAAGAGGGAATGGCCTCCGGAGAGTTTCGTAAGATGGATGTCGCGGCCGCCGTGATCTTCCTGGAGTCCCTCCTCCAGGGATACAGCCATGTCCGCTTCTGGCCCGACAAGCGGTACTCGACCAAGCAGGCCACGGAGATCATCCAGGAATTTTTCCTCCAAGGGATCGAAAAAAAAGACGCAACCGCGAAAGGAGCTTCGAGATGAAAAGAGCCAGCTGTTTCGTCGCAGCCCTGCTGATCATACTAGGAACAGGCCCGACCGCCCCGGCTCAAGAAAAAATCACACTGACCCTCGAAAAGTGCCTCGACCTGGCCCTCTCCCAGAACCCATTCTACTTGGCGTCCCAGGAGAGAATAGACGCAGCCCAGGCCCGGGTGAGACAGGCTGCGGCGCAGTTTTTCCCGTCGCTGAGCGCCCAGGGCCAGCAGAACCTTGACGAAAAAGTATTCGTCCTCGAGTTTCCCTCGTTTGTCCCCGGGGGCAGACCGACGAGAATGGCCATCGACTTTACCAAGGACTACCAGCTCTCCCTGGCTTTCACTTTGCCTTTATATACGGGGGGCCGCCTGACCTCCGGCTACCGCACGGCCCGGCTCAACTACTTGTCTTCCCATGAATCCAGCCGCCAGACGACCAACGAGACGGTCTTCAACGTCAAGCGCGGCTATTACAACTACCTCTTGGCCAAGCAGCTGGTCGGAGTCACGGATGAGGCCCTGAACCTGGCCGAGAAAACCCTCCAGAACGTCAAAAATATGTTTGAGGTGGGTATGGCCTCACGCCTTGACCTTCTCCGGGCTGAAGTCCGGGTGGCCAACCTTAAGCCTCCCCTTATCCAGGCCCACAACAATGTCGCCATAGCCGAACTCAGTCTTAAGACTTTGCTTGGCCTGGATGTCGCCCAGCCCGTCGAAGTCAGCGGCGAGATGACCTACACCCCGGTCGAGATCAACCTCGAGGAGAGCCTAGCCAGGGCCGTGCTGAACAGGCCCGAGCTCACCCAGCTCCAATACCAGAAACAGATGGCCGGTGAGATGATCAAAATCGCCAGGGCCGATTACCTGCCGAATATCGCGCTCGCCGGGAGCTACAGCACGTGGGCTGACCGCTTCGTTTTCTCCAAGAACAACTGGCAGAGTTTCTACTCGTTCAACCTGGTCCTGAGCATCCCCCTCTTCAACGGCCTCCAGACTCCCGCCAAGGTGGCCGAGTCCCAGGCTCTCATCAGGGAGATCGATTTCACCGAGAAGGGGCTCGTCAATAACATCAAGTTTGAGGTTCAGGCCGCCTACCTGACCCTGAACAACGCCCAAGAGACGCTGCTTTCCCAAGAAAAGAATATCGATGCGGCCCAGGAGAGCGTGCGCGTCGCCGAACTCAACTATAACGAGGGCTTGATCACGATCACCGACCTCGGGGCCGCCCAGGTCGCCCTTAGCGAAGCCCGGATCAACTATCTCCGGGCGATCTATGATTACGCTGTTTCCCTCGCCCAGATGGAAAAGGCCATAGGGTTGGGTTGGAAAGAATCCGAGTCGAACTAAAGGAGCATGATGATGGAAAAGCCCAAAAGATTGAGAACAGTCCTGGCAATCGGCCTTGCCTTCACAGTCCTGTCCTTCTGTAAACAGCAGCAGAAGCCCGAAGCCAAGGGACAAGCGGAGACCTTTGGCGCGGCGCCGGTCAAAGTCTTCAAGGCGGCCAGGATGAAAATATCCGAGAAACTCTTCTATACCGGGACGATCGAGGCCTGGCAGAAAATCAACCTCACTCCCGAAGCCGGGGGCAAGATCGCCCGCATCCTTGTCAACGAGGGTGACCGCGTCGGTAAAGGCCAGGTTCTGGCCGAGCTCGATGTCGAGGCCATCACCCTTCAGTTCAAGCAGGCCGAGGCGGCGCTGGCCGTCGCCCAGGCAAACTTTAACAACACGCGGACGAACCTGGAGCGGATGGAACGCCTTTTCAAGGAGAAAGCCGTCTCCGACCAGCAGTACGAGCAGGTCAAGCTGGGTTATGATTCGGCCAAGGCCCAGTTGGACCAGGCCCAGGCCGCCGTGAACCTGGCCCAGCACAGCCTGGATGTTTCCATAATCAAGGCGCCCTTCAGCGGCGTCATCGCCTCCAGGAACGCCGAAGTGGGGGATGTCATCAACCCGATGATGGGCGGGTTTTCTCCCGGGAGCGCCGGAGGGGTGCTTACGTTGATGGATTTTTCGCGAGTCAAGATCAAGGTGGATATCTCCGGGGCCGATATCCCGCGCATCCAGAAAGGCCAAGCGGCCAGATTGCGTGTCCCGACGATCCCCGGTCAAGAGTTTAACGGCACCGTCCAGGTCGTCAACCTGGCGGCAGACCCGCAGACCAAGCAGTTCGGGATCGAAGTGTCCGCGGACAACCCGGATCAGGTCCTCAGGCCGGGGACATTCGGGGAGATTATTATCGAGGTCCATTCTCACGAAAACGCTCTGGTCGTCCCTCAAAAAGCGGTATTAGAGAACAAATATATTTTTATCGCTCAAGACGGCAAGGCCGCCAAGAAGGAAATCACACTCGGCCTCCAGAACACGACGATGGTTGAAGTCAGCAGCGGCATCGCCGAGGGAGACCTTGTTATTGCCGAGGGCAACTTTGGCCTGCAGGACGGGGCTCCCATTGAAATCAGCGGTGAGGTTCAGCAATGAAACTGCCTGAGTTTTCAGTTAACAAAAGAGTCTCGACTTCCATGATCGCCATGATCCTGGTAGTCATGGGCATTTTCACTTTTTCGCGCTTGGGGGTGGACTTCTTCCCCGACCTTGAGTTCCCGACGGTGTCGGTGGTGACAACATACCGCGGGGCCTCCTCGGAAGATATAGAAAAGACGATCACCAAGCCAGTCGAGCAAGTGGTCAGCTCGATCAGCCGGGTAAAAAAGGTCACCTCGTCGACTTCCGAGGGCACATCAGCCATCCAGGTGGAGTTTGAATGGGGGACGAACCTCGATTTCGCCGCCCAGGACATCCGCGATCAGATCGCCCTCTACCGGCAATACCTGCCTCCCGAAGCGTCCAACCCGCTGGTCTTTAAGTTCAACCTGGCTCAGCTGCCTGTTATTTTCTGGGGGATCACGGGCAATATGCCCCCCTACGAGCTGAAAAGGCTTATCGAGGACGAGGTCGCTCCCCGTCTGGAGCGGATCGATGGAGTCGCCTCGGCCGCCGTCTTTTCCATGGATGTCAGGGAGATCCTGGTCGATGTCGACAAGGCCGCGCTGGAAAGCCGCAACCTTCCACTGAACCAAATCCTCAGCGCCCTGGCGGTGGAAAACATCAACCTCCCGGCCGGGTTCATCCAGGAAAGGCACACGGACCTCGTCGTCCGAACCATGGGGGAGTTCGAAACGCTCGATGACATCCGCAGGGTCGTGGTCGGCTCCACGGCCGCCGGAGAGCCGATTTTCCTCGGCGACATCGCCGAGGTCAAGGATACGCTCAAAGAGACCCGCTATATCGGCCGCATTCAGCAGCAGAACGGCGTCTTTCTCATGGTCAGCAAACGGTCGGGAGCGAACACCGCTATCACCGGCGAGGAAGTGAAAAAAGAACTGGCCGAGATCCGAAAGACACTGCCGCCGGACATTCAATTCCATGTGGCCATGGACCAGTCGGATATGATCAGACGCGTCGCCCGCCGAACCTCGAACGAAGCCCTGCAAGGAGCCCTTCTGGCGGTGCTGATGATCTTCTTGTTCCTGCGTGATTGGCGGCCGACCTTGACCATCGCCCTGGCCATTCCGCTCTCCATCATCGCGACCTTTATCGCCCTCTATTTCGCCGGCTACACCCTGAACATGCTCACCCTAGGAGGCCTGGCTTTGGGCATTGGAATGCTTGTCGATTGTGCCATCGTCGTTATCGAAAACACTTTCCGGCACATCGAGGAAGGAGCGGAGCGCAAGAGGGCCGCCATCTTCGGCGCCTCCGAGGTCGGGATGGCCGTCACGGCCTCCATGCTCACCACCATCGTCGTCTTTCTCCCGATGTTGTTCGCCCAGGGGATCACCGGAAAACTCACCAAGGCACTGGGCCTTTCGATCTCCGCCTCTTTGATTGCCTCACTGTTCGTCGCCTTGACGATCGTGCCCATGCTGTCCTATCTGCTTTTTAAACCCTACCAGGCGGGCCCCTCGGGCAAAAAGAAGGCGATAAAAAAGCCGAGATTCCAGCGACCGCGCGAGATCTATCGCAAGTGGCTAATCCGGGCGCTTGAAAGAAGGCGCCGGGTTCTGATCGGGGCCGCGGGGCTTTTCGTTCTTTCGCTTGTCCTAATTCCCTTTATCGGGACGGAATTCATGGCCTCCCAGGACCAGGACATGATCCTGCTCATGGTGAGGATGCCCGTCGGGACTGCGCTTGAGGAAACGGACCGGGTCGTCGGCCTGGTCGAAAAGCTGATGGCCGAACAGCCGGAAATCACGATGATCAACGCCCAGGCCGGTTCCTCTGCCGAAGAGAACGCCGGCGATAGCGGTAGCGCTTTTAGTCCTGCAGGAACACATGAAGGCCTTCTCTGGGTGGGGCTTGTCCATCAGGACAAGCGGAAGCGCAGCGATAAGCAGATCCTCGAGAGCATCCGGTCCAAGCTCCCGCAGCTCGAGAATGTCCGGTTTGAAGCCGTGGATATGAGCCAGATGATCACGGGATCGATGGGGGGACCGATCGTCATCAAAATCTTCGGCAAGGACCTGGACAAACTCAGAGAGCTAGCCGACGGCGTTGTCGCCAAGATCCGGGATATCCCCGGGCTCCGTGATCTGAGCCATACGCTGTCCCAGGGCAAGCCCGAATATCAGATCAAAGTGGACAGGGAAAGGGCCGCTAAACTCGGGCTCATGGTCAGTCAAGTGGCGAGTGCTGTCCAGACGGCGACCGTCGGTCAAGTGGCCACTCGCTACCGCGAGGAAAACGAGGAGATCGACCTCCGCGTTCGCTTCCAGAAAAGGTTCAGGGACAATATCCGGGAGATCGAGAACATTCCCCTCATCACTCCGCTCAACAAAGTGGTTTACGTGGGTCAAGTGGCGGATATCGAGAAGGGCGAAGGCCCGATCAAGATCACCAGGGAGAACCAGTCCCGCATCGTTACAGTGTCTGCTAATATCGCGGGCCGCGACCTGGGAAGCGTGGTCAAGGATATCCGGGCCAGGCTGGGCGCGATAGATAAGCAGCTCCCGCCGGGCTACTTCATGGAATTCGGCGGGTCCTACGAACAGATGACGGATGCCTTCCGAATCCTGGCCGTGGTGTTTGCTATGGCCTCGCTCTTGGTCTATATGATCATGGCCGCTCAGTTCGAATCATTCCGGCATCCGCTCATAATCATGTTCACCGTCCCTCTGGGCTTGATCGGGGTCGTCTTCGGCTTGCTCCTAACCGGAAAAACAATCAGTCTTACCGTCTGGGTAGGGTTTATCATCCTGGCCGGAGTCGTGGTCGATAACGCCATCGTCATGATCGACTATATCAACCAGTTGAGACAGAGGGGCGTGGACACAAAAGAGGCGATCGTTCAGGGGTCGGTCACCCGTCTTCGCGCCGTCCTGCTTACGGCCCTGACGACGATGATCGGCATGCTCCCCATGGCCATAAGCACCTCTGAAGGCGCGGAGTTTCGGTCGCCGATGGCCATTGCGGTCCTCGGTGGGATGACGGTCACGACTGTTTTGACCCTGTTCGTGATCCCGGCTATCTACAGCCTGTTTGAGAAGGTCTCGTACAAGAAGCCGAAGCCGGCGTGAAGCCCTAAGTCTTGTATTTCAGGAAGGCGCCGATCTTGCCGTAGCGGTCGAGCTTTGAGGGCGACGTCACGTACCGGACCTGGACTTTCTTGTCCAGCGCGGTGTGGACGCCTTCGTGGACGATATCCTGGACCTTTTCCGTCTTGATTTGGCAGACCGGGCAGCGGACTTCGTCGACATAGAGATAATGGCACTTGGGGCAGGTTCTCCCTTCCGCGGCGAAATGGCGGCTGATGATCAGGCTCTGCACTTCCCAGGTGTTGAGCTTGCGCAAGACCTCCTTCATCCCCGAGACGGCCCGGCCGCCCTTCTCGAGCTCTGAGACAAGCGACTGCGCCAGAGCGGCCTCCTCTTCGGCCTTAAGACTCCTCTCCATCTCCAGCGACTGCTTGAGGATCCTGTCTCCGGTGATGTTCGTGTCGGTCTTCAGCCAGCCTTTGAGTCTCTCTTTCAGGTAGGGGTGAAGAAGGGGTTCGAGTTCCGACCGGTACTCTTCCTTGCAGCCGAGGAAGAGCCAGTCGAATCGGTTTTTCTTGAACAGGTCGAAAGTCTTCAGAGCGGCCTTTTTGAAATGATCGTGGAGGTGGGCGTCGATGTGCCGCTCGATGCGCTTGGATTCGTAGCCCTGCCAACCGCCCTCGCGCACCCGGCTGGGGACATCACTCTTGAGGCTGTCGAGAAGGGAGATATCGCTCATGAGAATTTCGTACCAGCGGGCTTCCTGGCGGTCGAGGAGAAAGGCGCAGATGCGCCGGTATTCGTCCAGCATCGACGTAAGCGGGCGGACGTAGAGGCTTCGGTCAAAAACGATGTGGTTCCGGGGCGTCCGGGGCAGGGCCAGCTCTTCCCACAACTTCGTTCCCGTGCAGGCGAAGATAGCCAGGCCGGCCGCGCTCCAGGAGGGCAGGCTCTGAATGCCGAAGCGGCCGATCTTGTCCAAGTCCTCGAGGAGCGATTCCTTCTTTTCCCTGCTCAGGTCCATCGCTTCGAGCCTGGTCCGGCCCTCGTTGAAGAGGTTCTTGAAGGAGACGGCGATCTCCTTCTTGGTCTGTCGGCTCTTGTCGGTATCCAAATAGAAGGATGTGGTCAAGAGGTTCTCGCACTTTAAGCCGGCGAGAGCCCGGATTTGCGCGGGCGAAGTGAATTTCATTCAGCCTCCTTTAGATTTTTGTCGATCAGCGGACTGAAATAGACGAAGTTATGGCCACTGTTTAAGTTGAGCTTTTCCTTTTTCTCGGTCCCGGCGTGGACAACTTAATCGTGATGGACACGCATCAATATAAATAAGGACTGGGACCGGGTTTGTCAAGCTTTTCTGCGGGGGAAAGGCGGCCCGACCGCGGCCCTTCTGAGGTTTGACCCTGTTTGTCGAGCCGGGTATAATAGGGGACGCTTATGCGGAAGTGGCGGAATTGGTAGACGCGTAAGCCTCAGGAGTTTATGGCCGTAAGGCCGTGAGGGTTCGAGTCCCTCCTTCCGCATTGGCAAGCCTAAAAGGACCGGGAGTTGATCTGGAGGACATTACAGATGAACCCTCTCCGCGCAACCCTTCGGATCCTCCTCTGGTTCGTCCTGGCGGCCTCTGTTCTTGGGGTCGGCTCCGGCGAGAAAAAGCTCAAACCGGAATATGAGCAATTTCTGTCTGAGGTTCGCTACGTCATCACTTCTGCCGAGCGAAAGGACTTCCTGAGCCGCCCCGACTCCGAGAAACCGAAGTTCATCGAGGAATTCTGGAAAAGCCGTGACCCTGATCCGTCCACTCCGGAGAACGAGTTCAAGGACGAGTATCTTGGGCGTATCGCCAAGTCCAACGATCTCTTTTTCGGCGAAGGACGTCCCGGCTGGCTCACCGACAGAGGAAGGATCTATGTCCTGTTCGGGCCCCCGACCCAGCGCCAGACGACGACCCCGAGCGGCGATTCCCGCGGCCGCTGCCAGGAGCTGTGGTACTACCGGGATTTCCCGGTCGTCTTCCTGGACCGGGGATGCACCGGGACCTTCATGCTGGAAACATTCGACCTGAGCCCGATATCCGAGCTAAGCTTGGCCAGGGAGAGCGCCCCAAAGCCCTTCCTGCCTATCCAGGCGAAGCCGTCCTTCGATTTTGACGTCGCGTTGAGAAGAAAGAAGACGGAGGAGACGAGACTCGAGGCCTTCGTGGATATCTCGATTCCCTACACCTCCATCTGGCTGAGCTTCGAGGGGGGGAAGTTCGCGACCACGTTCGAGATCCAGCTGGAACTCAAGGACAGCCAGGGCGTCCTCCGCTGGGAGAACACCTCCAGCCACGAACTGGCCCTGACGTCCGAGGAGCTGAAGCAGAAGATGACGAGCCGGTACGAGGTGGCCATCCCTGTTCTGATCGATAAAGACGCCGAGACGCTGAGCCACGGGAAAATCACGCTCTCGGTCCTTCTTAAGAACAAGAAGGTCGGCGAAGAGATCCGCAAGAAGGTCGAGTTCAGTCTTTAGCTCAGAAGCTCCATCGGACTCCGATCCGGAAGGACCGGACGCCGTAGACGCTCAGGACATCCCCATAGGTCGATGAAGCCTCGTATACCGGAGTGGTCTGGTCAAAACGCAGCCGGGGCGACGGGTCATTGTCCACGGTAACGCCGCTGCGGCCGGCGACATTGAAGATGTCGAAATAAATGTCCAGCTTGGTGTGTCCCTTGAACGGGAGACTCTTTTCAAGGCGCAGGTCGAAGTTGGTGTAGGGGACTCTCCTCTGGGACCCCGGCGCCTCGGCGTTCAGGAAGACGTAGGTCTGTTGGACCGCCGGAAAGTCGGCCGGAAAATAGACGCGAGAGATCGTCCGTCCCCACGGGATGCCCGAATAGTGCTGCACGTAGGCACTGATGACGATATCCCAGGGCAGGATGTAGGTTCCCATAAGCTTGATTTGCAGCGGCCGGTCGAAGAAAAGAGGGCCGTAGGCATTGACCAGAGTGTTCGGGTTGTTGAAGGCCGTGCTCTCGCCCTCTGTCGGGCCGTAGGTCGCTTCGACATTGCCCTTGAAGGAACTGTAGAGAATGGACCCCTTGAGCTGCCAGTTGTTGGACATCCGCTTGTCCAAGGTCAGGCCCAGGGCCCAGTAGTTTCTTTCAGCCCCGGCAGGATTGACACCCATCCAGGTGGGGACGGGCCGGTCGGCGCGGAGCCCGTAGGCTGTGAGTCTCTGGTCATCTGAGGTTCCCCAGTTCCCGTCCCAGCCTGGATCATCGAACTCGAAGGGAATCCAGATCGGGCCTTTCTCGTCCTCGGCGTCGGGGTCGAAGCCGTTGTTAACATCGACGTCCTCGACGATGTTGCGGCCCTGCTTCCAGATGAACTGGAGGCCGAGCTTGAAATCCCGGAAGAGCTCCTGTTCGACGCCGGCCAGGAATTCCGTAACGGAGGGCGCCTTGAGGGCGTCCGAATAGTAGGAATAAGCAGGATCCTGTTCCGGGTAGGATTGGACGACGTAGGAATCAGTCGGCGGCAGGTCCATCAGCTTGTTCCCGTTGAGGTCGTTCCAATAATAGTCGATCGAACCTGGGCCCAAAATTTGACTGGCGTTGTACTTGGCCATCCAGACGGGCTCGTAGTATCGGCTGAAGGACAACTTCAGGGCCGTCTTGCCCCGGCCGAAGAGGTCATACACCAAACCGAGCCGGGGGGAGAGGGTGATAAAGTCGACGACGTCTTTCTTGGGCACGATGAGCTTGTCGAAAGGGGAGACCGCCCCGATTTCGCTGTGCCACTGGCTGATCAGCGCATCGAGGAGAGCATTGGCGTCCGTTATGGACGGGTTGAGTTGCGGGGGGCCGTAGGAATAGCCGAGCTCCGGCCGCCCCTGCCGGGGCTGGAATTGAAATGAGTAGTCGACGCGCAGGCCGAGGTTCAGCGTCAACCGGCCCTTGGTCAGGCTGTCCTGGACATAGCCGGAGAACCGCCGGATGTCGTCTTGGATGTCCCAATATCCGGCGGCGGAGGGGCAGTTGTGAATACGCAGCCGTCCCTGCTTCAAGGCCGTGGAATAGTAGTAAGGATTACCGGCGGCATAGTCCTCCCAGTAGGAATAATAGGGATTGGCTCGGTACCAGTCCTGGTGCTCTTCCGACTGCTCGAACTCCGCCCCCGCTTTGAACTCATGGCTGGCGGTCAGGAGGTTGTCCGCAAAAAGGGTGGCCGATGCCGAACCCACTATCCTTTTACGGACGTGGTCATCGTTATAGGCGGAGGCCCCCCAGAAGACATCCTGCTGATAGTCGTAATATGTGGGTTGGTTCTGGGTGCGCGAGTGGATGGGGAAAGTCCGCTGGATAAAGGTGCCCCGAACGTCGACAAAGGTATTCTGATCCAGCGACCAGTTGAGTTGATGTGTGGTTGTGAGAGTATTTTCGTGGTCCCAGATCTCCGTGCTCGGATAGGAGATGCTGGCTCCCCCGCTGTTCTGGTAAACGGGTTCATAGATGTTGTTGTAGTGGAACATCCCCATATAGCGGATGTTCTTGTCGACCTGGACCGAGAGCTTGGCAAACCCGAACAACTCATCGTGCTCGTAGTCATAGTGGCCATAGTCGATGCCGTAGAAGCCCAGCTTGCCCATCCGGACCTCCGGGTTGACGGAGGTGGTCTGATTCCAGGCATTCCAGCGGCCGTTCAGGTAGAACCAGGCCCTGTCCGTGAGGATCGGCCCCCCGATGTTCGCCGAGAGGTCATTATAGCCGGCGTATCTCCCGGGGGGGTCCACTTGGTAGGCGGCCACGTCGCTCTTTGGAATCAAATCGGTGCTCAAAGAATTTCCCGTATAATAGAATGTGGCTCCGCCCGCGAA
>Ga0153916_10003684_pt1 | contig 11459 bp, 5 predicted proteins | sample Opewatmetagenome_FD_109642 | JGI IMG/M metagenome (GOLD analysis project Ga0153916, IMG submission 109642) | Freshwater wetland microbial communities from Ohio, USA - Open water 3 Core 3 Depth 4 metaG | ecosystem: Environmental > Aquatic > Freshwater > Wetlands | place: USA: Ohio, Lake Erie, Old...
AACATGGCGGTCACTCCCTTGACCCGTTTCACCCCCCCGCGTCTATTGCCAACTTCGCCATGATGCCCCAATTGGCCCGATTTGCCAACAGCAATCTCAAAGATGTGTAGAACAACGAGCCACGAGCGGCCGGGCTAAACAATCGGCTCTGGCATTACTTTTCTGAGGATCAATAGACCCCGGGCTGACGAGCCCATCACAAAGACGACTATCACTCCAACTTCACCTCCTCCTCGTGGACCACCAGCGCTTCGTTGTCGGAGCGCCACGGGAAGAGCTTGTACAACAGCCGGAGGCGGGCGGTGCCGGCTTGGAGCACCGGGAACCGCAGCTCAATCGAGTGGCCGGCGCGGATCTTCTCGGCGCTCGACTCTCCGCGAAAGGGGGTGATCCCCTTGATCGACTCCTGCCGCAGAAGCGTGATCTCGCCGGCGGCGTTGCGCTGGAGCACTTCCAGGATCAAGAGCCGGTGGTGCCGCTCGCCGGGGAAGTTGTGCCCCGCTGCACGGTTGGTGACCGCCACGACCATCTCGTCCGCCTCGCGGCGCACGCGCACCCGGACGGCCGAGCGGACCGTCTCGGCATCGTGCCCGCCAAGGCAGAGGTGGCTGCGGCCCGAGGGGCGGGTCGAGACCGCGGGCATGTGACAATCGCGGCACGATCGCCATTCCGGCCCCGCCGGACGCTCTTGCCAGTCCTGGTAGATCGCCGTGTGACAGACGCCGCACAGGCCGGCTTGGCCGAGCGCGGGCGATTGGATCGGGCGGCACGGCGCATCGGCCACGGTCCGCGACGCCGCCACGCCGTGGCCGTCCGGCAGAAGATGGCAGCTCAGGCAGGTCACGCCGCCGTCGCGATCCCCGCCGCGGAGCTCGGCCGGGGCTTCGAGCCCCGTGACCAGGACCGGCTCGGGCGCGTGGCACGACTCGCACTTGCGATCAAAGCCGAAATGCTGGAAGGACGCCTGGACGTTGGGGTCGCTCCAGGCCCGGCGGTGCCGTGAGGCTTCCCACTCGCCGTACACCGCGGCGTGGCACGGCCGGCAGTCTTCGGGCGAGTCCCAGGCGACGGCGGGGCCGGGGGAACCCTCCGGCCGGCGGGCCTGCCAGCGGGCCACCCCGATCAAACCTCCCAGCACGAGGAGGACGAGCGCCGCAAGGACTGCACGGAAGGTTGAGGTCATGGGCGGAGGCTACTTGCCGAGCGGTTTTTCTTCCTCCTCCTTGACGTCGATCGGAGGCGGCGGGCTGGGGCCCTTGGGCTTCGTCCCCTTCCGATCGTCCTTGGCATCGGGGAGTTGCTTTCCGGACGGCGGTTTGGCGCCCTCGCCGGGAGTCTTGCCCTCGACGGACGGCGGTTTGGCTTCGGCGGCCGGCTTGGGCGGGGGAGCCGCAGCCGCCGCGGCGGGCTTGCCCCGGTTGTCGAGATACCGCTTGATCTCGGCCCGCAGTTGCTCGAAGCGCTCGGCCACCTTCACGTACTTCTGCGCCTCCTGGCGGTCGGCCTCGCCGCTGCGGCCCGCCAGGACCACCGTGAGGTCGGCCAGCACACGGTAGTGCTCGCCGACGGCCCTGAGGAATTGCCGGGCGGTGAGGAAGTCGTCGACGCCCTTGAGCGTTTCGAGCGCGCCGGTGGCTTCCGGCAGCAGGCCCGGCAGCTCGTCGACCGCGGCCCGGGCGAACTTGTCGATGACGAAGCTCCTGGCCTGCTGATGCTCCGGGCCCTTGATCCGCCACGCTTCCCGGAGCTGATCGAGGTGTTCCTTGACCTGCGGTTGATCGGGCCGTTCCCGCAGGGCCAGGTCGTACTTGGCAATCGCGTCGTCGATCTGGCCGGCGCTCTCGGCCTGGGCGGCCAGGCGCACCAGGACCTGGGCCCGCTTGCCGGCGTCGAGGTCGCGGATCACGGCCTCGAGCTCCTCGCCCAGCTTCCCCACCTCTTCCTGGCGATGCTGCACTTCCTGGAGCTGCTCGCGGGTCCAGGCGAGGAGGGAGTTGGGCGGCAGTTTCAGTTGCCGGGCCTGGGTTTCCAGGCCGTCCACGGCTTCGCGGGCCGCCTGGACCATCGGCTTCAGCACGTCGGCGGCCCCCTTGACCTTCTGCAGGGCGTCTTCGTACTGCTTGTCGCGGTTCAGCGCGTTGACCTCGCGGATCGCCTGGTCGAGCGTGCTCTGCAGCACCTGGACGTCCTGGATCCGGTAGCGGAGCTGCCGGTGCCATTCGTTCTTGGCTTCGGCCATCGGCTCCAGGGGAAGCTGGTATTCCACCTCGCTCCAATCGCCGGTGATCGGCAGGGGGAAGCGAAACGCGGCGGATTTCCCCTGGGCGATGGTGACGTAGGCCAGGTTCTTGAAAGGGCGCGGCGTGACGACGAAGCCTTCGGGGTCGGGGTCGGGCAGGCGATCGCGATCCCGCAGCCTCTCGAACCCCGTGCTGTTGGCGGAAACCGTGCAGGCCAGCACCGGAGCCCCCGTCTGGGAATTGACCAACCGCAGGCGAAACCGACCGGTCCCGGTGGTCAGCTTGATCGCCTGGAAGCCGGCAACGCGGGGGGTCCGCTTCCACGGATTGGCGATTCCCGAGACGGCCGTGGCCTCGTGCGGGTCTTGCCCCGGGTCGATCGAGAGCACGGTATGGGGAACGAGGGTCCGCGTGAGGTTGCCTTCCTTGCCGCGGATGACCCAGAACGGCTGGAGCACGCAGCCCGCCTCCAGCGACGCCAGCAGCTTCGGGCTGCGGCCGGAGCCGTGGAACGTCAGCCGGACCCTGGCGTCCCCTTCGGCGGCCTCGACGCGGGCCACGGGGGCGAAATCCTCCTTGACCGCCAGGGCAATCGCCCTGGCCAGCCATTGGCGATCGGGCGTGGCGCGGGTGCGGATGGGGCCCGCCTGCCCCACCTCGAAGTCCAGTTGCCGCCACTGGACGCGATACGCCCCCCCCTCGCCGTCAATCGTCATCAGGAAGAGCTTGTCCAGCGACGTTTCCCCGGCGAGCTCCGGCGGCACCTCCGTCAGCTCGGCCAGGGAGTTCCCCGACAGGCGGCTCAAGACCTCGTGCCCCGCGACCACCTGCACCTCGGCCAGGCTCCCGAAGTAGTTGGCCAACTGGTCGCGCACCGCGCGGCGGACGGAATCGGCGAAGTACCGCGTGAAGGCGGGATCGTCGGACATTCTCAGCGCGACGACGATGCGGTACGGCTCGTCGGCCCGCGACGACAACTCCGCTCCCGCGGCACGCGCGGCGGCCAGCAGGATGGTCAGCAAGGCTAACCAGCGGGCCGGGTGGCACGCCCTGAGCAGAGCGAAGGGCGTGGTTGCTTGCGCCCGGCCACGCCCTTGCAGGGCGTGCCACCCGGCCGCTCCCGCGGCACGCCCTTGCAGGGCGTGCCACCCGAACGCCAGCAGGATCGACGGCAACACAAACCAACGCACGGCAAGGCTCCTTGGGTCGTTGTCGGTCTTCAGCGACTCTCCAGTCGCCACCGCTCCACGTTGCCGAAAAGGACCAGCGGATCGAGGGTCGCGTCCTTCACGCCGTCGGCCACGGCCACGTAGGTGTCCAGTTGCCACAGCGGGATGATGGCCGCGCTGCGGGCGACGTGCTCGTGGATGCGGCGGGTGAGCTTCTCCAGCTCGCGGAAGCTCTTGTGCAGGCGGACGTCGCGCAGCAGGCCCGCCAGCTCCTCGTCCGGCCGGTAGCGCATCACGTTCCACGCGCCGCGGTCCCCCGCGGCCGGATCGCTCCCCAGCAAGGGCTCGATCCAATAGGTGGCGTCCGGATAGCAGTAGCTCCAGTAGGCCAGGTCGAAATCGCGGGACTCGATCACCCGGGCACGGTACGTGCCGGGCTCGAGCGCCCGCAGTTCCAGCGCGATCCCGGCTTCCAGGACCTGGGCCTCGATCTGCTTGCAGGCGGACTCGATTTCCGGGCTGCCGCCGGGATAGGCCAGCCGCAGCTTGAGCGGCTCGCCCAGCTCCCGCGCCGCCAGGGCGGCCAGGCCCTTGGCCTTGGAGCGCTGGAATTCCGCGACCTGCGGGTTGTAGGCCCAGGAGTTCCGCGGATAGGGGCCGCTCAGGGCGGCGTGATCCCCGTCTCTGCCGCCGGGGCGGAAGTACTGCTTGAGGATCGACTCGCGGTCGATGGCCGAGGCGATCGCCAGCCGGAGGTTGGCGTTCTGCGGCTGCTTCCGCTCGTAATTCGGCGCCAAAAACCAGATCGCCGGCGTCCGCAAGGGCACGATCCGCTGCCCCTGCTGCTGGAGCTGGCTGACGTGCTCGGGCGGGACGTCGTAGATCAGGTGAATCCGCTTCTGCAGGAACAGGTCGACCGCCTTCACCGCGTCGTGCCGCTCGAACGTGATCTCGCGGATCCGCGGCAGCCCGGGCACGCGATAATGCGGATTGGCTGCGAAGCGGCGGACCTCGGGGCCGTCCTGGGGATCGCGGACCAGGCGGAACGGGCCCGTCCCCACCGGACGCTCGCCGAACTCCCTCAGCCGCACGACGATCTCCTGGGGCGTTCCGGCCCCCGAAAAAACGTGACGCGGCAGGATCGGAAAACTCATCAGCGACAGCGGCTGCCAGTGGTCCCGCGCGAGCCGCACCAGGGCGACGAACGGGTCCCCTCCCTCGGCGTTCTCGACCCCGCGGAGCAGCCCCCCGTAGACCGGCGAATAGCCGGGGAGTTGGGGATTCTGCAGCAGCTTGACCGTGAAGCGCACGTCCTCGACGGTGCACAAGCGGGGATCGGCGTCGGTTGAGTCGGACCACTTGGCGCGGGTGAGGTAGAAGCCCCGCCCGCGGACCAAGGGAAACGGGCGGCCCTCGGCCAACTGGCCGACATAGTGCGCCCCGGCGGCGGGATCGTCCACCCACCGGACCAGCCCCTCGCAGACCAGCGCCAGGGCGTGCCGCTCGACCGGGGCCCGCGCCCCGAGCGGGCAGAGGTCCGCCGGCAGCGCCGGATAGGCGCAGCGGAGGATGGGATAGTCTTCGACGATCCGGCGGCGGACCGCCTCCAGCTCCGCCAGCGACGGCCAGACGGCGGCCGCCTGGCTGACCAGCTCCGCCACCTCCTGCGGCGAGGAGGCCTTGAGCGACTCCGCCTCGCGGAGCAGCTCCCTTGCCCGAGAAACCAGCATCTCCTGGAGCTTTTGCGCCGCCGGCCCCGGGGCCCCCCCGCGGCGCGCCGCGAAGCGCTCCAGGAGTTGCCGGGCGGCCGGATAGTCGCCGCCGCTCAAGGCGGCCTGGGCGCGGGCCTGGAGAATCCTGTCCTGGCGGGCGGCGAGCGCGGTCGCGGCGGGATCGCCGGGCGCGAGCTCTCCGCCGAGCCGGTCGCACTCGGTCTCCGCCTGCTGCCACTTCTCCTGCCGCAGCCACCAGTCGATCCGGCCCAGGCCGAGATTCTCTCGCGCCCGCACCAGCGGCTGGCGGACTCTGCCGTTCCATTCCGCGCCGATCCGCAGCCCGCGCTCGACGGCGGAATCGTGCTCGGCGATCGTCTCGCGCAGCAGCTTGTCGACGCGGGCGACGGTCTCGGCGGCGCGGTCGTCGGCGATGCGGACCGCCCGGCCCGGCTGGACCAGCTCGGCATGAGTCAGCCCGAGCTGCTCGGCCGCGGCGCGTCCCATCCGCTCTTCGTAGTAGTCGATTCCGATCACGTCCTGTCCGGGCCCGCGATACGTGACCGTCCCCTGCTGGCGGCCGAAGAAAAGGGGAAACTCGACCTGCTCGTCGCGCGGCAAGGGGACCTCGACGACGCGGGGGCAGAGCTGGATCCGGAACGTCCGCTCTTGCCCCTGCGACGGGCGGCAGCGGAGGAGATCGTACACCGTTTGCCGCTGCGCGGCGCGATCCGGACTCTCCGCCCCCTTGGCGGCGCCGGCGGCGGGGGGTGCGACGGTCTTGCTCGGCCGCGCGTCCGGCGAAGCCTTGGGTGCTGCCTTGGGAGCCGCTTTGGGTGCCGCCTTGGCCGATTTCGCCCGGGGCGAACGATCGCCCAACGGCTCCTCCTCTCCGTCTGGTTCGTCCAGCGCGGAGCGCTCGGCGGCAACCGCGGCGGACGCGACGGCCAACGCCGGAAACAGACCGCACGCCGGCGCCGGCGAGGCCCCGCCCAGCAGGAACAAGAAAACCCCCAAGATACTGCTCATGGCGATTCCGCGCTTTGGGTCGCACCGGTCAAGGAGACGCTCATCTGGCGGTACTCCTCCGCCTCGCCGAACCCCGCCTTGCGGCAGACCTCGCTCATGTTGACCAGCACCTGCCGGGCCACGTCGTAGCGTGCCCCGGGATCGGCGTCCCGGAGCGCGGCCAGGGCCTGGTGGAAGTGATAGAGCGCCAGCTCCGGCCGGCCCGTGTCGGCGAAGTGGACCGCAAGGTTGTTGAGGATCTTGCCCCGCTCCTCGTCGCGGACGGCATACTTGCTGACGCCCTCCAGGAGGGCCACCAGCCGGCGATCCTCCTCGGTGGGCGTCTCGGTGGTGACGTAGGAGATCGCCGCGGCGTCCAACGGCCCGGCGATCGTCGAGGCCGTCACCCGCTGGCGGAACTCGGCCACGGCCCCGGCCAGTCCGAACACGTTGCCGACGTTGAAGGCGTCGGCCAGGGCGATTTCCCGGGCGGCCTCCGCCTCGGCGCTTGTGCGCAGGAGGCACTCGGCGAGGTTGAGATGGGCGGGGCTGAAGGCCGGATTGACGCCCAGGGCCCGGCGGAACTTCCGCTCGGCCGCGCCCCAGTCCCCGGTGGCCGCATACCGCGAGCCGGCAAAGCTCAGCAAGAACGGCGCCCCGTGGCAGTCCATCACGCGGGCGGATCGGCTCATCAGCTCCTCGCCACGCACCGTCCCCCCCACGCCGAAGAACCGCCGCATATCCTGGTATTCATCGAAGAGGTTCGAGGCGATCGTGACCGTCACCGGCCGCTCGTTGGGGCGGAACGAGACGGCGTGCGTCCCCGGCGGGAGGAACAAGTACGGCGCGGGGCTCTCCGCCAGCCGCTCGGGATGGAGCACCGGCAACCGCACCCCATCGACTTCGAGGATCGTAGCTCCCGGCGGGATGCGGATGGAGTGTCGGGCCTGGATCAGGCGGCACTGCAAATCGTCGTACTGCCGCGACACGCCGGTCAACCCCTGGCTCGCCGCGCCGAGCGGGGCTTGCCCGGCGGCCGCCGGCCCGAGGCCGCCCGGCCCGACACCGGTTTTGGACGAGGGTCCGCCGGAGCCGGCGGCGGACGGGCCCGATCCGCTCGGTTGGCCCGAGGGCGTCTTCGGGCCGCTGGCGACCGCGGAAGACCCTTCGGCAAGCTGCGGCGCCTCGCGATCTCCTTCCGGCGAGACGCCCTTCTCCGTCGCCCCGGCAGGCGCTTGGGCGGAATCGTCGGACGCAGCCGGCCTGAAGCCCCGCACCGCCAGAACCAAGGCGAGGCCGATTACGATCATCCCCGCCGCCGCCATGACCAGCAGCAGACGCCGAGGAGAAACAGGAATCTTCCCGGCCGCCCGGATAACAACGGGTGGCTCGGCGGCGGGCGGCGGTTGCCCCGCCGGCGCCGGCTCTGCCGCAAACGCCGGACCGCCGATCAGCGGGAGCTCGAGCACCGAGCGGCAGTGCGGGCATCGGCCCTGCTTGCCGGCCCAGTGGTCCTCGAGCATCAATTGCACGCCGCACCCGCGGCACTGGAAAGAAAACATCGTCGAAAGCGTCAGTAATGGTTCAGCAGCAGGATGAACAGGTCTTGCGGCAACCCGTCGTGGGCCACCAGGGCGATCTCCGGCACCGCGGTCGTCGGATGCATGGCCAGGTCGTTGGGGGTCGTCGAGCGGGCGGGATAGTCGACGACGGCCAGTTGCCCGGAGGCGACGTCCGCGGCGATCATCGGGTAGTAGGCCTGCCGGCGGTGCTCGTGGGAGAAGAACCACACCCGGCGCCCGCTCGGCTCCCACGCCGGCCCTCCCGACTCGAAATTGAGATTGACCACGACGTCGCCGCCCAGGGTGATTGCCGGGGCCCGGCCCTCGACCGGGCACACCCGGATCCGCCAGGGCTTCCCCTCGCCCGGCTGCCGCACGTAGAACGCGACGTGCTTCTCGTCGGGCGACCAGGTCGGGCTCCGCACGGCCGACTCGCCGCACGGCAGGACCAGGTCCGTTTCCGTCTGCAGGTTCCGCACGACCACGTCATAGGCAGGGGCGGTGCCGCCGCCGGGCCGCTCCCGGGCAAACAGCAGCCGGTAGCCGTCCCGCGACCAGCGGGGAGAAGTGCCGCGCCCAAGCGCCAGGGGGCGCTCCACCGGCCCGCCGCCGTTCCACGCCTGGTGCACCAACTGCCCGTCCTCCCGGTAGACCAGCCGCCAGATGCCGTCGGCGCGGCGGTAGAGGGCCGGCAGCTCGCGCCGCGCCGTGTCGGGCGTCTTGCACACCGGCTCCTCCGTGTCCGCCGCGACGTACACCCGCGAGCTCGCGCTGCCGGGATCGATCCGCACGAAGCCATAGCCCCCCGGCCCGTTGACCGCCCAGCGAAACATGTACTGGTAGGCCCCGGGCCGATCGGGCACGAGCGCCGGCTGCGGCTGGGCGAGCGACCAGAACACCAAGAGCGTGCTCGACTTGCCGGCCAGGTCGCTCCGCTGGAAGGCCAGCCGCTGGCCGTCCCCGGACCAGGCCGGCAAGTGCTGGTTGTCGCCGCTGGAGAAGAGCTTGAACAAAAGCACGGTGCGGATCTCGGGCCGGCGGACCGCCTCGCGAAGCTCGCGGATCGTGGGGAACGCCTTGGGCTCGACCAAGCGGCGCCCCAGCTCGATCCGGCCGAATTCGCCGGGGAGCAGGTCGGCGGCCGTCGCCGCGCCGCGCTCCGCGGCCAGGCTTCCCTCTAGTCCGGAAAACAGAGCACAGAGCATCGGTGAAGTCTTCAGTGCAAAACGAAAAATGCAAAGTGCAAAATGAAAAGTGTCACTCCATTTTGCACTTTGCATTTGATATTTGTCATTGTTCAATCTCATCGCGGCGCCTCCGCAAGCTGCGGCGCCGGCACGGGCACGACCAGGAGCGTGCCGTCGGCCAGCGGCAGGAGGATCCTCGCCGGGCCGAAGGGGACGGGCGCGGCGGCCGGGCCGACGCGAGCTTCCAGCGGCACCTTCCACAGCGTCTTGCCGTCGGCCAGGCGGATCCCGGTCACCTGGCGGCCGTTGTCGGCCACCAGCAGCGTCTCGCCGGCCAGGCTTGGCGCCCCGCGGATCCGGCCCGGCAGCGGCTCCTGCGAGACCCAAAACGCCCCCGACGCGGCGGGTTTGCGATGGCCCGACCCGTCCAGCGGAATGCCGACCAGCTTCCGCTCCTCGGCCACCGCTACGAGGAAGTCTCCGCGCACCAGCGGTCCGGCCGTGATCTTCAGCCCCGTGGCCAGCGGCGGCTGGAGAGCCTGGTTGGGATTGCGGGCATTGAGCGAGAAGAGGTTTCCGGACGCGTCGAAGACGAAGATCCGCTCGCCCACCACGAGCGGCCGGCCCTGGATCGTGCCCGGCACGTGAAACGCCGCCCCCACCTCGGTCCAGCGGGAGACGAGGTCGCGGGTCGAAAGCTCGATCCGCCGCAGGCGGCGGCGCTCGTCGACCAAGAGGACCGCCTGGGGCCCGAGCGGATACAGCTCCGCCCCGACCGGTCCCGGCGGCTTCGATCGCGACCAGGTGAAGGTGACCTCGTTGTTGGCCGCCCGCGCGGCGCCGTCCAGGCGGACCCGGTAAATCTGCCCGTCGCCGCACGGCACGACCAGGCCGTCGCCGCCGAGGCACGGCTCCCCGTGCAGGCGATCGGGAAGGGGCACGACGGTCCAGGGCGTCCCCTCCGCCTCGGGATCGCGGATCGTGGAGACGGCCAACTTGGCCCCGTTTTCGACGGGGACGATCACGTGGATCGGGCCGGGGGGATCGCCCAACACGAGCATCCGGCTCTCGTCGGCCCCTTCGGGAAGCGGCCCGCGCGGCGGCAACTGGAGCATCGGCGGCCGGTCGGCCGCGCCCAAGTCGGCGCCGAGCGGCAGCGCCAGCTTCTGGCCGCTGCGGTCGATCAGCACCGCGTGGCCGCTCCAAATCATGGGATCGCCGGCCGGGAGCAGCCCGAGCTGGCACTGCCAGTGCCGCCGGCCGGTCTGGGGGTCGATCGCGGTGGCCAGGCAACTGCGGCCGCTGGGGGACATCGTCGTGAGAAACAGGACCCGGCCCATGCGGTCCGTCTGGGCCTCGTGGACGGGGATGCCGGTCGCGCCGACCTCGGCGTTGCGGGGCGGCCAGAGCGGCCTGACCCGCTGGCCGATGACGTCGACGGCGAGCTTTCGCAGCTTCCCGCCAGCCATGATCCACAGCAGGTCCTCCGCGGCGTCCACGACGAGGGTGCGGGCATGGTCGCGGGTGTCCAGGGCGACGGTCGGCCGGTACGGCCCGTCCTGAACGATCGGGTAGATCGCCTCCCCCACGTTGTCCAGGTTCAAGCCGAAGATTCCCAGGTCTCCTTGATCGGTGACCAGGGTGATGCGATCGGGGGAAACGTGCGGCCGGAACCAGGCCCAGCCGCGAAGCTGGAGCTGCTTGAGCGGAGCCGCGGTGGAGTGGCCGAAGCCCTTGGGGCCGATCGCGAACACGCGGAGGCTGGTGTGCTCGAGCTCCGAAGACTCGGCGATCGCCAGGTACTGTCCGACCACGGCCGGCTCCGCGCGGAGGGCCCCGCTGGCATGATGGGTAAAGAGCACGGAGCGGCAGGGGGGCCGCTGGGGATCGTCGATCGCGGCGGGGTCGATGGCGAAGATCCGCTTGGCGTCGGCGGGAAAGAAGGCCAGGCCGGTGGTCGGGTCGTAGGTGCCGCCGACGGTCATCGGATGCCCCACCAGGAAGCGGCCCAGCCGCTTGCCCAGAATCAGCTCCAGCACGTGGATCTCGCCGTCGGCGGTGGGCAGCAGTCCGCACCAGCGCACCGGTTCGTTGGGGCCGGTCCGACGCGGCACGACGCACAAGGGGGCCACGATGTCTTGGCCCACCGGGTAGCGCCACAGCAGCCTCCCCTCCGCCGACGCCTCGAAGGCCAAGAGCGTGTTGTCTTCCGACGAGACGGCGATCAGGGCGGCCGGCCCGCTGGCCGTGCGGCCGATCCGGTTCGGCACCCGGTACGAATCGACCCCCAGCCGCCACGTCCAGAGGAGCTTCCCCTGGGGATCGAACGCGTAGAGGACGCCGCGGGCCAGTGCCAGGACCACCTCGTCCTGGTTGGGCGGGAGGGGAGCCGCAGCGGGCTTGCCCCAGGCGATCGCCACGCTTCCGTGGTGCCCGGCGCCGGAGAGCTTCTCCGGGGCTCCGGCGGGAACGGGTGCCGCGGCGCGGGGGTCCTCGGCCACGTAGCGGACCCGCAACGGCTCCGCCTGGTAGGCCGACTGCAACAGATCGAGCAGCTCCTTGTCGGCGCGGAGCGGGGGCT
>Ga0153916_10003685_pt1 | contig 11456 bp, 7 predicted proteins | sample Opewatmetagenome_FD_109642 | JGI IMG/M metagenome (GOLD analysis project Ga0153916, IMG submission 109642) | Freshwater wetland microbial communities from Ohio, USA - Open water 3 Core 3 Depth 4 metaG | ecosystem: Environmental > Aquatic > Freshwater > Wetlands | place: USA: Ohio, Lake Erie, Old...
CGTGAAGCACGTTCCACCTGCTCTGAGGTAGGAGCAAATTTAGGCGGATCCAGAATGATCAAATCATATGAATCGTTTTTATCGCGTAAATAACGTAAATATTTGAATACATCTGCCTCAACTAAATTAGCATGATCGATACTGAGATTGTTTTGTGAAATGTTTTCACCCGCTAGAGCTAAAGCATCTGCTGAAGAATCTACGATTGTGACAGCAAGTGCCCCTCCAGCCAGCGCATTGATCGCGAATCCACCAGAATATGAAAAACAATCCAATACCCGTAAACCATTAGAAATGCTCCTGGCTTTCAGCCGATTATCACGTTGATCGAGATAGAAGCCGGTCTTATGACCATTGTGAATATCCACGCAGAATCTAATATTATTTTCTATAATATTCACATAATTGGAAGAGAAGGGCCCAAACAAGATGCCGTTTTTCAACTCTAAACCTTCAAGCGTACGTACATCCACATCAGAACGCTCATATAAAACGGAAGCATGCGTCGTTTCAACGATCAATTCAACCAATACATCCTTCCAATATTCAACTCCAGCAGTTAAAAATTGGACGACGTAAATATCATTATATCTATCCAGAACCAATCCTGGTATCCCATCCGATTCAGCATGTACCTGGCGGATTGCGTTTGAATTTACTAAATAAGCGAATTTTTGTCTGGCGTTGAGAGCTTGCTTTAATTGTTTTTCGAAAAATTTAGCATTTACTTGTTCGTTCTTATCCCATGTCCAGATGCGACCTGCAATATTCGACTTTGGATTGTATGCCGCTTTAGCGAGGAAATTATTTGAATAGGATAATACATTAACGGTTTCACCCGGTTTCGGGGAGCCAATAACCCTGTCAATCGCGCCTGAAAATATCCATGGGTGCTTGCGTAAAACAGATTTTTCCCGTCCTTGTTTCAAAATGATGTCTGTCATGTGAAGATAAATGAGTCCAGTGTTTTAATTTTATACTGGATATGCCAATCCTGCTTAGATACCCAGCAGCTTGTTTAATGCATTGAGATCGATGATCTTTACACCGAGCTTTACCGCTTTTTCTAATTTAGATCCGGCCTGTTCACCAGCGAGTAAATAATCGGTATTCTTGCTTACCGAATCAGTCACTTTTCCACCATTTTCCTGGATAATATTCTTCAACTCCTCACGAGTATACCCTTCGATGGTGCCGGTAATAACAAAGACCTGTTCTGAAAGCCGGTTGCTTTCGCTGGAGCGGTGTGATTCTGGCTCTTCCATAGGCCAGACACCCACCTTTTTAAGCTTTTGTAATAACTTCTTATTCGTGTCGCGACTGAACCAATCGGCGATGGCCAGGGCAATATTGGGTCCAACACCTTCTATCTGTAATAAATCCTGCTCGCTGGCAAAGGACAATTTTTCTAAATTCTCAAAATGATGTGCCAATTCGACCGCCATCACTTCTCCCACGCCGCGAATCCCAAGAGCACTGATAAGCCTGGCCAGGTTGCGATTTTTAGAATCCTGTATTGAGGCGAGGAGATTATCAGCTTTCTTATCGGCGAAACCCTCCAAAGTAAGCAATTGGTCTTTTGTTATTGTATAGATATCAGCAACATCTTTGACCAATCCACTCTCAACCAGTTGCTCAACGATCTTGATCCCCATGCCAACAATATCCATGGTGCCTCTTGAAGCAAAGTGTTCGATGTTGCGAATTAGCTGTGCCGGGCAAGATGTGTTGACACAATACCATGCAACCTCACCTTCGATGTGTTCAACCAGCTGCCCACAGGTAGGGCAAGATCGAGGCGGATTATAAGGCACTTCTTTGCCTGTTCTTAAATCGAGAATAGGGCCAATTACATAGGGGATCACATCACCCGCACGTTTTATTGCCACTCTATCGCCAATACGTATGTCTTTATCACGAATATAGTCAAAGTTATGCAATGTAGCTTGCTTGACGACCACACCTCCGACTTCAACAGGTTCCAATATGGCGTAAGGGGTGAGCACACCGGTGCGACCCACATTCACTCCGATGTCCAGTAATCTTGTCGTCACCTCACGTGCAGGGAATTTATATGCCAGGGCACCGCGCGGGTCTTTGCCTACAACCCCAAGGTCTTCGGCTAAACGCAAATTATCTACCTTGATCACAGCACCATCTGCTTCATATAAAAGCTGATCGCGCTTCTCCCAGATTTTATTATATGCATCGATCGCTTCTTCGAGATCCTCGGATAAATATGCTTCCGGCACGGGGAAACCAAGGGCTTGTAGATATTTCAGTCGATCGGTCTGGGTATAAGGTACGCTCCCATCGCCTGTCACGATGGCGTAAATCAGGATGGTCAATGGACGCTTAGCCGTCAGGCTCGGGTCTAGCTGACGCAAGGATCCAGCCGCGGTATTCCTTGGGTTTTGATAGGTCATCTCATGGGCTTCTTCCAAGCGCTGATTTAGTTTCTCAAATTCTTTAAGTGTAATAAAGGCTTCCCCGCGCACCACAAGATCTTCAGGTGGTTTTGGACCTTTCCCATCTACCGGAATCTTTAAAGGTAGAGCACGCACTGTCTTCAGGTTTGCAGTTATATCTTCCCCGATTATTCCATCCCCGCGTGTTGCTCCCAGGTAGAAAAAGCCTTCATGATAATGAAGGACTACGGTTAATCCATCGATCTTGGGCTCAACCACGAACCTGGTTGACCTAACCCTCTCATCCAAACGGCTGATGCGCTCATACCAGGCGTACACATCGTCCACGTCAAACGCATTTGCCAGGCTTAATATAGGCCTCGGATGGCTGACCTTGACGAACTTATCCAACGGTACAGCACCTGCCCTCTGCGAAGGAGAATCAGGTGTTATCCATTCAGGGTGTGAAGTTTCTATCTCCTTGAGCTCACTGACCAGCTTATCATATTCATAATCGCTAATGACAGGCGAATCCATGACATGGTAGCGATAATTATGGAAATTTATTTCTTGTTTGAGCTGCTCGAGGCGCTTATGGAGATCTTGCACAGTCATATCAATCCCTCTTCTTCCATTCGTCGATTATTTCCAGGGTACACAATATTAACAGATCTGATATTTCTGTAATTATATCAACTATATCTGAAATCAAACAAAAACAGGGATGAAGAAATAAGCCGCCAAGGCACCAAGGCACCAAGGCACCCAGTCATCAAGCCTTCTACAATATATTAATTCAGCTCTTAAGTAATTAGAATTTCAGTTAATTGTGAATTGTAGCTTGTATAGAAATCCTGCTTGGAAAAACGATAAAGTAGGGATTATATAGGATCACCTTCTACATCAGGTGATCCTAAAAAGGTGCATTTATATTCCTGAAAAGCGGGATCCCTAACTTACCAATTAAATACTCCGTCTAAGTCTTCGGCAGGAACATCAAAAACCGAGTTGTTGGGTGGAAGTGGATCCCTGGTCATCCATTCAGGGATTCTGTCATCGGCGTTCGTAAATCCAGCACGACGATTGAATTCACGCTCCAATCTGAGCGATTCTTTTCCTAATACCTGCAATATGTCAGACCCTACATCCCAACCAAATCTAGCATTAAGCAAATCCTGGATGGTTTCAGGCGCAGCGGTGAATCCAGGTCCGGTGAATATGCATGCCCCAAGCGTATCATAACCAGCCATGTTGATCTGTACTATGCGAGAGAGCTCGGCTTGACCGGCTGGATCGAGGTGGTTTATTTTGGCGCGGATAGTCAAGCCAGATGTATGGTCTGCACCCTGGGGTGAAGTGGCATAAGTCACCCCAGTACCTTTGATCGCTCTAGGTTCATAGGCTGACATGGCTTGACCTTTTACAGCAGGGACATGCTCAACTCCTAATACCTTTCCTGTGATTGTGGCCCCATTACCTAACAAACGTCCCAAAGGCGTATTTTGTTTGATCTCTTCCACTAATTGCATTGCCCGCACATCATCACCGAATTCCAGCAAGCCTGCCTCGGCTGCCACACCCAATGCTGCGCCAATTTCTATTGAATCCAAGCCCAGGTCATTAATTAGGTAGTTGAGCCTGCCGACTACATCCAGATCGCTAATCCCGAGATTGGAGCCATTCAAACCGATGGTCTCATATTCCAGAGGAGAGACAATCGACCGACCATCAGTATCGGGATAATTGTTGGAACAACGGATGGTGCAACCAGGCATACAGGCGTGGGTAGGAAGGCCCTCCCCACCCCGTTTCAAGATCACCTCGCGCATGTATTCACCGCTGAGCGTTTCAACCTGCTCAAACTGGCCAGCTGAAAAATTACGCGTAGGGATGCCTCCAAAGCCATTTGACATGCGAGCCATGGCAGCCGTTCCATAATCCCGGTAGACTGCAGTTTGAGTCGCTTCCATTAAAGATTTGGTAAAGACTTTTTGAGCGGCTTTATAGGCTTCAGGATTGAAAATGGGTGGCTTCTGACCATTTTTGGAATCGAACACAATGGCTTTTATGTGTTTTGAGCCCATCACTGCACCCAAACCACCCCGAGCAGCTATACGCGAAGGGATGTTCTCTTTATCAAGATTTAGTATGCCCGCACCTGCCAGCTGCGCCTCTCCGCCTGGTCCGATCAGAGCAATGGCGACTTTCTCGCCATATTTAGTCAGCAATTTCCTGGCACATGCATAAACACCGAGCCCGATCAGATCACCTGCGGGTTGGAAACATATCTCCTCGTTATCCACATACAAGATAAACCAAGAGTTATCCTCGGGTAAATCTTCGAGAATCAGGGCCTTGATGCCCAGAAATGCCATGTGTAAACCAGTTGTACCACCAGCATTCGCTTCTTTCACCCCTCCGGTTAATGGGCTTTTTCCCCCCACAGATATACGGTCACAGCTCGATAACATGTGTCCAACCAACAACCCAGGGGTGAATAATAGCTTATTCAATTTACCTAAAGGCTCACAGGTTGCCGGTACTTCATCGACGAGTATTTTGGCGATTAAACCTCTTCCACCGAGTCGCTCCCAGGAAGATGGCACCGGTTCGCGTGAAACAGTTCTTGTGCGCACATTGACGCGCACTACCTTTTCTTCATATTTCTTTCTAGCAGTTTCTCCCATCCAAATCTCCTTAAGATTAACCGAGAAAACTAACGATCGCCTCCCTGAATACCTGAGTATGATAATCCACGTCTTCTTGAGTTGTGTCTGGAGAGATTAACGCCATATTGTGAAAGGGGGTCATCAAGATGCCGCGATTCAGTGAGAACAGGTGCATATAGCGATCCAGCTCACTATCTACTGCAACGGCAGCTTCACCACCGTTGCGAGGAGGAGTTGCGCGGAACCAGTATTCACTACGGCAACCCAAGCGCTTAACAATCCATGGGAGGCTAAACTCCGCGATGATCGATTCCACTCCCTTCGCAAATCTGTTGGACAAATCGATTGCTTTTTTGTACGAGCTTTCGATTAATACATGTTCCAGGGTGGCCTTCATGGCAGCAATGGATAAGGCATTACCTGCCAGGGTTCCGCCTATGCCTCCTACGTCAGAATCTTCCAGGTTTAACCTAGCGTGAAAGCGATCGTTTATTTCCCGTGTAAACCCATAGATTGCAGCCGGCACACCGCCTGCCAGAGGCTTACCGAGTGTAAGCATATCGGGTTGCAAACCATATGCAGCTGTATATCCACCAGGACCGGTGCATATCGTATGGGTCTCATCGATGATCAGGACTGTACCGGTTTCTTTAGTTAGCTGCCTGAGAGCGTCATGGTACCCAGGATCAGGGTGAATAATACCAATATTAGTCATTGCAGGTTCAGCCAGCACACAGGCGACATCACCCGGTGACAATGCAGCCTCCAAGGATTTGATGTCGTTAAATTCAATCACTTTCGTAGTCTCGATAGGGTTAACCGGAGGTCCGAGATTTCCCCGCCGGGGACCAGGACCTTCGGGATTGAGGGTGATAAAGGTCTCATCCACAGATCCGTGGTAGCAATAATTGTAGACCAGGATATATTTACGCTGAGTGATTTCACGTGCCATGCGAATAGCAAAACGGTTAGCATCGGTCGCAGTCAGTGTAAATTGCCAGTATGGCAGCCCAAATCGTTTTTGTAATTCTTCGCCCACCCAAATCACATCCTCGATGGGCAACATGTATGTAATACCCTTATTAACCTGATCCACGATAGCCTGAATAGTCGCGTCGGGAGCATGACCTGTCATGGCTCCCGTATCTCCCAGACAAAAATCGATGTACTTATTGCCATCTACGTCGGTGAAGTGAGCCCCCTTCCCTTTGTTCACAAATATTGGGAAGGTTCCTGCCCAACGAATCATCCATAACATTGGGACACCACCCTGCAGACACTTCCTGGCGCGCTGATAGAGTTGAAACGATTTCGGATGATACTGATGAAAACGTTTTTCTTCACTCTCAAGTAGATTTTGCAAGCGATTGCGATCAATTTCGGTCATAAGATTTCCTTGCTCGCAGGTTTCTGTAACTACATAACCACTGTCTTCATGGCGTCGGTAAATATTCCAACTGCTTCATCGACTTCTTTTTCCGTCACCACTAACGGGGGGATCCAACGAATGACATTATCATATGTGCCACAAGTGAGCAGCATCAGTTTCCGATCGAAACACTCCTTCACCACAGACTTAGTAGTAGCTTTATCCGGCTTCCGATCAGATGCGCGGAACTCAACCCCAATCATCAGTCCTAATCCACGTACATCGCCGATAACCGGGTAGTCTAATTGCACGCGGCGCAGGTGATTGATCAATTGCTCACCCCTGATTTGGGCATTTTCGACCATTTTCTCATCGCGCATTGCTTTTATGGTGGCAACGCCTGCCGCGCAAGCAATGGCATTCCCGCCATAAGTCCCTCCATGGGTGCCAGTTTGCCATTTCTTCATCAGGTCGAGGCGGCTAAATACTCCTGATAAGGGCATGCCTGAAGCGATGCCTTTGGCAACCGTCATAATATCTGGGGTGACATTAAAATGTTCCTGGGCAAACCACTTTCCGGTACGTCCAAAACCTGATTGAATCTCATCGATGATCAACATGATTCCATTCTGGTCACAGATTTGTCGTAAGCTGCTTAAAAATCCAGCTGGCGGTACGACGTACCCACCCTCACCGAGCACAGGTTCAACCAGTATTGCAGCCGTCTCCGTGGGTGCTGTTTGAGACAGGAATAAGAAATCCAGCTCTTCCAGGCACCATTGAGCAGTCTGTTCATCGCTCCACCCGTAACGGTAACTATAAGGATATGGTGCAACAAACACTCCTGCCATCAATGGCTGATAACCAGCCCGATAGACAGTTTTGGAAGTCGTCAGGGACATTGTTCCGACAGTGCGACCATGAAAACTTCCCTGGAATACGATGATATTAGTCCGACCGGTGACATGGCGCGCAAGCTTGATCGCGCCTTCGACAGCTTCTGCACCGCTGTTGGTAAAGAAAAATCCATCGAGAATAGGATTGACTACAGTCTTAAGCTCCGCTACCAGCTCAAGCATAGGCCGGTGGATAACGATGTTCGCCTGTCCATGAATCATCAATGCAGCCTGTTTCTGGATAGCCTCCACCACACGAGGATGGCAATGCCCGGTGTTGGTTACAGCAATCCCACAGGTAAAATCGAGATATTTATTGCCTTGTACATCATAGATATAACTTCCCTGAGCATGGTCAGCTTCTACCGAAAATATACGCGTCCATACCGGTGACAAATATTGTTTCATGTCTGATGGGTTGGTCATTTTTTCTCCTTCTTGCATTACATCTCTTTCATGCCATAAGGGAATCCATATTCAGCCATCTTCTTCATAAATGGAATTGGATCGAAAGCTTCAGGCCCTAAAACACCCTTCCCATGCCAGATGCCATCGTGCAGCAATTCCCATCCGATCACTGCATTGAATGCAGTTTGAGCCACCACGGCCTGGCAACCCCATTTCTGCATGCACTCCTCATTATCTGCCACCTGATAAAGATATACCTGGCGTGGTTTTCCATCTTTGACACCCTTCACCCATGTACCGGCACAGGTCTTCCCAAACATCTGGTCGCCCATGTGAGCTGGATCAGGTAAGCAGGCTGCGACGACATCGCGAGGTGCGACAGAAATGTTCTTTATCTTGATCGGATTCTTGTTATCGAGCCCAAGCATGTGAAGCGTCTTCAGGACAGTGATAAATTTATCACCCAATCCATATTTAAAGGTTACCCGCTTGCTTTTTACCCAGCGTGGGATAAGTAGAACTTCTTCGTGCTCGACGTTCACAACCTCTACCTTGCCGATCCCCCCGGGAAATTCAAACACCTCAGGTTCTGAGAATGGTTCTGTGGTAAACCATCCAATATTCCTCTCGAAAACAACCGGTGGATTTAAGCACTCTTCTATGGTAGTCCAGATGGAAAAATTTGGCGCAAATTCGTAACCCCTCACTTCAATATTGGCGCCATCTCGGATTCCGATCTCCTCTATTTCGTCGAATAAGTAATCCTGCGCATAGCGAGCGAAGACATCTGCCATGCCAGGCTCAACACCCAAGCCGACCAGTGCTAGCAAACCTTTTTCTTCCCATTGCTTTGAGCGGGCAAACTGGTAATCACCTAATTTAATCCCACATTTGTTGAATGGATCATCGGGATGCGGTACAGATAAGGTCATAGCCATATCCATATAATTGCACCCTAGATTAAAGGCAGCCTCAAAGATCGGCTCGTTATACTGCGGATCACAGGCGTTCATAATCAGGTCTACGGCGTAATTCCCGGCTAACGCTTCTACCTGGTCTTGCTGCCTGGCATCGACTTTTTCAGCCGGGAAACGTTTATTATCCCCAAGTTTCGCTTGAACTTCCATTGCGCGGTCGAGGTTGTAATCAGCAAGGACGATCATCTCAACCCATGCATGCCGCTTCGCCATTACTGCTATTGCCTCTCCAACCCCTCCTACACCTACTAATAGAACTTTCATGACGCATCTCCTTAATCTTGAATTAGACAAACCTAAACGTATCTATCATGACTGATTGACATGATAAAAACAAAGAAATCCAGAAACACATATCGATTTACTCTTCAGCCAGCGATTGAATGATCAGTTCTCTTCAGCCGGATCTCATCGCATCAAATAATGAATGTCCTTCGTATACTAGTGTAATTCGGCGACTTTCTCGCTTTCTAAGGTATTTACGTTGGTTTGACTGACTTCTTTCAATGTATCCTCCAGGCGATTGAGCAGCGCATCAATCTGCTCGAAGGTGATAACTAAAGGAGGCTCGATTCGGATCGTCTGTGCGCTGGTTAACGTGCCCGCAACCAGTACACCACGTTTAAATAAGCCCGCAGCAACCTTGTAGCCCACCTCAGGATTATGGAAATGCTGTCCGATCAGCAAGCCTTTTCCGGTGATACTATGATAGATCTGAGGAAAGCGCTCCGCCAATTGCTTGAGTTTCGGGATCAGATAATCGCCTTTAACAGCTGCTTGTTCCCATAACCGATCTCGCAGTGTAATATTAATGGCAGCTATGGCTGCACTGCAAGCTAATGCACCACCACCGGTGGTAGTCGTGTGAATGAAAGGATTGGGGAACATCATGCATTGCCAGATCTCCTCATTGGAGCAGAATGCACTTACTGGCATCACACCTCCGCCTAGAGATTTTGCTAAGGCGATAATATCTGGCTCCACATCCCAATGATCCACACCCCATAGTTTTCCCGTCCGTCCGAACCCGGTTTGCACTTCATCAGCGATCAGTAGCACGCCATAATGCCTGGTCATTTCTCGTACTTTGGGCCAGAAATCATCTGGTGGGACGATGGCACCAGCTTCACCCTGGATCGGCTCCATTAATACAGCAGCAATCTCAACCCCCACTTTTTTGGATATTTCCAACTGCTTTTCAACGGCATCAGCATCCCCGAATGGCACGTGATAGACAGGACCTCCATACAATGTTCCAACCGGAGTGCGATAATCTGACTTCCCTATCATACTTAATGAACCCATAGTCTTTCCATGGAAGGCATTAAGTGCAGCGATGAAACCATTTTTATGGGTATACATCTTGGCAAGCTTAATAGCGCCTTCTACGGCTTCTGTGCCACTGGCTGCAAAGAAGCTATATTTTATATCTCCTGGTGTGATCATAGCGATCAGCCGAGCCAGCACGCCACGCAGCGGGTCAATTAATTCTTGACTGGGCATGGGAGTGCGCATCAGCTGAGCTTTCACATTGTCGATAACCTCCTGGTTACTCCAACCGAGGTCCATCATGCCATAGCCACCCAGGCAATCGATGTACTCCCTGCCTAAAACGTCACGAAACACTGCCCCGGAACCTGTCCATTCAACACAAGCCCAGTCACCAGCCTCGGTGACGGATTTACGATAGTCCAGCCAGCCGCGATTGAAATGCTCAGCGAAATTGTATTTTGATTCTTCAATAATTGCTTTTGCCTCATCTTCAGTTATCGTTGTCTTATGGATGATATCGATCCAACGCTGTGCGAATGATATCGCTCCGTCGTATGATTTATTCATAGTTCTCCCTTTCAAGATTATTCCCAATCAGACACTTCTCTATACCAAATCTTGGTTGTGCCTGCTTTTGCCCTGCCTTTCCACTTGCCAGATTTGGGTGCCATTTCAATGATTTTTATGATCGTTTCAGCGTTTTCTTTGATCAATAATCTGTCCTGGTCTGAGAGGACTGGCACACCGTGTATTGCAGCTTGAACTTTATTGAGATTCATAATTGAGGTGTAATAAAAACCCCAATCATCCGACATGATTTTAGCCACATAGCTAATATTGATCTTATTATTCTCGTGCTCGCTGATTTGCCCTGCTAAAAGCAGGATCATCATATCCTTTAAATCCTTATCATTTATTTTAACAATTTGAAGTTTCTGCAACAATAGATCAGTCAGTGAAACACAATGTGGGTTTAATTCAAGCCGCCCTTGATAATTAATCGGGTGGTTGTAATCCAATTTATCGAAGAATACGTCGATCATAGGGATCCGCTCGCCGAAATAGATGTGGCGAGTGCCACCACTCATCATGGCGGCTCGCTTTTCCAATTCATAACCTTGCTTTTCAAAAAAAGGCACAATTTTACCCCGGCATTTTCCATAAGAGGCATAATCAATATCGGTGAAAACCTTTTCTCCAAGTCGCTCCATGCTGCGATATAAATCGACATAATCGGGAAAATAAAAATGTATTGCGATAGGTCCCATCACCCGAAGGATTATGCCTTGTCTCTGGGCTTCATCGGTTAATCTTCGAGCCTCATCCAGATATTCCTCGGGTTTGGGATATTGTTCCAGGGGGATATCTTTTGGTAAGCGGAACTTCTTTACCGGTAACATGATCCATCTCCTATCCGGAAGTAAACACGTAGTCTTTCACTTTACCTTTATCGAGCA
>Ga0153916_10003686_pt1 | contig 11456 bp, 7 predicted proteins | sample Opewatmetagenome_FD_109642 | JGI IMG/M metagenome (GOLD analysis project Ga0153916, IMG submission 109642) | Freshwater wetland microbial communities from Ohio, USA - Open water 3 Core 3 Depth 4 metaG | ecosystem: Environmental > Aquatic > Freshwater > Wetlands | place: USA: Ohio, Lake Erie, Old...
CGCTGGCGGCGAGCCTGCTGATTCCTGTGATCGGGTGGAGATCAACGCTGCTCGTCTTCTCCGGTCTGGGCCTTGTCGTGGGAGCCGGGTTCCTGCTAATAAAGGAGCCCAGGAGGCCGGGAAGCTGGTCGGGGGCCTCCAGCCTCAGGGAGCTTGGGAGAGGGATACGGGACATATTTCGGATCAGGGTTGTTGTGATCGTCATGGTTGTGGAGACGGTTATGGCCTTCAGGGTGGGGATAAGCGATTTCCTGCCCACGTATTTCACCGATGCTCTGGGCATGTCCTCTGTCTCGTCGGGGCTGCTGTTCACAGGGTTCCTGGTCGCGGGGCTCCCGGCGCCCTACTTCTGGGGGCTCATGTCGGACCGGCTTGAGCGGAGGGTGGTGGTCATGGCGGCCATGGGCACCGCGGCGGCTCTGTGGTTCCTTCTACCATTGGTGAGTGGCTCGGTGCTGTTGCTGCCCCTGCTCCTGGTGCTGGGCTTCGTCGGCCAGGGGGTGGGCGGCGTCATCCAGGCCTTCGGGGCGGAGGCGACGGAGCCGGAGAACAGGGACATAATCTTCGGCGTCTACTTCACCCTGGCCTTCACCATCGGGTCCATCTCGCCCGTCATCTTCGGGGTCCTCGCGGACGCCTGCGGTTTCCAGACGGCCTTCCTCTACGTCTCGACCGTCTCCATACTGGCGGTGGCTGCATCCTACTATCTGAAAAAATAGCTGGCAGTGATTTGTTCAGCTTCGCCTGAGTTTTGAAGTCTTCGAACATTAACCTATTGCTGCTAGTAACATGTTTTATCTCAGTTTTACTGGCGTTACTTGGCATAACTGTGATTTGAATGCTGGGAACCCTGAGATGGGGTCTAGGTGTTGGTCGTCGCAGAGAATATTTGCGTTTGCTTCGTCTGGCCAGTGATGGGGTAGATGGACTACGCCTGGCAGGATTGTGTCTGTGATGTGAACTTTAACTCGGACTGTGCCTCTTGGGGAGGTAACCAACACTTTTTGACTTTGTTTGATTTTTCTCTTATTAGCGTCATTGGGGTGGATTTCTAGAAGTGGTTCGGGCACCATTTTTCGTAGCTTTTCTAGGTTTCTATGTTGGGAGTGGGTATAATTTATTGTCCGTGCTCCTGTTGTGAGTACTAGTGGATATTTTTCCGCTAGCTCTTGTGTGCTTATGGGGCTCTCCACTGGCTCCTTGTAGACGGGGAGAGGTTCGTATCCATGCTCTTCTAATATGCTGGATTTGATCTCCACTTTCCCTGAGGGGGTCTGGAAGCCTGCAGTCTCATAGTGTTTAGTTGATTTAGCTGGGACAGGATATGTGATTCCATCTGGGTTTTTCCTGAGTTGCTCCACCGTGATTCCTGTAGGCTCGAGGATGTCGTTGAAGCATCTCTCTATGTCTCCGTTCCAGTACTCGCCGTCTAAGCCTAGTCGTTTAGCCAGTTCATAGTAGATTTTCCATTCTGGCCAGGTCTCGCCCACTGGTTCTATGGCGGGTTCGATGAGTCTGATTTGTCCACCATTCTTGATTATGAGGATGTCTCGTTCAAGCCATGTGGATATTGGTAGAACTATGTCGCTGATTCGTGTGGCGGGGGTATGGAAGTAATCGATGTCTACAATTAGGTCTAGTTTTTTGAGGGTGTCTTCCAGTCTCTGGCTGTTGGGGAAGAACTGTAGGTTTAACCCTGCAGCTACTAAGGCTTTTATTGGGTAGGGGTCGCTGGTGAGGATCTGTTCTACTATTGCGTTTGCCTGCATCTCCTCATATAGCCCTGTGAAGAGTGGGAAACGTTGTGACCCGACTCCCTGTGGCATGCCTTTTACTCTTTCTTGTAGGGTGATCTGGTTTGTTGGTGGTTTTTCAGAGGTCATTCTGTTTCCTCCAGGGACCTCGATGTTGCCCGTTATGGCCGGTATCAGGTAGATTGCTCTGGTATTCTGTACCCCGTTCTGGTGGTGGATGGTGGCCCCTGGGCTAGTCATGATCTTACCCGGTGTATTTTTAGCGAACATCAATGCAGCTTCTCGAACTTTTTCTGCAGGAACCCACGTTATCTCCTCTACTCTTTCTGGGGGATAGTCTTGTACAAGTTCCTTTAAATCATCGAAGCCTACAGTCCATTTGCGTACGAATTCTTTGTCATAAAGATCATCGTTAATGATTACATTCAGCATCCCTAGGGCAAGGGCACCATCTGTACCTGGGCGTAGTTGAAGGTGTATGTCAGCGATAGAGGCTATCTGGGTTTTCCTGGGGTCAATAACGATATATTTTAATCCTTTTTCCTTTGCATCAAGGCAATCCTTCCAGCCGAGGGGGTTGGAATGTCTTACACTGGAGCTCCATATCATCATACATTTACATTCTGGGTCGAATTGCCTCGAGTTTCCCAGTAGGAAACCATAGTCCTTCCCAAAGTTGAGTGTAGCGGCAAGCCAGCTTGCTGAAAAACAGCTGCTTGTTTCAGTGGTGTAGTTAGGTGACCCATAGGCGTGTACGAGGCGACGGAAGTATGGGCGGGGCTCCTTAGTGTATGCGATATAGAAGGCTGTCGCCTCTGGGCCTTTCTTCTTTTTTATTTCCAGTAATTTATCAGCCACAGTATCCAGAGCTTCTTTCCATGAGATTTGCTTAAATCGTCCTGATCCTCTCTCGTCAATACGTTTTAACGGATGTAAAATACGTTCAGGGTGATAGACGAAGTCAAGTTGCGCCTTCCATCTGGGGCAATACTCCCTTGCACGTTCGTTTAACATCTCGACGTTTACTGCCTTCCCGTCGGTAACTTGGATATTTATTGGGCAATAATTGTCGCACATATAACAGGCGCCTGGCTTCACTGAAGTACGCTGTTTTATTGAAGGCGCTTTCCTGTAATTCATGGTTAATGACTATTCATAGCCTATTAATTATTTACTTGGGTTCATCTTTTTTAATTCACATTCAGTTATAGGGTGGGGTATTATTCCCTGTTTTTTCTCCTACCCTCACTTGAATGCAAGTCAATTCTTACTGTTGCATAAAACCTATATTTATTGTAGAATTCTCATCTATCATGGTCACTGGAATAGGATACTGTGGACGTAGGGGACAAAGAAAGAGAGAAAGACAATTACGTGAACTTAGTGACCACCCCGAGAGATTCAACTTTTATCCTCCGCCTAGAACAAGGAGTAGAAAAATTGTTATCACTGGTAGAGACGGTAAAAAAACCATAAAAAGATGCTAACGCGTGCATCGTGTTTAACTGAGTTACTAGGTTGATAGTAGGTTGTGCGCGCGCGTGAAACTTTCTCGTTTTAGTAAAGAATATATTTTCTATATCATTTTGTTATGGTAAGAAATTCAATATTCACGTTACAAGCGCTTTCAAGAATTTTTGGGTTGCCTAGAATTATGCGACCATTTTTAGAAAGGCGTGCTTATGAAACAGACATATGTAAAAATACGGATTATAGATGTAAAAGAATAATTCAAATTATTACAGAGGAATAAAACTTAAACAAGTATCCGCTCAGTGTAGATGGCGGGCTCGGTGGGATTCGAACCCACGACCTCCGGCTCCGCAGGCCAGAATCATATCCTGGCTAGACTACGAGCCCAGCAAACAATGCAGGCTTCCCATAAATAAGCTCTGCTGAACCGGATGGCTGCGGAAAACACAGGTTGGGGGCCCTGAACCACAGTTTCTAGTACGGAGAACACGCATCATTGCGAATTGCGTAGTATCAACATCGTTTTCTGCATCACCTAACGCGTATTTAAGCTGGGTTTCGTAGAGGCGCTGCGGAAAAAGTAAAGATTTATATGCTGCAGCCCTGAGCACACTTACAACAAAAATGTCGCTAGTTTCGTGCCCACGCGTACTTGTGGGAGGCACCCTCATAGACGGGACGGGTGCGGACCCAATCAAGGACTCTGTAATCGTTCTACGGGACGAGTAAATCGTCGCCGTAGGGAGGAAGGGAGAGGTCGAGGTACCCCCAGGATCGGAGGTCTACGACGTCACAGGCATGACCGTCATGCCGGGCCTCATAGACAGCCACTGCCACTTCATCTGGATGGGAGTAAACATGCTCACCACGGTGCCCATAAGGTACACGGCCACCATGAAGGACGCCCTGGATCTCATAAGGCAGCGGGCCAGGAAGGCCAAGCCGGGCGAATGGATAATAGGCCGCGGCTACGACGAGGCCAAGTGGCCCGAGAACAGGTACATCACCAAGAAGGACATCGACGCCGTCGTCCGGGACAAGCCCGTGGCCCTGGTCCGCATATGCGGCCACCTGGTCAGCGTCAACAGCAAGGCGCTGGAGCTGGCCGGGATCAACAAGGATAGCCCGGACCCTGACGGAGGAACCATCGACAGGGAGGCGGACGGGGAGCCCACAGGCGTCCTCAGGGACTGCAGGGACCTCATCTGGAAGGTCATCCCACCCACAGCCTCCGAGACCATGGTGGAGGGCCTCAAGGTGGCCAGCGACCACGCCCTCAGTCTCGGCTGTACCGGCATACACGACGCCGGCCTGGGCCCCCAGGAGGTGGCGGCGTACCAGCGGGCCCACGACAACGGCAACCTGAAGGTGCGCGCCAACATAATGCTGAGGACTGAGACGCCTGAGGCCGCGATGAAGCTGGGCATCAGGACCGGGTTCGGCGACCACCTGCTACGCATCGGCCCAGTGAAGCTGCTGATAGATGGCAGCCTGGGCGCCCACACGGCGGCCCTCTTCGAGCCCTACGAGGATGACCCGTCCACGTCGGGCCTACTGCTGGAGGAGCCGGCGGTCATCGCTGAGAAGATGGCTGCCGCCCACGGCCACGGATTCCAGGTGGCAACCCACGCCATCGGCGACCTGGCCATAGAGCACGTCATCGACGGCATCCAGAAGACCCTCAGAGGCGCGCCCAGGAAGAACCATAGGCACAGGATAGAGCACTGCGAGATACTGAGCGCCCAGCAGATTGAGCGCATCAAGAGGCTGGGCATCATCCCGGCGATGCAGCCCAACTTCATAGGCGAGTGGAGCGGCCCGGGCAGCATGTACCGGCAGCGCCTCGGGGAGAAGCGTGACAGGGCCAGCAACCCCTACAGGGTGCTACTGGACGAGGGGATCACGGTGGCTTTCGGCAGCGACGGGATGCCCTTCAACCCCATCTACGGAATCTGGAGCGCCGTCAACCACCCCATAAAGGAGAGCAGGATAAGCCTCGTTGAGGCCGTGAAGTGCTACACCCTGAACTCGGCCTACGCGGGGTTCCACGAGGACTATGTGGGCAGCATAGAGGCGGGTAAGCTGGCAGACGTAGCCGTCTTCGACAGGGACCTCACAGAGGTCGCGCCCGAGACCATCAGGGACGCCCAGTGCTACATGACCCTGGTCAACGGAAAAATCCTGTACCACAAGGAAAAGTAACCCTAATTTCCTTAAAAAAAGGATTTACTCCAGGGCTATGACGCCCTTGGAGTACTTCTTCAGCTTGGACTCGTCCAGCTCTACGCCGAGCCCTGGGCCTTCAGGGACGTGGACGTAGCCCTTCTCGAACCGGATGGGCTTCTTCACCACGTCGTCCTTCACCCACTCAGGGCGCCCGGATAGCTCGCACTTGTGGGTTATGACGCGCCTGTACGCGGATATCAGGTGGGTGGCCGCCGAGAGGCTGACGCCCAGCTCCACGTCGTCGTGGAACATGCACGGGATGTTCATAACCCTGGCCATCTCTAGGAGCCTCCGCGCCCCAGTGACGCCGCCCCACGGCCTGTAGGTCTTGAGGCCGAGGACGCCCACGGCGCCCATGTCGATGAGGCTCTTCACGTCCGAGAGCAGGTACATGGACTCATGCGGCATTATGGGCGTATCCACGGCCGCCGCCACCTCGGCCAGGCCCCTGAAGTCCCACCAAACGGTGGGCTGCTCCACAAACTCCACGCCGCAGGGCTCTATGGCCCTGATCATCTTGACGGCGTCGGCCACCCTGTACCCCTGGTTGCCGTCTACGCGCAGTGTGACATCCTCGCCGACGGCGTCCCTGACGGCCTCCACGCAGTTCACGTCCCGGCCTGGCCCGATCTTGAGCCTGATGCCCGTGTACCCTTCAGCGACCATGCCAGACGCGACGGCCGCCACCTTCTCGGGCGCATCTATGCCTATTAGACCCACGTTGGGTATCGGCTCAGGCTTGGAGCCCCCCAGCAGCCTGTACACTGGCAAGCCGAGGCTCTTGCCCATGATGTCCCAGAGGGCCATGTCGATGACAGCCTTGGCCATGGGGTACGTGGGCGCTATGTAGTCCATCTTCTCCCAGATGGCCTCCGTCTCGAATGGGTCCATCCCAATGACGCTGGGGACAACCCAGTTCCTGAGCATCTCAACTATGACGGGCTGGCTCTCCGGGGACAGGGGCGGCAGGGGCGGGGCCTCCCCAACGCCTGTGACCCCCTCGTCTGTGTGCACCCGGGCCAGGACGAACTGGAAAGGCTTACCCTCACCCAGGGACCCGTACCTGGATATGACCAGGGCCTTGCTACGCGGCACGTCCACGGGGATTATCTCAACCTTGGTTATCTTCATGGTCAACCACTTCAGAACATGAGAAGATTGTGCCTGACGCGAATTTAACTGATTGGAGCGAAGGTGTGCTACGTAAACCCATCTATAAACCGTTATCCGACCGTATCCACAAAGGTAGGTGCGCCGAGGTGGCCTACACGATCCCCTTGAAAGCCAGGAACCAATCTATTATCGGGGGGCCCAGAATGATGAGGAGCCCAAACCTGATCAAGTCGGACATCAGGCCCACCTTCACCATGTCCCTCATCTTCACGTAGCCTGAACTGTAGGCTATTGCCATGGCGGGGGTGGTGCTGGGCAGTGTGCTCGGTATCGTGGTGGCGATGGCGGTGCCCAGGACGGGCCCAATTGGGTTGATGCCCGCCGCTATCGACATGGACGCGGCCAGCGGGCACGCCATACTCGCCGCCCCCGTGTTGGAGGCAGGGTAGCTCAGCAGGAACCCTATGAGGCTGCACGCCGCGAAGATCACGAACTCGTTGGGGCTGCCCCCTATGACGCCTCTGAAGATGACCGTGACCCATTCACTGAACCCGCATGCCATGAGCCCAAGCCCCAGGGTTATGCCTCCGCCCACCAGGAACAGCACGTCCCAGTTGACTGAGCCCTTCAGTATCTCGTCCCACTCCAGCATGTGCCTACCCTCGTTCCGTATGAGGGGAAACAGGAAGATGGCCAGGACCGCCGGCGCGGCCTCAGGCAGAGCGCCGCTCACAGCGTCGCTGATGGGCTTCAGGCCAGGGTCGCCGATGGCCAGGTTCTGCAGCAGCCCTGGTATGATCCAGAGCATAAGCGTGAAGAGGAGGAGCCCAACGGTGATCTTCTCGCCCCGAGTCATCCTCCCGAGGGAGTCCAGCTCCCTCCTCAGAGTACGGGAGTCGAAGGGAAGCTGCCTCACCTCGGGCCTGATCACCCTGTAGACTATGAACCACGATACGAGTAGCCCCGCTACTGCGTGCACGCTGCCCACGAAGAACCAGTCCACGAATGTGAGGTCAACCCCCGTAGTCTCCAGGATCACCTTCTTGCCGATGAGGTTCGTCGTAGTGCTCGTCAGGAAGAGTAGACTGCCTGCCGTCGCAGCCTGACCCAGCGCCAGGAGGGTGGCGGAGCCGTAGGGGCTGCCCCTGTAGAACCCCTGCTTGACGAGGAACGCTATGACGAACCCGTAGACTATGCTTGTGGCAGCCGTCATGCTGCCAGTGATGGTCAGGAAGAACACCGGGAGGCTGGCCACGAAGAACCCCGCCAGCGCCGGCCTACGGGTGCCGCCGAGGCTGGATATGGTCAAAGCGACCCGCTTGTCCAAGCCCCACACCTGGAACGACTTGGCGAACAGGAACCCCACCATGATCACCCAGATGAGGGGATCCATGAACGGGGCTAAGCCCTGCTTCCAGGGAAGGATGCCGGAGAGCCCGAACAGCATGACGGGGACCAGGGCGGCCAGGCCCAGAGGCGTGGTCTCGAATATCCACCAGCAGGCCGTCCACAGGAGAACCCCGAGCCCGTACTGGGGGGCAGACGCGTACGAGAGCCCCACAGCCTGAGCAGCCTCGGCGACGGCCGGCAGCGGCGGCAGAGCCACGCACAGCAGGAATAGCGTTGGCCCTAGGTAGACGCTGACGCCCTTTAGGCTATGCCTGGACGCGGCTTCCTGAGCTTGTACCTGCATGCCGACCAGTTGCACACTTACCCTTTTGTATAAACATTACGGGGCGAAGCCCATCCCCAGTAAATATTATAATTATCGCCCGGGTGTACGCTCAGGGAAGAGCTTAGTCGACCTTGACGCCGAACCTGAACAGGGCCCAGGCCAAGGCGAACACTCCTACACTGGCCATGAAGACGTTGAAAATGCCGAAGGAGTCAGCTATGAAGGCGGCAATCATAGGAGCGAAGGCACCCATGATGCTCCCGGGCAGGAAGTACAGGGCGAAGCCCATGCCCCTCTGCCTGCTGGGGCTGAGCTTGGCCGTGATGGCAGAGTTGGCCGCCATGCCCAGGAGGTTGAAGAAACCGTACCCCAGGTAGAAGACGGCGAAAGCCCATATAGACGGGATCAGGAAGGCCAGGGCGAAGCAGGCGTAGGCCACCACCAGCGTGTATACGATCCACCTCTTCTCCCCGTACCTGGAGGCGAAGACGCCGCCGATTGGCGCAGCCACGATGCCCATGAGGCTGCTGGCCCCGAAGACGAGACTGGCCAGGGCCAGGTCCACGCCCCTGGTGTTCACCAGCCAGAGGCTCAAGAATGTGATAGTCATGCTGGCAGCCACCGTACGCAGGGCCCCGAACACTAGGAACAGTAAGAGGTTAGCGGACAGCAGCTTCTCGGCCTGCCCCGTAGGCTTCCCTTCGCCCGGCTTCACTTCCGCGTCCTGCGTTGGGACATATTTTATGAAGTAGACCATTAGGACGCTGATAACCAAGGGTATCATCCAGACCAGGTACACCTGCCTCCACCCAAAGGCCAGAAGCCCCACCAGGACGCTGATACTAATAGGCCCCAGTGCCATTCCCAGGGTGCCACCCGCACCGTGGATGCCCAGGGCCTTGCTCCGATCCTTGTGCTCGAAGAGGAAGCTGGTGAAGCTGTAGCTGGCTGGATGATAGAAGGTTGTACTGACGAAGATGAAGCTGACAGCCAAGATGAACATCCATTGGTTCTGAGCGAAACCCGCTGTCAGGGCCCCAGCCGCGGCCACGACGTTGCTGAACAGGATCACCTTCTTTGTTCCCAGCTTGTCGGTGGCCATCCCCGCAGGTATGCTCAGCACGGCAGCGGCCAGGCTGGGGATGCTGCTGATGAGACCCACCTGCTGGTTGGTCAAGGCGAACTCCGCCTTGAGCACAGGGTACAGGGCCGGGTGCATCTGCTGGAACACGTGGGTCAGTGTGTGCGTAAGGGTCATGACGATGAGGCCGTAGCTTAGGATACCACGGTACCCATCCTTCTTAGGTTCACCCAATGTATTCGCCCTTGAACTGACACCGGAAATCCCTCCACCCCGCTATATAAGTGCGCCGAATGTGCATAGCCTTAAACTGAGCCGACCCGGTTCATACTCCATGATATCCCGGGAAGAGTGCCTGAAGCTCGTCAGGGAGCACGTGAAGAACGAGAACCTCGTGAACCACATGATAGGCGTCGGAGCCATCATGAGGGGCCTAGGGGAGCGCTTCGGCGAGGACCCAGCACTGTGGGAGGCCGTGGGCATCCTTCACGACATCGACTATGAGACCTTCGGCGACGATGTCAGCAAACACGGGCTTAAGTCCGCCGAGATGGTCCAGGACCTGCTGCCAGAGGAGGCCGTGGACGCCATAAGGGCCCACAACGACCTGACAGGGTTCAAGGCCGAGAAGAGGATGGAGGTTGCCCTCATCGCGGCGGACGCCATCTCCGGCATGATCGTAGCCAACGCCCTCGTGCGGCCCACCAAGCTTGTCGGCATGAAGGCCAAGAGCATCAGGGAGAGGATGAAGGACAAGAGCTTCGCCCGTCAGGTCAGCAGGGAGAAAATCATGCTCTGCGAGGGCATCGGCGTGCCCTTCAGCGAGTTCGCTGAGATAGCCGTCCAATCCATGCAGAGGGTAGCAGCCGAGATTGAGTTGAGCGCGTGATGCTTGACTCTGAGGTACAGCGAAACAGGATCATCAGGATAATAGCGGCCACCAGGTTCCCATTCGTGGACCAGGTGGAGGGCTGGCCCGGCGACTACAAGACCATCGTGAACGACGAGCAGAAGCGTTTCGGCATCAAGGGCCCCGACGGCGTCATGTACCCCAGCATCGTGATCCTCAGAGGCGACGGCGGAGTCCAGGAGCTGGGCATGGTGGAGAGAGCCGAGGACGTCCACGAGGGCAGAGCCGAGCTGTGGAGGTTCCTCAGCGACTGCGCCGGTGTGGGGAGAAAATACAAGAAGCTGTTCATATACGTGCCCCGCGGCCTCGAGGAGAAGGCCCTGAAGATACTTGAGGACAACGACATCGAGTACGACGGCTTACGCGGCTACGCCGTGGAGGACAGGAGCCTGAAGATCATCCCCATAAAGACCCACGACAGCCCTCAGGACCACCGCTAGAGGTCGAATGGGCCCGACGCAGCCACATACGAGCCAAGACATCCTATATAGGCGCTATAGTTTATTGCCAATAATAATAAGGCTATGAGAATACGTTCTCCCCGTAGAAACAGAATATATAGGGTGGCGAATTAACCGGAACATGGTGTCTGAAGCTGTCTTGAGGAGGCTCGACGAGCTCTCGTCGAACCAGCTGGCTAAGAGGCTAGCCTACTTGGGCTCCATATTCTTCCTAGTCTCCTTCATCCTCCTCCCACCCGTCCTCGGCATCAGCCTGAAGATAGGCCTCGTAGGCCAGGTACTCCAAGACGCCGCCCTCCTCGACAGAGCCAAGTCAGCCATATTCTACTCATTCGCCATCGCCTTCGGCGTCGCGGCGCTGGACCTGGTGCTGGCCCTACCCATGGCATGGATCATCGCCAGGGGGAGCTCCAAGTGGAGGAACGTCATGGACGCCCTCGCCGACATCCCCTTCATAATACCGACGGTCGCCCTCGGCTTCTCGACCCTCCTCTTCTGGAGCGGCGCCGGGCCGGTGTCCCTCCTCGGCTTCAGCGTGCAGCCTGGCCTCCCCCTCATCCTGCTCCTCCACTTCGCCTTCTCGTACCCCGTCATCGTCAGGGTCATGGTGGGCGAGCTCCTCGCCTACAACGTGATCTACGAGACTGCCGCGAAGACACTGGGAGCAAAGGCCTTCACCATCGCCAGGACGGTGACGCTGCCCCTACTGAGGCCGGGCCTAATAGCCGCATTCCTCCTCGCCTTCGCCCGCTCACTGTCGGAA
>Ga0153916_10003687_pt1 | contig 11455 bp, 9 predicted proteins | sample Opewatmetagenome_FD_109642 | JGI IMG/M metagenome (GOLD analysis project Ga0153916, IMG submission 109642) | Freshwater wetland microbial communities from Ohio, USA - Open water 3 Core 3 Depth 4 metaG | ecosystem: Environmental > Aquatic > Freshwater > Wetlands | place: USA: Ohio, Lake Erie, Old...
AGCCGGCTGATATCAATGAGAGAAAGGAAACCGGCATGATGCGTCCAGCCCTCTCTTGCAGTGTCGGCCTCGCTCTTCTGGTTTGCACTGTCGCGGCTCCGTCCGTTGCATTCGCGCAGGCCGACGGCACGAGAATTCCTGTTGCGAACAAGCAGGTTGTTTCCGCGAATCCGTTTCTCCTGATGTTCGAGTACGCGAACTTCGAGTTCGAACGGAAGGCCAGCCAGAAGGCCTCCTTCGGGTTCTCCGCTTCAAGCGTCGGTTTCGACGACGCGACCTATCGCAACTTTCAGGCGTTCTATCGCTACTATCCGCAAGGCGCGTCGCTGGCCGGGTTCTACATCGGCGGGCGCGGCGGGGTGCATCGAGTGTCGAACGGTGAGGACGCCGGCCACTTCCTTGGCCTCGGGTTCGAGCTGGGATACGGCTGGCTGTTCGGCGCAAAGCGCAACTTCGCGTTGAGTGTCGGCGCGGGAGCGACGCGGTTGTTCGGCGGGCACCTGACGCATTACTCGCTGACAATTCCTACGCTCCGTCTCGTAAACGTCGGGTGGAGCTTCTAGGCAGGATCTCCGCGACGAATCACCGCGTCGGGTTCGCCGCGTAGCGGAGCCAGGTGAGAATAACGAGGCAGGCGGTGGCCGCCGGGCCGATCGCCATGAACAGGCGGCTCGGCGCGCCGCGCTGCGGCAATCACGCCCCTGGCATCGGTTCGCAGCTGCCAGCGCTTGCCGCGCCGTCGTCGCTTGCGTGAGCCCACGCCACCCAGCTGCAGCGGCCCTCTCACCGCTGCACTTGCCACCAGCATGGCGGGCTTATGATGGCGTGGCAATGCCCATGCGCGCGCTCCTCGACTCGTTCCTCCCGCGCGTCACGGTCGCCTGCCGCCAGCATTACGGCGACAAGCTCGTCTCACTTGTGGTGTTCGTGTCCGTTGCCCGAGGCGCCGTCACTTCCGACTCCGATCTCGACCTGCTGATCGTTGCCCACGGACTTCCCGATGGTCGTGTGCCCCGCGTGCGCGAGGCACAGGAGGTCGTCGAGCTCGCGCTGAAGGCATGCTGCGGCACGTCGGCGTGGAACCGCCCAAATGGCACGACGTGGGCCAGCTGCTCGAGGATCACCGGGCGAGATTCGATGCGACGGTTGGCGCCGCGATCCCCCGCCTGGCCGAGGCGTCCGGCTGGCTCCGAAAGGAACGCGAATTCGCCTTCTACGGGGTATCGACTTCATTCCCACCGAACGCTACTCGCGCGACGATGCAACGCGGGCCATCGACGCGGCCCGGCTTTCAGTCGAAACGGCGACACTCGTCATCGGCCTGTAATCCGGGCACCTCTGGACGCACGTCCCGTTCTTTGGCACGCTCCCCGGGAACGCATCAAACACGCTGCGGAAGACCTGCCACCCCTTCGGAAACCTGCCGCGCGTCATCGATCCGCCGTCGCGGTGGTTGCAGAACGCGAACGACCCACCGTGGACGACCACCTTTCCGGCGGTGCTGAACGCCGCGGCCTATCCGCGCTACCTGTCGCCGGAGTTCATGGAGTTTCGCGCTGAGCGTTCGGCAAAGCGGCAAATGACCGCCTGACGCTCGATCGATTCGTCGCGCTGAAACACGACACCACGTCCGAAATTCGCGTCTCGGCCAGCGCCATTCCGCCCGAGTGTTTTTCGAACCTTAATGGAGCCGGACGAGGCATCCCGCGCTCGCCGGCTCTCGTCCAACAGTCCAGCAACCAACCTTTTTCACCCTGCCGGCCACATACGAGGTGACGGACCGATGAGAGCGGAACGTGCTCCTACCGGCGGCGTCCAGGAAGTGGTGCGGCACTGCGTGACCGATCAGCTCACTGACAGGGAACTTGCCGACAGAGTGGCGTCCAGTGGCGACGAGGCGGCCTTCCGGGCTCTCTACCGGCGCCACACGCCCACGGTCTATCGGTTCGCGCTGCGGCTGGCGGGCGGCAACGTGGCGGAGGCGGAAGACCTGACACAGGAAACATGGCTCCGTGCGGCGCGAGGGCTCGGGCGCTTTCAGTGGAAGTCGGCTTTTCGGACCTGGCTGATTGGCATCGCCCTCAACCAATATCGGGAACTGGCGCGCAAGGACGGACGGCGCATCACGTTCGTGGAGGGGGAGTGGGAGGAACCAGGCGAGGCCCTCGAACCGGGGCGACGCATAGACCTCGAGCGTGCCCTGCAGTTGCTTCCGCCAGGGTTTCGCACGGTCCTGCTACTCCACGATGTCGAGGGATTCACCCATCGGGAAATCGGCGAGCAACTCGGGATCAGCGACGGCACCTGCAAGAGCCAGCTCCACGACGCGCGAACGGCGATGCGCCGGCTGCTGGCCGCAGGAATGGAGACGGCGTGACGGCGATCGCAACACACGATCCGACGGAAGGTGAACGGGCATGAGCGACGACATCGAATTGACCCCGGACGAGAAGGCGGCGTTCGACGAGCTTCCCAGGGAAGCATCGCCGTCTGAGTTTCTGGAGGAACGCATCGTCCGCGCTCTGCGGGAGGACGGAATCCTGCGAAGCGCTTCGGGATCTCCCGCGCCCGCGCGGCGTGGCGAGTTGCGACGCCGCTCGGCACTGCCCTGGGTGTTCGCAGCGGCCTCGATGGCCGCGTCCCTGGCGCTGTTCGGATCCGGAGTAGCCGTGGGGCAGTGGATGGGGACGCGAAGCACCGAACGGATCCTGTTGGCGGCGCGCCAGCAGGACAACACGCTGGTGGCGCAGCGCGTCCAGGAAGCCGGCTCGGCCTACGTGCAGGCGCTGGCGGCTCTGGCCGCCCTGCGAGATTCGCCCGCCGCGGGCGCTCGCGGCAGGAAGACGGTGCCATCGGCACGCGTGGTGTCCGAGATCCAGCAGGGTGGTGAGGCGGCGGTCGGAGCGCTCTACGCGGCCGCGCTCGAGCTCGCGCGTCTGGCGCCTGACGATCCCGATGTCGCCCGGATCCTGGAGATGCTTGAGGACAGGCGGTTCGCGTCTGTCAGCGGGAGCGGTGCAACGAGGTCGATGTGGTACTGAGGACGCATCCGACCGAGCTTGGGCGGGCCGGTTGCCTGGTCCGGAGAAGAGCGGGCGAGAACTCGCACGACGTCGAATGGAGCACGGACATGAGCAGCAGGACGACGCGAAAACATCGTCGGGCGCCGCATCTGGCGGGTCTGGTCCTCCTTGTGGGTATCGTGTTCGCGGGCGCGGGCGCCGCCAAGGCCTCGCCTGCAACCGGCCAGGATCAGAAGACGGGGGATCAGCCCTGCGCCAGTGATGTCTCGGGGTACCTCGGAGTCGGTCTCGGCGACTGCCGCGGGTGCGTCCTCACCATAACGCAGGAATCCAAGGGTTGGAAAAAGGTCTGGTCGTTCGCGACCGAGCCGCGCATCGCCGAGATCGCACCGGACAGTCCCGCCGCCCAAGCTCTCCAGGTCGGCGACGAGGTCGTCGCAATTGACGGCGTGCTTATCACGAGCGCCGAGGGGGGGCAGCGGTTTGCCAACATCGAGCCGAACCGCACCGTCACAATCCGATACCGCCGCCGCGGACAAACCGTTGACATTGTGGTTCGGGCCGGGAGGCGTTGCGGCCTGTTCGTGGAGGGGCTGAGGACAAAGGGCCCGTTCAGTCGGCTCCGCGACGCGTCGTTTCTCGATGACGTGCTCTCGCGGCTGGCCCCCGGGATGCGGGTCCAGCTCTCGCAGCTGCCCCGGATCCGAATCCACAAGGACTCGGCGCACGGGGACATCACGATTACCTTACCCAGTGGGCTGGAGGTCGGAATTGCCCACGAGGGCGCGGAGCCCTCGGTTCGAAAGCGCATCCCGTTCGTCCCCGAGGGGCGTCTGGGACTCAGGTGGTCGTGCCAGCCGTCATGCTCGGCCGCCGACAAGGACGGCCATCGTGTCTGGCGGTTCAAGGGTCCTCTTCGTGTGACCGGGATCGAGGCGGGCGGCCCGGCCGACGTCGCTGGCGTGCGGATCGGCGACCAGCTCACGGCAGTGAACGGGCATCGCATCGAGTCCACGAAGGGGGGCGAAGGGTTCTCGGACGTACGGCCCGGCCAGCCGATGCAGCTCACGCTGCGCGGGAGTGATGGCCGTGAGCGGACCGTGACCGTCGTGCCCCAGGCGCGGAAGCCCCCCGACGCACCCGAGTAGAGATGCATGCGATCGGTCCGGTCACGTTGAAGGGGAACGCGATGAGAGTTGTTGCAAGAGCCGCAGCGCTTCTGTGCGTCGTGTCGCTCGCCAGTCCTCTTGTCGCGCAGGGCATCCGCCTCGAGGGTCGCTGGACGCTGAACAGGGAACGGACCCGGCTTCCCAACATGCCCCAGATCACCCTCGAGATCCGCCAGACGGCGACCGGTGTCGACTACCGGAAGACGGCGAAGGATCCCCAGAACGAGTGGGTCACGCACATGGTTGTCCCGGCAGACGGCCGCGAGACGACGTGGACGGACTGGAACGGCACTCGGCTGAAGTGCTCCGGCGTCGTTCGTGGGGGGACGTTCGTCCTTGCCTACGAAAGCCGGCAGATGCGCGGCGGCAAGTGGGTGATCCTGAGAATGGAGGATATGCACACCGTCTCGGAGGACGGGAGGACCCTCTCGATTGCCCACACGGAGGCGTGGGAAGGCAAGCGCGGGAGATACCCGAATCCGCTCGTGTTCGATCGCGCCCTTGAGCTCGCAAAGGGGATCTAGCAGGGGTTACGCCGGACAGCGCGCCTACGGCCCGCGCCTTTCCACCATCCGCAGCAACTGCAGCCGGCTCCTGACCCCCACCTTCTTGTACACGTTGTAGATGTGCTTCTTGACTGTCTGCAGAGAGACATGCAGGTGTTCGGCGATCTCGAGATTGCTGCGTCCCGCGATCGCCAGCATGACGACCTCCAGCTCGCGTGGCGTGACGCCAAACCGCTCGCCGAGCCAGCCCGGATCCACCGGTGTTTCGGGGATCGTCGTCGTCGGAGAAACCCAGGGCGAGGCGAGCCTCACCATCACCAGACCAGGAATGTTGACCGCCAGCTCGAGCACGTAGTAGGCAGAAAAGGACCACCCGGAAACCCATACTCGAACCAGAACCCAACATGCCGCGAGGATACCGGGCGTGGCCACGGCGTAGAAACGAACGGCTCGTCGTGCCTGTAGGTGCGAGAATCGCCCCACACCGGACAACCCGCTGAGCGCGGCCGCACCGACGATCCCCTTGAGAATCCAGCCCGACACAGGTGCGAATACGACCTGGACGCGGGGAAGCGGAGAGAGCGACAACTTGGCGAGAGCCTCAGCGACGTACAGCCCCAGCACGACCGCGAACGGCACCAACGCCGCCCACTTCAGTCGTGCAAACAGCGGCCGTCCGAACCACTTCTCGGCAAAATCGAGGTACAGCCACGCCGTGATGCCCTCGACGGGAATCTGGACGATGCCGACGAACAGCAGGAACCCGATGCGACCGTAGCCACGGGGCAGCAGACCGTGGAATTCGAGGGCCAGGCACGTGAAGACCGCCAGTGCGTTCCAGCCGATCAGGTAGGCCGCGAAGGCAGCCGACGCTGGCGACAAGAGAAGACGTCTGACTGCAAAGGCGTAAAGGCAAAGCGCCACGGCCAGCGCGGCGACCACCGCGGGACCCAAGAGGTGCGCCATAGAACATGCAACGGCCGGCACGGCCGATTGGGGATCCCGCACCCATCGGCCAGCCCAGGCCTAGGAAGACGCGAAAATCATACCAAAGGGGCATGCAGATTCATACCGGAGTGGAACGTCTGCCCCCTCGTCTCGCCCGTCCTATCGCCAGAGTCCGCCGACGCGGATGGACTTGCCACGCTGAGCGCAACCCCGCGAGGGCGTCGGCGGCGGAGGGTTCCGACTCGAGGGGAGCGAGATGGAAGGAGCATGTCCCATGCAGATACGAGTCCTCTTCGCGTCGATTGTTGCCGCCACCTTGGCGGTTCCGATTCCGGTGACCACGAAGGCTACCGGCTCGTTGCCGGCGTCGCAGACGCCCGCGCGGCCGATCGCCCTGCCGGACACGCCGGCCGGACGCTGCGCCGCCGCCTACCTCAAGGCGTTCAGCGCCGGCGACGATGAGATGCGGGCGTTCATCCGGGAGGCCCGGTCGCCGGCCTACATCGCCGCCAATCCGGTCGAGAGCCAGGTGAAGTTCTACCGCGCCGCTCGCGAGTCGAGCGGCACCCTCGTCGTGGATCGATTCTCGGCGGTTTCCGATTTCGAGATCATCGTCGTCGTTCGCATGGCCCTTCGACCGGAGAGTGCCCTGGGCATCCGGTTCAGGGTCCAGTCCACCGCTCCTCACTACCTGGAGGTTCTCCAACTCAACCCGGCGCCACTCGATCCACGTTTCGATGCCGTCGTCATCGACGCAGCCACGCTCGGCCGCACCATCGATGCCCTGGCGGCGCTCGTCCGCAAAGCCTACGTCACTCCGCAGATGGGGGAGGAACTCGCCGGTCTGATCGTCGCCAACAGGACGTCTGGGCGCTACGCGGACATCACCAACGGCGTGTTGCTGGCCGCACGACTGACGGCCGACCTCCGCGCTCGAGCCCAGGACCTCCATCTGGGGGTGTTCTTCGGACCCCTTCCCGGCCGCACCAGCCCGCGTCCCGGGCCAGCGGGTGCGGTGGGCTCGGCCGCGATCCCTGAAGCCAGGATCCTCGACGGCAACATAGGGTACATCCGGCTGAATCGGTTGGAGCCGCGCGACCAGGCGCAACCTGCCATTGCCAAGGCCATGGCCGCCGTCAGACCAGGCTCGGCCCTCGTGTTCGACCTGCGTTCCTGCATGGGCGGGGATCCGCAGACCGTCGAACTCGTCGCCGGCTACCTGTTCGACACGCGAGTCGTTCTGGGCACCCGGCACAGTCGCTTGCACAAGGAGGTCAGGGAGTTCCGCTCCGAGAACGTCGGCCGCAACGCGCGCTTCGACGCCGACAAGCCTGTCTACGTGCTGACGAGCCGGCGGACGGGCTCCGGCTGCGAGATGTTCGCCGGCGCCCTGCAGGACCTGAAGCGGGCCGTCCTGGTGGGCGAGACAACGGGCGGAGCCGGCCACGCGGCCATGGACATGGCCGTGACCGATCTGTTCTGGGTCAGAATGCCCTATGCCATGGTGCTCAGCCCTGTGAGCAAGCGCGGCTGGGAGCGCACAGGGGTCTCCCCGGACATTCAGGTACCAGAAGACGGAGCGCTCGACGCGGCCGTGCAGGACGCCCGGAAGCGGCTCGCGTCGAAGGGACGAAGCACGCTGTAGCGGGGAACGCAGGGGCGAAAGTTCCCGCCGCTCTCCCGAGGGTTTTTCGAGGCGACATCGAACGCGAAAGTGGGCTCCCTTCTCCCAGGGCCGACGTCCAATCCCACGATGCCCGACGGCGCCCGCGCGCCGCCATCGACCGGGAGAAGACGCTGGATGGGCCCGGATCTCAGGCACATCAGGCACCAGCGTTGGGGGGAGGCGAGGTGGGAATGAGAATCACGAACTTGCTGGGGGTCGCCGTTGTCGGACTCTCTTTCCTAGTCTCCGGCCTCGTTGCCGCGCAGCACAGGGCGGCCGAGCCCCCGGAGTTCAAGAAGAGCGCGCAGGTGTTCGAGACGCGCGCGACAGTGGGTGTCGCGCTGGAGGACCTGGACGCGGACGGCGATCTCGATGCGGTGATTTCGAACCTGGGGCCGTCGATGGTGCTCATGAATGACGGCAAAGGCCGCTTCAACGAATCGTGGCGGGCGGAGACCGTGCACGGGCTGGTGGCCGGCGACATCGATCGGGACGGCGATGCCGATCTGGTCGTGGCCCCGTGGGACCAGGAACCTGGTCGTGTCTACCTGAACAGCGGGGGGCGGTTCGGCGCGAGTGAGAGCCGCCTCGGCGCCGGCGTCGAGTGGTTCCCCGACTGCCTGCGGCTTGTCGATGTCGATCATGACGGCGATCTCGACGCGGCCACCTACACCATGGACGGCCGGAGCGTTGTCTGGACGAACGACGGGAAGGGCCGGTTCGCGAGAGGGGCCCACTCGATTCCGCCGGATGCTACGTTCTGCGATCTGAACGGAGACGGCTTCCCCGACGTCGTGAGTCGGGAGAGCAGGCTCGCGGCGACACCCCAGGGCTGGGTTCCCAGGGACGGCGAGCGAGGATTCCGCGTCTATCTGAACGACCGGCGGGGCGGCTTCACCCGCTTCGCGTTCCTGCCCATGCCCGACCTCATGCGCGGCCAACACCTCTGGACGTGGTTCGGGGACATCGACAGCGACGGCGACAGCGACGTGCTCTACACCGACCGTGGTGATGGCCCGGTTGCGGCTGGCGTTCTGCGGAACGATGGCACGGGCCGGCTGTCGGAGGGCCAGAAGCTGGGACTCGTCACAATGGGCAAGATCTGCACGGGAGATCTGAACAACGATCGGGCGCTGGACCTCGTGGTCACCGACTGGGGCCGGCCGGCAGAACTGTGGATGAACGACGGCAAAGGGACGTTCTTCGACGGGGGGCGCGTGGGCGATCGCTTCAACAGCCAGGGCTGTGTCGTCAAGGACGTGGACAACGACGGCGACCAGGACCTGTTCATCTCCGACTACCAGCGGGGCAATACCAGCATCTGGTTCAATCAGTGGGTCGAGAGCAGGAAGGCCCCGAAACGGTGAGGACAACGGCGCGAGGCGGCAGGGGTGGTATAGACGACGCGCGCTGTGGCGGCGAGCGCGGCGGCGAGGATTCCCGCTGCCCTCCCGAAGGTTTTTCGAGGGTTCATCGAAGCAGACGGCAGCACCTTCTTTCGGCCAACATGCGTCCAACTACGCGAGCCGGGCGCGCGAGGGGTCGTCCCCTGCGCTTCGTGCAGGTCGTGCAGGAGGAAGTATGGCCAGTTGGCTCGGAGAGTTCCGTGTCGCGTTCCGCGCGTTGCTGAAGCAACCAGGTTTCACTCTGGTCGCCGTGGTCACGCTGGCCCTCGGCATCGGGGCCAACGTGGCGATCTTCGCGGTGGTCAACGGCATGCTGCTGCAGCCGCTGCCGTACCCCAACCAGGCCCGGGTGCTCAGCATCGACGAGCGGAGCCTGATGTTCCCGGACGGCATGTCGGTGTCGCTCGCCAACTACCTCGATTGGCGCGACCGCCAGCGCATGTTCGAGTCGATGACGATCTTCCAGGAGACCGCCTTCACGCTGACGGGCGTGAGCGACCCCGAGCGGATCAACGGAACCGAGGCGTCCGCCGACCTCCTGTCGACGCTTGGAGTCATGCCCATCAGCGGCCGCGGCTTCAGGCCGGACGACGGCCGGCCCGGCGCGGCGAGGGTCGTGCTGGTGGGCTACGGCCTCTGGCAGCGGCGGTTCGGGGGAGAACCCATCGTCGGCCGGACGATAGAGCTGGACCGGGAGCCGTACACCGTGGTCGGCGTCATGGCGAAGGAGTTCGGCTTTCCCGAGTTCGCTCAGTTGTGGGTGCCCATGCGGGTCGACCCGGCCGCTGCCGCTACCACCCGGGCATCGCACGCGTACAGCGTGATCGCCACGCTCAAGCCCGGCGTCAGCGAGGAACAGGGCCGCACCAATCTGGCGACGATTGCGCGGCAGCTGGCGCAGGCCTACCCGAAGACGAACCTCGACGTCGGCGTGCTCACCCAGCCGCTGCGCGAGCGGTCGCTGCCGGGCGAACTGCGCCTCGCCTTCGTCGTCTTCATGGCGGTGGTGGCCTTCGTGCTGCTGATCGCGTGCGCCAACATCGCCAACCTGCTCCTCGGCCGGGCGGTGACGCGCGACCGCGAGATGGCGGTGCGGGCGGCCCTCGGCGCGAGCCGGTGGCGCATCCTGCGGCTGCTGATGGCCGAGAGCCTGCTCATCGCCGCCGCCGGCAGCGCCCTCGGGGTGCTGGTCGGGCGGGGGGCGCGCGACGCGCTGGTGGCGTCCGTCCCAATCGAGATCCCCATCTGGATGCGCTTCGACATCGACGCGACAGTGGTGGCCTTCGTCGTGTTCCTGGCCGTCGTCGCCGCCGTGGCCTTCGGTCTGCTGCCGGCCCTGCGCGCTTCGCGCCCTGACCTTGTCGCGGCGCTCAAAGAGTCGGGCACCCGTTCGGCCACCGGCGGCGCCGGACGGCTCCGGACCGTGTTGGTGGTGGCGGAAGTCGCCATTGCCGCCGTTCTGCTCGTCAGCGGCGGCCTGGTCGTGCGGGGCTTCGTGCGCCTCATGAACGTCGATCCCGGGTTCCGGCCCTCGAACCTCCTCACACTGCGCGTCGTCCTGCCGGCGGCGGTCTACGACACCGAGGACCGCCGCCGCGCGTCCGTGGACGAGGCGCTGAGGCGCATCCGAACGCTCGCCGGCGTGGAGCAGGCGGCTGTGGTGTCGTCACTCCCGCTCGCCGGAGGCACCTCGAACTACACCATCGCGATCGAGGGCGCACCAACACCGCCTCCGGAAAGGGAACCGATCGCCGGCTTCATGGTGACCAGCACAGGCTACTTCGAGACGCTGGGCATTCCCCTCAGGAAGGGGAGGACCTTCGACGAGCACGACGGACCCGGCACCGACCCTGTCGTTGTCGTCAGCGAGTCGCTGGCGTTGCGCCACTGGCCGGGACAGAACCCGGTCGGCAAGCGGATCGGGCTGGGGAGGCTGGGCTGGATGACGGTGGTCGGCGTGGTGGGCGACGTGCGCCAGCGCGGCCTCGACGTGCCCATCCGCGACACGATGTACGTGCCACATGTGCAGCAGCCGTCTCGGGGATTCACCGTCGTGGTCCGGACGGTGAGCTCACCGCTGGCACTCGTGGATCCCGTGCGCCGCACCATCCACGGCCTGGATCGTGATCTGCCGATCTCGAGCGTGTTCACCATGGACCGGGTCATGGTCCGGTCGCTGTGGCAGCCGCGGCTCTTCTCGTGGATCTTCGGGGTCTTCGCCGGCGCAGCGCTGCTGCTCGCGGTGGTGGGCGTCTACGGCGTCGTGTCGTACTCGGTAGCACAGCGCACGCGGGAAATCGGCATCCGGGTGGCGCTCGGCGCCGGGCGCGGCCGGATCAGGGCCATGGTGCTGAACCAGGGCATGCGCGCCACCTTCGTCGGCCTCGGCATCGGTCTGGCCTGCGCGGTGGCGGTCACGAGGCTGATGGGCGCGCTTCTCTATGGCATGAGCCCGACCGATCCCATCACGTTTGGTTTCGTCACGCTGGTGCTGGCCGCCACGGCGCTCGTCGCCTACCTCGTGCCTGCGTTGAGGGCGACCAGCGTCGATCCGATCGTCGCACTCAGATACGAGTAGCAAGACAACATGGACGCTCTCTGGCGCGAAATCCGCTACACCTTCCGCCGGCTCGCCAGGAGCCCCACGGTGAGCTTTGCCGCGGTGATCACCATGGCCCTTGGGATCGGCGTCGCGACCGGCGCCTACTCGATCTTCGACGGCCTGGTGCTGCGCGGC
>Ga0153916_10003688_pt1 | contig 11455 bp, 9 predicted proteins | sample Opewatmetagenome_FD_109642 | JGI IMG/M metagenome (GOLD analysis project Ga0153916, IMG submission 109642) | Freshwater wetland microbial communities from Ohio, USA - Open water 3 Core 3 Depth 4 metaG | ecosystem: Environmental > Aquatic > Freshwater > Wetlands | place: USA: Ohio, Lake Erie, Old...
ACCCTGGTCAACGGCACTTACGCCGCTACCAATCCAATCGGCGATGTCATCGTTCGTCTTGGAGCTCTGGTTCTCAACGATTACGATGTCGGGGTTCGACTCCACGATGAACTCGAGGCTCGGCGTAGGGTACTTCGATACGTTGGTCCCGTAAATGTTCACCCCCGCGGCCAAGGTGATGAGTTCGTCGGCCAATCCCCCCGGTCCGACGGTCTTGCCGCTCCTCAGTTCGAAGTAGACCTGTGGCTTGTCCTCCTGGTTGACACCCGAAACGCTCTCGATGACTGCATCAACCCTATCCTGCATCTCTCCTACCAGGCTGTTCGCCGCATCGCTCTTCCCGGTCGCGTTCCCGATGGACTTGATGACCCTCATCGTGTCCGAGATGGACGTAGGATTATAGGCGATGACAGGGATCCCAAGCCCCTCCAAAGTGGAGACCGTGCTCGTGGCGAAGGTCCAGGTTATCACGCAATCCGGCTCGAGCGCAGTGACATTCTCGGCGTTGAGGGTGTAGAAGCTGCCGACGTTCGTCTTCGACAAAGCTCCAGCCGGATACATGCTAGTCTTGTCGACCCCGACCACCTGGCCGTCAGCTCCGATCGCGAAGAGAATCTCGGTGAACGAGGTTCCGAGAGATACTATTCGCTGAGGGTATTTGGGAATTGTAACATTCTGGCCCCTGTCGTCCATGATGACCAAATCTCCAGGCGTGTTTTGATTTCCCGTTGAAAGGATGATAACCGCACCTACGATCCCGGCAAGTATGACCACCGTGACAACTGCCAGCGCAACGAATCTCTTACTAGCCATCACATTCTCCCCCTCAAGTTTCAGATTGGCAAATGGCTAACCACGAGAATCCTTATAGTTTTTTCCAGAGCAGACACTGAAACCTCGTTCGAATCGGTTCTCGGCAAGTAAAGTTTATTGACCTCCTTCGTGATGGATGAGTAATGCGACAACTTCTCAGAGGCAAGATCCACAGAGCGGTCGTCACCGAAACAGACCCAGACTATATCGGAAGCATAACTATAGACCTGGACCTAGTGAAGAAAGCTGATATTTGGCCTGGGGAGTTGGTCCTGGTGTCCGACATCGATAACGGAGCCCGCTTCGAGACATACGTGATTGTTGCAGAGCCAGGGTCGGGGACAGTCGCGGTCAACGGCGCGGCGGCCCACCTGGTCAAGAAGGGACATAAGGTCATAATCATGGCCTTCGAGATCGCGGACTCGCCCATAACCCCAAAGATAGTCCTCGTTGATGAGAAGAATCACTTCATGAGATATCTTCATCGCAATCCAGCCTTGGACAGCTAAGAAGTTCGGGATTTTTTTGTCTTTTTTTGAGACAAGGAAAGGTTAGCTTCTTAGCCTTCGACCAACATCCAAGAAGCAGGGAGAACGAAACCATCAAGATACATGCCTATTCTGACGGCGGAGCTAGGGGAAATCCGGGACCTGCAGCGTTCGCCAACATTTTCTGCAATGAAGATGGCAGGATAGTGAAGGAATCCTCCTCTTACATAGGGAACGCGACAAACAACGAGGCAGAGTACAAAGGCCTAATCGCTGCACTCGTTCAAGCAGATGCAATGGGTGCGGATGAAATCCTGATCACCATGGACAGCGAGGTCGTCGTGAAGCAAATGATAGGCGAGTACCACATAAGGGCAAAGAATCTGATTCCGCTCGCTGAAGAGGCAAAGAGGCTGAGGTCACAGTTCAAGAGCTTCTCCATAGCCTGCGTAAAGAGAGATGATCCGATGATATCCAGGACCGACGAGCTCGTCAACTATGAATTAGACCAACGTGAGCTTCTCCGAAAGCTGCGATGACGACAAACGGTCCTACCATTGGTGGATTGATATCGAAAGCCAACTCACTGGACGAGCGATCAATAAGATGCGATTGGAAAACCATCTCACCGTAAGGGTAAATGTTAATATAGTGGTGGAATCTAGTTTGTTTTAGGTGTCCGAGGAAGGTGGCTCAAGTTTCCTCCTAGAAGCTGTTTTCTAATCCCCACCACACCTACCTTGGACACCATTCCCCCTGTACACAGAAAACAAATCCATCAGTCCTTCGATCTTGACGACTCGTTGATCCCCAGTATTCATGTCCCTAACCACGACGGACTGGACCTCGAGCTCCTTCCCCCCTACAATAATCACCTTCTTCGCTCCAATCGAATTTGCGTACTTCAGATTCTTGGCCAGGTTCCGGCGCATCAAGTCGACTTCCGCTGAAATCTTCCTCTCCCTTAACATCGCCGCTATCTCGAACGCTCTCCCCCTCGTTCCATCATTGACTGGGACGACAAAGGCCTCAACCGCCCTGGGGGGTGCCTTAAACCCTTCCTTCTCCAATGCCAAAAGAGTCCTGTCGAAGCCGATGGCAAAGCCGGTCGAGAACACTTTGTCCCCTCCGAATAGCTCGGACAGTGAGTAGGACCCTCCGCCGCAAACCTGCTTCTCCGCGCCGAGCTTAGGAACGTCAATCTCAAAGACTATGCCAGTATAGTAGTCCAGACCTCTGATGACGCCAAGATCTATCATCAAGTTCTTGACCTGGCTCGTCTCAATCAGATTTGCGACCTCCAATAGATAGTCCCTCGATTCTCCCTCGAAGCCATCAAGAATGGAGACTGGACCCGAAATCTTGGTTATCCGAATCACGTCCTCCATGGACTGGCCGTCCATTCCAGCTCGCTCCATGATCACTCTCGCCTCATCATAGAGCTTCTTGTCGAGCTTCTGGAGTACGGAGGGGACCGTATCTGGAGAGACACCGGCATCACTCAACCTCTTCCTCAATATTCCGATATGTCCGATCTTGATTCGATATTCTTCCAGTCCAGCCTCCTCCATGATATGTGCTGCAAGCGCAATGACCTCAGCGTCCGACTCTGGGTTCTGCGCGCCGATCAATTCCGCTCCGAATTGGTAGAACTCCCTGAAGCGTCCGCTCTGGGGCCTCTCGTATCTGAAGCATGGGCCGATGTAGAAGACCTTCACCGGGCGCGGAAGATCGGTCAATTCATTGACGAAGAATCTGATGACCGGCGCGGTCAGCTCAGGTCTGAGCGTGATGTCCCGTCCTCCCTTGTCCTTGAAGGCGTACATCTCCTCCAATATGTTCGGGCCGGATTTGATGGTGAAAAGCTCAGCGTGCTCGAAAATAGGAGTCGCTATCTCGCGGAATCCGAAGATTCCTGCTTGATAGCGCATGAAGCACTCGAGATAGCGCCTCTTGTCCATTTCATCAGGACCGAAATCCCTCGTTCCTCTCGGACGCTGAATCATCTGGTCAGGAATAGGACGGCCGTTATTAATTCTTTATGATTGGGCCAGGCATAGGTACTAACAGTTCCGCACATACAGTTGAGAATGGACTCTAGCCCAGGGCATTGTCGATGTCGTCCTTGAGATCATCGATATCCTCAATCCCAATCGACAATCGAATGAGGGAGTCCTTGATCCCCAAGCGTGCCCTGTCGGCTGGCGAAAGAGCTGCATGCGAGGAGTTGAGCGGCATACTGGCCAGGGAGTCGACGCCACCGAGACTGGTGGCTTTCTTTATAAACGAAAATGATCTCAGAACCTCCTCAGCCGCCTCCCTTCCCCCGGCGACCTCGAAGCTCACCATTCCTCCATACCCACCCAATAGCTTGCTTGCCAGGTCGTGCTGCGGATGGGATTTCAATCCCGGATAGTAGACCCTGTCCACCTTGTCATTGCCTTCTAGAAATCTGGCGACTGCAATCCCATTCTCGTTGTGCTTGGACATCCTGATGACCAGGGTCTTCATTCCTCTGATGAGGAGATATGCGCCGAGCGGGTCGAGGGATCCACCGAAGACGACACGCTTCTTCCATATGGAGTCGACCATCGCACTCTTACCCACCACGGCTCCTGCGATAAGATCGGAATGACCGTTCAGATACTTAGTGCAACTGTGGATGACGACGTCCACGCCCATTCCTATCGGGTTCTGGTTTACGGGAGTAGCGAAAGTGTTGTCGATGACGACAATTGCTCCGAACTCATGAGCCGCCTTTGCCACCGTCGGTATGTCCACGATCTTCAGCATGGGATTTGTCGGGGACTCGAGATATACGACCTTCGTTTTGCGCGATATCGCGGCGACGATTTCTGACGTGTTCGTGGAGTCCACGAAATCGATCTCGATTCCCAGCCTGACGAGTTCGTTCTTCATCAGGTTGAAAGTGCCACCGTAGACATCCTCGATCGAAACAAGCTGGTCCCCTCTTCCAAGAAGAGTCGAGAGCGTGGCCGAGATCGCGGCCATTCCTGAAGAGAACACCAGACCCTTCTCCGCGCCCTCAAGATAGGCTATCTTGTCTTCCGCAGCCCTGATGGTCGGATTGCCGTACCTCGTGTAGATGTAGGACCCGTCCGGCACCTGCCCTTCCCATGTCTTCGGATCCGTCGTCGGGAAGTAGAAGGTGGATGTCTGGAATATCGGAACGTTGACCGATCCGAATTGCTCGTCCTTCCACTCCCCGGAGTGCACTGCGGCCGTTGACATACCTTTGTATTTTCTCATTCTCGATCACCACCCGACAATCGCCAAATGACGATATGCGGACTTGCATCCTTGAAGTCGATTGGAGCGCTTATCTAATTTGTCATATGCAAAGCCTGTGGTCGGACAATCAGATAGCGCGACCACGGCTAACGATTATCGACAACACATCACCATCCGAGAGCACGTGTTCCAGTCCGACCATTTGTCCAGGGAACTTTGCACTCTTGCCCCAGATCAATGCATAGCGGAAGCTCCGACGAAAGGTGCGGTGAATCTGATTGCAGACGTCCTCGACGGTGCTACCATTACGGATCACCAAAGGCTCCTTCAGATCCGCTTCAGCACCCTGGGGTTTCATGTACACCCTTATTAAATCCAGCTTGTCGAATATCGCCTTTCTCAGATCCTCAAGGCCTACGTCCTTCTCCGCAGAGATAAACACGGACGAAAAGCCGCGAAGGCTTCTCTTGATCGCACTGAGCCTTTCCTTCTCTGCCAAATCGATCTTGTTCACCACAGCAATTGCTTTCATGTAGACTCGGTTTCCAGCTAGAGCATCGATCAGCTGATCTTCGGTCACATCCTGCCTGATCACGACATCAGCGTTTATGTGACCATATTCGGAAACTACGGCCTCGGCCATTTCCTCATCAATTTCCGTGAGCTCGACCGTCGCCTTTATGTTGATTCCTCCTTTCTCGGTCTTGGTAATGACTACATCTGGCGGTCCTTGGTTCAGACGGATGCCTGCGACCTCGAGCTCTCTCGTGAGCACATCTATGTTGGTCTCAAAAACGTCCAGCATCAAGAGAATCATGTCTGCCGAACGCACGACTGAGAGCACCTCCCTCCCCCTACCCTTGCCCTTCGAAGCGTCCTTTATCAAGCCCGGCAGGTCAAGAACCTGGATCTTTGCGCTTTCCTCGTACATTATTCCCGGGACCACATCGACGGTCGTGAAGCGATACTCGGCTACCTGGCTGTTGGCTCCTGTAAGCTTGTTCAGAAGGGTTGACTTGCCGACGCTAGGGAAGCCGACAAGTGCAACGGTCGCGTTGCCAGATTTCTTGATGCTGTAACCCTTGCCAGGAGCCCCCTTCAATCTTCGCTTCTCCAATTCGCCCTTTAGTCTGGCCAACTTGGCCTTCAGTCTTCCAATGTGCATCTGGGTTGCCTTGTTATAGTCAGTGGACGAGATCTCTTCCTCGATGGCCTTGATCTGCTCTTCGATGGTCAGCGACATTTGTTCCATCCCTATCGTATAATCTGAGTCCCGGCTCTACCGTCAAGAGCATTCTCAAGGAGGCCTGGAGAGGTTATTATGACTCTCTCTCCCCCGTGGCGCAGGAATCTCACGGCCGCTTTGATCTTCGGACCCATCGTCCCCGGTGGGAAATGGCCTTCGCTCTCAAAGCGTTCCAGATCTTCAGTGGTCGGATTGTGCAGAGGTATCGCATTCTCAGTCCCGTAGTTCAGGTAGACGTAGTCCACATCGGTAAGCAAGATAAGCAGCTTTTCTTGGATATCACACGCGAGAACGCAAGCCGCCAGGTCCTTATCGACTACGGCCTCGACTCCCTTGTATACACCATTCTCGACCAAGACAGGAATTCCTCCCCCACCAGCGGCTATTACGATCTCAGGTTGGAATTCCCCACCGAAGACCAGCCGTCTTATCGCGCTCTTCTCGACGATCGCCACTGGTTCTGGAGAAGGGACGACTCTCCTATAGCCACCCCTTCTCAAATCCTCCACAAGTGTCCACCCTTTCGTCTCTCTGAGCTCGATCGCCTCCTCCTCGGAGTAGTAGGGTCCGATGGGCTTTGTCGGACAATCGAAGGCAGGATCGTTCGAGTCGACAATCACCCTTGTCAAGACGCATGTGACGACCTTGGCCAAACCTTCGCTTCTGACAGCTTCAGTCATTGCCTGCTGGATCATGTAGCCCATCTGTCCCTGCGATTCCGCCACGCAGACCTCAAGGGGCATTGCGGGCACATCGTACCGGCAAAGCTCGTTTTGAAGAAGCACGTTACCCACTTGCGGTCCGTTGCCATGTGTCAGGACCATGTCATATCCATTCTTTATCATTCTTGCCAGGTAGGCGCAGGTCCTTCGCAGATTTGCCATTTGGTTCTCGAGAGTTGCCTCCTCACCCGCCATGAGAATGGCATTTCCGCCAATTGCGACGACCGCGGTTTTCATCCGATCACGATACCTGGAAACCTTTGCATCCATGTCACTAGTATTTAATCCTTGTCGACGAAACGTGTCATAGCCATATGCACTGGGCTATGACTCGCCGAACAGCTCATGAAAAGATTTAAACACGCCAGAGATATCGGGTTTCGATGGCGCCCGCTGGGAATCTCAAGAAGATGTTCGAAGACTTCAGGAAAAAGAAATATGCGATTCCCATTGGACTCGTGATCACAGTCCTCATTGCCACGCTGCTAGTCGTTTTTCTCTGGTACGAGTGCTTTTCACTGATCCTGATTGCGATTCTGGCCTACGCCATACCGTACTACTTCGGAATGAAGAACAGAAAGAAATTGGCAGTGTTCGGTGTTGGGCTGTTTTTGTTCCTGGGACTGGTATTCACTGTATCCAGCTTCTATGCGTTCAAGAATCTTGAGGGGTCGACAATAAGCTCTGACAATAACATCCTCATAAATGGTACAGTAAGTCCGTATCAAGCCAGTCCATCTACGGTTTACACCTTCTCAGTAGTGTTTGTTGGAGATAATGGCAGCGGTAGCGTTTGGGTCAATATCACAAATGCTTGGCCAGGTAATGTCGATGACATTAATGTGACAATGAACCACCTTCGTCCGACCCCAAGCGGATACATCTTTGTGTTCAACAAAACCCTCCCTGAGGGCATATATCAATATCACTTTGTTGCGAAGAGTGGCTCCAATTATGTGAGGACTTCGACCTGGGCGATTGGCCCACTATCGGTCTCTGATGAGGTCCTTTTCCAACAGCTGTTATACACTAGGATGATGGCCGTTTGGTTGGAGGTCGCCACTCTGTTCTATATGATCCTCGCGCTGACCTGGTGGATGGACAGCTCGAGGAAACGCTCAGAGGAGCTCAGAAAGAAGCTGGGAGAGGACAAGAAGACCAAACCGGTCACAAAGCCGCAGAAGGGCAGGGAGACCAAGACCGAAGAAAAGAAAAAAACGGTGGAGAAACTGGTATGCTCGGAGTGTGGCGCGGAGGTTCCGACCGACGCGAAGAAATGCCCGCAATGCGGGGAACCTTTCGAGGAAGAAAACGAACTGATCTGCACTGAGTGCGGCGCGAAGGTCAAAGAGTCCGACAAGAAGTGCTGGAACTGCGGCAAGGAGTTCGAGAACTGATAGTTCTGGTCGCCTCTCGGCAATCTTTATCTACGCCACAGTAAATATCGCCTTCGGGATGCACCCAGTCGAACCGAGCGTTTGCTGAGATGTTGTTATGACTTCCATAGCTGAGCAGTTGGCAAAAAAACAGAAGGAGATATCGGTCTCAGAGTTCTTCGAGAGAAATCGTCAGATATTGGGATTCGACAGCGCCACGAAATCGCTCATCATGGGAGTCAAAGAGGCCGTGGACAACTCGCTAGATGCTTGCGAGGAGGCGTCCATCTCTCCAGATATCATCGTGAAAATCGATCGCGTCGACCAGAACGAATACATGGTGACAGTCGAAGACAACGGCCCCGGCATCATTCCGCGGGTCGTCCCGAATGTATTTGGCAGACTCCTGTATGGTTCAAGATTCCACTCGCTGAGGCAATCGAGGGGACAACAGGGCATAGGGATTTCGGCTACTGTAATGTATGGACAGATGACGACCGGGAAGCCTGCCACTGTCGTTTCGAAGACAGAGAAGAACGGCGCTGCGGTCAAGATGGACATCATGGTCAACACGAAGAAGAACACACCCGATGTGCTCAAAGAGGACTTTGTGATTTGGGATGAGAAGGAGCATGGCACGAAAATCGAGTTCTACATGAATGGCCGCTATGTCGTCGGCAAACAGTCTGTGCTTGAATACCTGAAGGAGACGGCCATCGTCAATCCCCACGCGACGATCATTTTCACCGATCCGGATGGCAAGAAGTATATATTCGAAAGGGCGACAGACAAGATGCCTCCTCCAACCAAAGAAATAAAACCTCATCCAGAGGGCATCGAACTCGGCGTTCTGATGAACATGACGAAGGTCACGACGGCGAACAAGCTGTCCAAGTTCCTGAGGAACGACTTCAACAGGATAAGTGAAAGGGTCGCGAAGGAGATCTGCGAAAAATCCTGGCTTTCAGAGGATGAAAAGCCACAGGAACTCACTCTGGAACAGTTTAAGCAACTCCTGGCAGCAATGTCCTCGGTCAAGATCATGGCCCCTCAGACCGATTGTCTATCCCCAATAGGTGAGGTTCTGATTCGAAAGGGGTTGAAGAACGTACTGGATGAATCAAGGCCGGAGTTTTACGCACCTCCCGTGACCAGGGAACCTACTGTCTATCAGGGAAACCCGTTCCTCATCGAGGTTGGTATCGTGTACGGCGGGAATCTTCCTAAGGATCAGCCGATCACGATCCTGCGTTTCGCGAATCGCGTCCCTCTGCTATACCAGCAGGGTGCCTGCGTGATAACAAAGGCTATCGAGCGCATGGACTGGCGGAGATACGTGTTGGAGCAGCGCGGGGGAGAGGGCATACCATACGGTCCGGCGATCGTTCTCGTCCATGTCGCATCGACCAAGATACCGTTTACATCCGAGGCAAAGGAAGCCATTGCCAACATTCCAGAGATGCAGGAGGAGGTGGAATTGGGGCTGAAAGCCTGCGGTAGGAGATTGAAGACCCATCTCAATAAGAAGGAAACGAAGGGGAAGACAAAGGCGAAGTTCGAGATCGTGCAAGAGATTCTGCCTCTTATTGCTGAGAAATCCGCGAAGATCGTCGGAAAAGACGTCCCCTCACTCAACGGAACCATAACGAAGATAATGAACGTCGTCTGGATCGATGACACGATTAAGTTCGAAAACAAGAAACACAAGATCAAGATCACGGTATACAACTACACTCCCAAGTCTCAGAGCTTCAGTCTACATCTGGTCGTTCCACAGGGGTCTATTCAAGATATGAAGGTCGATCCGATTCCATCGGAGATGAAGGATGGTCAGAAGATCACCTGGGAGCTCAGACGTCTGTCCTCGACCGCAAAGGTGGAAATCGCACTCGAGCTTACAGGCCTCGAAGCGGAAGCGTACGAGGAGAACGAACTCTACTCGAGTGGAATCAACCCAATCTTCATCATCGGGGCTGACCCACTACCAGGAGATTGGGACGTGGAAGCCCTTGCGGTGACAGAAGTCGATGTCTCGGAAGCACCAGAGGATTTGGATGAGGAGGAAGTCGACTACGACGAGCAAGCGGAGGTGCTGAACGATGAGCAATGATAACGGCACCGAAGAAAAGCTTGACAATGACCCGGTCGCAAGACTGTACGAAATCGCAAGCTCGATCTACGATCAGCTCTCTGCCGGAAGAATACCAAAAATGGTCATTCCCCTCAGGACGAAAAGCAACATCAGGTTCGATCCGAAGCTTGGCGTCTGGAAGTACGGAAAAGCCTCTGGTGCTCGATCAGCGAAGAAGACCAAGGGAGCTCAGATGCTGCTTCGAACCATGTTCGTCCTTGAGTTCATCGAAGACATGATCGCTCAAAACAAATCCTCCACCTTGAGGGAGATGTACTACATCTCCGAAGGCTGGGGAAAAGGTAAGTTCAGCTCCCAGGACGAATCGAACCTGCTCGCTGAGGACCTTGAGATCGTGACCAAATGCGTCAGGGAGGACTTCAAGCTCAGACCGGAGGAGAACGGAGCAAGCGTGATGGGAGACCTCGTCATCACGGAGACTGACCGGAAAGGAAAGGTGAAGAAGATAAACTGCCGGGATGATGTGGGAGATTCTGGGTACGGAATACCATATAACGTGGAGAAAGACAAGATAAAGCTCATAGAATCGGGCGCGGCCTTCGTATTGGCCATAGAGACCGGTGGTATGTTCGATAGACTCATAGAGAACGGATTCGATGAAAAGGCAGGTGCATTACTGGTCCACCTCAAGGGTCAACCTGCGAGGAGTACGAGGAGATTCATCAAGAGGTTGAACGAGGAGATGAACCTACCCGTTGTGGCCTTCACCGATGGAGATCCCTGGTCATTCAGGATCTATGCCTCCGTTGCGTATGGAGCGATCAAGACGGCGCATATATCGGAGTACCTGGCAACTCCCACGGCTGAGTTCGTCGGGATCACGGCCTCTGACATCGTGAATTACGAACTTCCTTCGGACAAACTAACGGACATGGACGTTCGCGCATTGAACGCTGAGCTCAAAGACCCCAGATTCAATGATGAGTTCTGGAGGGGAGAGATCGAGACCATGCTCCAACTGAACAAGAAAGCGGAGCAACAAGCACTGGCGAAATACGGTCTTGACTATGTGACCGATACATACTTGCCAGAGAAACTGACGGAAATCGGCGTCATGCGTTAGGGAATTTTGCTGACCAACACACACACCCTGAGGATTTGCTCACATTCGCGCGGCGTGTTCTATTCGGTCCATGACGAATCCACGGTCCAAGGTCGATAGGAAATATCCGAGACGAGGGCCGGACCGCCTGTTCACGAATATCTGGTAGAGGACCTGGAAGCCCTTTCCAGACCCAAGTCCACTGGATTTTGCGCATTCGTGGACACTCTGATGAATGATGTCTCCTTCCCACTCAATTTTGTCGAGCGATTGCAATAGACAATTCATGAAAGCGATCTCGTGTTCCGCGAGACTCACCTCTGGCATGTCTTTGGCGATGCAGAATTTCACTTCCTCGGGAGCA
>Ga0153916_10003689_pt1 | contig 11451 bp, 14 predicted proteins | sample Opewatmetagenome_FD_109642 | JGI IMG/M metagenome (GOLD analysis project Ga0153916, IMG submission 109642) | Freshwater wetland microbial communities from Ohio, USA - Open water 3 Core 3 Depth 4 metaG | ecosystem: Environmental > Aquatic > Freshwater > Wetlands | place: USA: Ohio, Lake Erie...
CCGCGATCGCCGCTGTGCGTGTCCGCGCCACGACGCGGAAGGGTAGCCGATGCCCGTTGGCACGCCCGGTCGGCCTCCTGCCGGCGCGGGCCGTCCCTACAATCCCCGCATGGATTCCCGCCCGATCGGCGTGTTCGACTCCGGCGCCGGCGGGCTGACCGTCCTGCACGAGTGCCTGGTGACGATGCCCCACGAGGACTTCGTCTACCTGGGCGACGGCGCGCGGTTGCCGTACGGCCCGCGGCCGCTCGACGAGATCCGCCGCTTCGCCGGCGAGGTCGCGGGCTACCTCGAGGGCCGGGGCGTGAAGCTCGTCGTCGCCGCGTGCAACTCGGCGACTGCGGCGGCGCTCCCCGACCTGCAGAGGACGTTGTCCGTCCCTGTCGTGGGGGTGATCCAGCCGGAGGCGCACGCCGCCGTGCGCGTGACGCGCAACCGCCGCGTGGGGCTGCTCGCCACGGAGGCGACGGTCGCGAGCGGACGCTACGAGGCGCTGATCTGGACGCTCGACGCGGGCGTCGAGGTGTTCCCGGTCGCGTGCCCGCGGCTCGTGCCGCTGATCGAGAGCGACGACCCGTTCGGCTCGGAGACGGTCGAGGCCGTGCGCGAGGTGGCGGCGCCTCTGAAGGAGGCAGGCGTCGACACGGTCGTGCTCGGCTGCACCCACTATCCGTTGATCCGCCCGATCCTGCAGCGCGTCTTCGGCCGCGACGTCACGCTCGTCTTCTCGGCCGACGAGACGGCGCGCGAGGTGGGGGAGACCCTGGCGCGCAAGGGTCTCGAGAACGACCTGGCCCGGGACGGCTCGTACCGCTTCCTCACGACCGGCGACACGGAGGCGTTCCGCGCGATGGGCAGCCGCTTCCTGCAGCTGCCGATCAGCGAGGTGGAGCGGATCTCCGTCGCCGAGCTCGAGCGGGCGGCGGCATGAGAGCTGCAGGCGGAAGGCGGCCAGGGGCGTGAGCCGGCACGATGGGCGCAGGGTGGACGAGCTCCGCGCACTCGACGTGCTGCCCGACTTCCTCGAGCAGCCGCACGGCTGCGTGCTCTGGTCTCAGGGCAAGACGCGCGTCCTGTGCACGGCGATGATCGAGGAGGAGATCCCTCGCTGGCTGCGCGGCAAGGGCCGCGGCTGGATGACCGCCGAGTACTCGATGCTGCCCGCCGCGACCGGAGAGCGCTCGCAACGAGCCGTCTCGCGCGGCCGGCCGGACGGGCGCACCGTCGAGATTCAGCGCCTGATCGGCCGCGCCCTACGCGCGGTGTGCGATCTCGAGGCGCTCGGCGAGCGGACGCTCTGGCTCGACTGCGACGTGTTGCAGGCGGACGGCGGCACGCGCTGCGCCTCGATCACGGGGGCGTACGTCGCGGCCTACCGGGCGCTCGACCGCTTCGGCCTGTCGAAGGCGCTGCCCGGGTCGATCGCCGCAGTGTCCGTCGGCGTCGTCGACGGCCAGGCGGTGCTCGACCTGGACTACCCCGAGGACTCGAGCGCGGAGACCGACATGAACGTCGTGATGACCGGCGACGGTCGCCTCGTCGAGGTGCAGGCGACGGCGGAGCGCGACCCGTTCTCGCGCAATTTGCTCGACGAGCTGCTCGACCTGGCCGCCGTCGGCATCGACGAGCTCGGGACGGCGCAGGCCGCGGCCGCCACCGCGCCGCGCCCGTGAGAGCACGGCTCGCGAGCGGGAACCCGCACAAGCTCGACGAGCTGCGACGCGCGCTTCCCGGGTGGTCGATCGAGCTGCTCGCACGCCACGACTTCCCGCCCGAGGCCGGCGCGAGCTACGTGGAGAACGCTCGTGCCAAGGCGCTCTTTGCGAGGGCGCACGCAGCGCCGGACGAGTGGGCGATCGGCGAGGACTCCGGTATCGAGGCGGCCGGCCTGGGTGGGCTCCCCGGCATCGCCTCGGCCCGCTGGGCGGCGGACGGCGTCACCCGCCTGCTCGAGGAGCTCGACGGCGCGGACGACCTGCGTGCGCGGTACGTCTGCGTCATCGTCGCGATCGGCCCCGGCGGCGAGGAGAAGGTGGCAGAGGGCGTCCTCGAGGGCACGATCTCGGGCCCGCCACGCGGTCACGGCGGCTTCGGCTACGACCCGATCTTCGTCCCCGACGGCGAGACGCGCACCGTTGCCGAGCTCGGCGACGACTGGAAGACGCTGAACTCCCATCGCGCCCGTGCGGCAGCGGCCCTCGCGGCCGCGCTCTGAAGACGCCGCCGCGGCTGGAGCGGAACGTCGCCTAGGCCTGCCCGCCGTCGGCGTGCTTGGGCCGTGGCAGCTCCCCCGTCTGCCCGTAGGCCCACTCGTAGTTGAGGGCCGCTCCGAAGACGATCACGTTCGCCATCACGTAGAGCCAGACGAGCAGGAGGAACGTCGTGCCGAGCGCCTTCAGCGCGACGACGTCGCTCGAGACGGACACGAACAGGGGCAGCCCCTGCAGCGTCACCTCGAGCACGATGGCGCCGACGATCGCGCCCGGCAGCACCTCCCGGCGTGTCAGGCGGGCGTTCGTCAGGCGGTAGTAGGCCGAGGCCAGGAAGAGGAACAGCGCGAGCGCCGACGAGAGCACGGTGAGCGCGAGCGCAGCCTGGCTCGAGCCGACGACGTCCGGGGCGTAGCGGCGCAGGAGGTCGTAGCCGAAGGTGCCGGCGACGAGGCCGGCGAAGAGGACGACGAGCGCCACGCCCATGTAGGCGACGGCGAGCGCCTTGCCCCGCAGGAAGGGCCGGTTGGGCCGGCCGTAGATGATGTTGAATGCCGACTCGAGCGCCGAGAACAGCGAGACCGAGCTCCACAGCAGAGCGACCGCACCGACGATCGAGAGGGTCGTCGCGTTCGACACGATCGCGTCGACGACCCGGACGATGCTGTCCACGGACTGGCCCGGGAAGATCTCCTTCAGGTAGGTGACGAGCGCGCTCGATGCGTCCGCCTGGTCGAGGAAGCCGAGGATCGCGAGCGCGAGGAAGATCAGCGGCACGAACGACGCGAGCGCGAAGTAGGCGACCATCGCTGCGAGGTGGGTGCCGCGCTCGCCGAAGAAATGGGCGAACGTCGCGCGGATCGGAGGGCGACGCATCCCCCGCAGTTTGCTAGGTTCGGCGGCCGATGGGTCCTGCAGAGGCACTCGCGGAGCTGACCGAGCTCTCCTCGCAGCTCGAGGACGCGGCGATCCTGGGCGAGTCCGGGTTCGTGCTCGCGAGCACCGGCACGCCGGAGCGCGGCGAGAAGCTGGCGCGCGTCGCGGCCGAGCTGCTCGTGGCTGCAGCCGACGTGCGGCCGGACGGCCCGGCCGTCACCCGCGTCGAGGTGGCGCTCGAGGGAGGCAGCCTGTTCGTCGTCCGCGAGCGTGGCCGCACGGCGGTCGCGACCACCGTGCCCGAGCCGACCGCCGGCCTCGTCGTGTACGACCTGCGCACCGCGCTGCGCAGGCTCGCCGAGGACGACGGATGATCCGCAGGCTGCTGTTCCTCGGGGCGCTCGCGGGAGCGGCCTGGTGGCTGCTGCGCCGGCGCGAGCGCGGCCGGGACGAGCGTGCGGTCGTCGGGTACGGCGACGGGTCGTCGCTGATGCTCGAGGCGGGCTCGCCGGAGCTCGAGCGGTTGCTCGAGATCGCACGCGGGACCGTGCGGGCGTGACCGTCGACGCCCTCGGCAGCCTCCTCGTCGAGCACGCGCTGCTCGAGGGCGATTTCCTTCTCCGCTCCGGGAAGCGCTCGAGCTTCTACCTCGACAAGTACCGGTTCGAGACCCGCCCCGACCTCCTGCGCGCCCTGGGGGAGCGCCTCGCAGGAGCGGCGCTCGAGGTGGAGCCGGAGGCCGTGCGGCTGGCGGGGCCGGCTCTCGGGGCGGTCGCGCTGGCCGCCTCGGCGTCGATGGCGTCCGGGCTGCCCTTCATCATCGTGCGCGGTGAAACCAAGGAATACGGCACGGCGAACCGCATCGAGGGCCCGTTCGAACGGGGCGACCTCGTGTGCCTCGTGGAGGATGTCGTCACGTCCGGCGGAGCGCTGGCCGAGTCGGTGTCGGCCCTCCGCGATGCCGGTCTCGTCGTCCGCAACGCGTTGTGCGTCGTCGATCGCGAGGAGGGCGGCGCAGACGCCCTCGCGCGGCTCGGCGTGCGCCTGCGCGCGCTCTACCGCGCAAGCGAGCTTCTCGCGGCGCGGAAAAGTGCCGCAAAGCCGCATGGTTGAGCCAAATCCGCCGGACTGTTAGGGTCCCTGGCGGGTCCATGCCAACGATCGACGATCAGGAGGAGAGGCAGTGACCAAACAGGAGTTCGTGGACGCAGTGGCCCACAAGGCGGGCCTGTCGAAGCGGGATGCGGGAGCGGCCGTGGACGCGTTCCTCGGTGTGGTCGAGGGAGCGCTCAAGGCCGGCGACTCGGTGACGTTCACCGGTTTCGGCAAGTTCCACACCACGCACCGGGCGGCCCGCGAGGGTGTCAACCCGCGTAATCCGAGCGAGAAGGTTCAGATCAAGGCCGCGACCGTGCCGAAGTTCTCGGCCGGCAGCAACCTGAAGAAAGCCGTCAACTAGTCGCCCGGCCGCAGGGTGGTCATGCGTAGGGGCGAGGCGTGCCTCGCCCGGTGCCGGCGCTAGCCGGCACACGATTACGTGTGGCACTCGCGGGCGAGGCACGCCTCGCCCCTACGGCAACTTGCATGGGGAGGGATGGCAATCGAACATATGTTCGATTACCATCCCTCCCCATGCAGCTCTCGTTCGACGCGGCGGACAGGCTCGTGGAGCTCGTGCAGGCGCGCCGGGGCCCCGTTCCCGCCGACGAGGCGGCGCGCCGGCTGTTCGCGCTCGCGTCGGCGCCGACGACGATCGCCCGCTCCCTGCTCGACGAGGTGGTGTGCGGCGATGCACGGCTCGCCTGGCGCGGCGCCTCGGTCGGTCTCGCAGACGCGCCCGGCGCCGGGATCGAGCTCGAGCGGGCGGGCTTCGTCGTCTTCGACCTCGAGACGACCGGGCTGTCCCCGGCGAGCTCGAGGATCGTGGAGATCGGCGCGCAGCGAGTGGACGCGCTCGCGCCGGGCGCGACGTTCGAGACCCTCGTCGACCCCGCCCAGGTGTTGCCGCCGGCGATCACGGCGCTCACCGGCATCGCGCCGGCCGACGTGCGTGGCGCCCCGGGGCAGGACCTGGCGGTGCGCCGCTTCCTGGCCTTCGCGGGCGACGGCGTGCTCGTGGCTCACAATGCACGATTCGACATGGCGTTCCTCGATCGGGCCGTCGAGCGCCTGACGGGGCGGAGAGTCGCGGCGCCTGTCGTGGACACCGTCTGGCTTGCCCGGCGCCTGCTCGGGGGCCGCGTACGGCGCGTCGGCCTCGCCGAGCTCGCGCACTTCTTCGGGACGAGCGTCGAGCCGTGCCACCGTGCGCTGGCGGACGCCCGTGCCACCGCGGAGATCCTGGTCGCGCTCGTCGGGCTCGCGCAGGAACGGGGCGCCGTCACGGTCGCTGATCTGGTCGAGCTGTCGGCGCCCCGCGCACGCCGGCTGCACGGGAAGCGCACGCTCGTCGCGGGGGCGCCAACGCGCCCCGGCGTCTACGTCTTCCGCGATCGGCACGGCCAGCCGCTCTACGTCGGCCGCGCGCGTGACCTGCGGGCGCGGCTGCGGTCGTACTTCGCCGGCGACCGCCAGCGGCCGGCGGTCGAGGCTGCGCTCTCCGCGCTCGAGCGGGTCGACTGGACGGAGCTCGGCTCGGAGCTCGAGGCGGCCCTCGAGGAGCTCCGTCTCCTTCGGACATTGCATCCGCCGGCGAACGCTCGCGGCACGCGCCCCGACCGGCACGTGTACCTGCGCCGCCGAGGGGCAGGGTGGGTGTGCAGCTCCGAGCCGACGCGCCACGGCCCGCTGAAGAGCAGGGCGGTCGCGCGCCGCGCCGCCCGCGCGCTCGAGGGCTTCGCCGGCGACGACCTCGGTGCGGCGCTGCCGCCGCTGCGCGCGCGCCTGCGGCGGCTCTCGGGCGACCTCCGCTTCGAGGACGCCGCCCGGCTCCGCGACCGCATCGCTGCCCTCGAGCAGGTGGTGGAGGCGGTGCACGGCCTCGAGCGGTTGCGCCGGTTGCAGGCCTGCGTGCTCGTGCCCGCGCGCGAGCCGGGCTTCATCCGGGCCGTCTTCGTCGCGCACGGGCGCGTCGTCGCCACCCGTTCGGTCCCCCGCGGCGGCGGCGCCCGGGTCGAGATCGACGCCGGGCTCATGCATGCCGCCGTGGCCGAGCCCTCTCTTGCCGCCGAGGACGCCGACGAGCTGCTCGTGATCGACGGCTTCCTGCGCCGCCCGCCGCCCGAGCTGCGCGTCCTGCCCCTCGACCGCGCCGCGATTCTCGCGGCCGCGAACGGAGTAGCCTTGGCAGCGTGACCCAGGGCTTCGGCGAGACGGTGACCTCGACGCGTGTCGTCGCGTTCTCCGACCGCGTCGCCGAGTCGGTCGAGCGCAAGCGCAGCCAGCTCGTGGTGGGGCTCGATCCGCGCCTCGACCTGCTACCGGTCGAGCTGCGGGGTGAAGCGGTGCTGGGGCGTGCGCCTGCCGCCGCTGCGGTGGAGCGCTTCTGCAAGGGCATCGTCGACGCGGTCGCGCCGTACGCGGTCGCGGTCAAGCCGCAGGTCGCGTTCTTCGAGGCGCTCGGCGCTGACGGGTGGGCAGCGCTCGAGTCCGTCTGCGGGTACGCGTCCCAGGCCGGCCTGCTCGTGATCGCCGACGCGAAGCGCGGCGACATCGGCTCGACGGCGCGCGCGTACGCGGCCGCGTTCCTCGAGCCCCGCGACCGGGAGCCGCCGCTCGCGGACGCGCTGACGGTGAATCCGTACCTCGGCACCGACTCGGTCGATCCGTTCCTCGCCGCCTGCCGTCGTCACGGCGCCGGCGTGTTCTTCCTCGTCCGCACGTCGAACGCCGGCGCCCGCGACATCCAGGACGCGATCCTCTCCGACGGCACGCCGGTGTGGCGCCACGTCGCGGCGCTCGTGCGCGAGTGGGGGGAGGACCTCGTCGGCGAGCGGGGCATCTCGAGCGTCGGCGCCGTCGTCGGCGCCACCGTGCCGCGCGTGATCGCCGAGGCGCGGCGGGCGATGCCGCAGGCGATCATGCTGCTTCCGGGCGTCGGCGCCCAGGGCGCCTCGCCCGGCGACGTTGCCCGTGCGTTCACGAGCGGCCCGGCGAGCGCGCTCGTGACCGCTTCGCGGTCGGTGATCTACGCCTACCGGGACGGCTTGGACGACTGGCGGGCGGCGGCCGGCGGCGAGGCGGCCCGGCTCGCCGCCGAGATCTGGACGGCAGCGGGCTGGTAGCCGGGATGAGCCGTGCATCGGTCGCGCGCGTCGCGGCGCCGGTTGCGTTCCTCCTCGCGGTGACGATCGTGGTGCTGCTCGTCCGCTCCGGGCTGCGCGAGGGGCGGGCGACGCTCGGCGGCGACGGTGTGGTCGCCGTGACGACGGGGGAGCAGGAGTACGTGGTGCGGAAGGGCGACACCCTCGAGGCGATCGCGGCTCGATTCGGCACCACCGCGAGGGAGCTCGAGCGCCTGAACCCCGGCATCGACCCGGTCGAGCTCCGCGTCGGCCGGCGCCTTCGCGTCAAGTAGATTTCCTGCCCGATGCGCAGGGCACTCCTCGCGGTCGCGACAGCTGTCGCCGTGCTCGCGCCCGCCGCCGGCGGCGCGCCGGCGGGCATCCAGGCACAGGCCTATCTCGTTCGCGGCAGCGTCGACGGCGACGTGCTCGCCGCGCGCGCGCCGGACGAGCGCAGGCCGATCGCGAGCCTCACGAAGCTGATGACCGTGCTCGTGGCGCTCGACCGCTCGAAGCTCGACGACGTCGTCGTCGTGACCCCGGCGGCGGCGGGAATCGGCGAGTCGACGATCTTTCTGCGCCCGGGCGAGCGGATCACCGTGCGGGACCTCGCGATCGGCGCGCTCGTGCCGAGCGCGAACGACGCGGCCATGGCGCTCGGGGTGCACGCCGGGGGCGGCTCCGTTACCCGGTTCGTCGCGCTGATGAACGCGAAGGCGCGTGCCCTCGGTCTCCGCCACACCTCGTTCCGCAACCCTCACGGCCTCGATCAGCCGGGGCACTACTCGACCGCGCGGGACGTCGTCGCCCTGCTTGCGGCCGCCCTGCGCGTCCCGTTCATCCGTGAGTGGTCGGGGAGGAAGAGCGCCACCATCGCCGGCGGCCGCTTCGTCGAGTCGACCGACGACCTGATCGGCCGGCTGCCCCAGTTCGTCGGCGGCAAGACCGGGCACACGGGGGGAGCGGGCTGGGCACAGGTCGCGGCGGCGCAGGAAGGTGGCGTCCGCATCACCGCTTCCGTGCTCGGCTCGCGCACCGAGGAGCAGCGCAACCGCGATCTCGAGGCCCTGCTGCGCTTCGGTCTCGCGCAGTACCGGCCCATCCGGGCGGTCGACGCGTCGCGAACGTACGCCTTCGCCCGCGTCGGCTACGGGCTGCAGGATCTTCCGCTCGTCGCCCGGGCGACGATCGTTCGCGCGGCGCGCGTGGGGCGGTCGCTGCTCGAGCGGGTCGTCGCCCCCACGGCCGTCGCGCTTCCCGTCCGCGCCGGGCAAGCCCTCGGCGAGGTACGCGTCTACGACGGCTCCCGGCTGGTAGCCGTATCCTCGCTCGTGGCCGCCCGGGCCGTCGCCGAGCCCGGCTCCTCGGGCAAGATCGCCTGGTATGCCCGGCGCACGGTGCATCACCTCGTCGGATTCGTGTCGTAGGAAGGGGTCATCGTGATCGTCACCGTCACGCTCAACGCCGCGCTCGACCGCTCGCTCACCGTGCCGATCTTCCAGCTCGGCCACCGCCACCGCTCGAGCGAGGTGCTCACCCTTGCCGGCGGCAAGGGCATCAACGTCGCGCGTGCGTTGAAGCGGCTGGAGGTGCCGGTCGTCGCGACGGGCCTCGCCGGGGGGCGCACCGGGACGCGCATCGTGGAGGAGCTGACGGAGGAGGCGATCCTCAACGACTTCGTCCGCATTCGCGACGAGTCCCGCACCTCGACCGCCGTCGTCGACCCGACGTCGGGGCTGTACACGGAGATCAACGAGTGGGGCCCGAAGGTGACGCCGGCCGAGCTCGAGATGCTGCTCGAGAAGCTCAGGTATCTCGTGCGCGGCGCGTCGTTCGTCGTGTTCGCGGGCTCGCTGCCGCGCGGCGTCGACGAGGGGTTCTACGCGGAGGCCGTGCGCGAGCTGACGCGGCTCGGCGCGCGGGTCGTGCTCGACGCCGACGGCGAGCCGCTGCAGCGCGGGATCGAGGCGGAGCCGTGGCTCGTCTCGCCGAACCAGCACGAGGCCGAGCAGCTCGTCGGACAGGAGCTCGAGGACGAGGAGGACTTCCTGATGGCGCTCGACACGATCAGCGAGATGGGGGCGCGCAACGTCCACATCACGATGGAGAGCGGGTGCTTCGCGCTCGTGCGGGAGGAGCGCCAGGTGCGCGGTTACCGGGCGCTCGCGCCGCAGCTCGAGCCGGTGTCGCTGCTCGGTGCGGGTGACGCGCTGCTCGCGCAGTACCTGGCCGCTGTCCTCGACGACCGTCCGGTCGAGGAGGCGCTGCGGCTCGCCGTCGGCGTGGGGTCGGCGTCGGTGCTCGAGGTCGGAGCGGGCCGCTTCGACCCGAGGGAGGCGGCGCGCCTCGCCGCTCTCGTCGAGACGCGTGAGCTGCAGCCTGTCGCGTCGTCGTAGGGCGGGGCTTGCCTCGCGCTACGACGACGCGAGGTCTGTGGTCGACGTAGGGGCGAGGCCATGCCTCGCCCGACCAGCGGCCCCGTCGACCGCGGTTGGTACAGTCGGTTGACTCTTGGAATTCGAACTCGATCGGGACGGTAAGTTCGGCAAGGAAGGTCTGACCTTCGACGATGTGCTGCTCCTGCCCGCCGAGTCGGCCGTGCTCCCGAACGACGTCGCCACTGCCGGCCGGCTGACGCGCACGATCGCTCTCGAGATACCGATCGTGTCGTCGGCGATGGACACGGTCACGGAGGCCCGTCTCGCGATCGCCCTGGCCCGCGAAGGCGGCATCGGCGTCCTGCACCGCAACCTCTCGATCTCCGACCAGGTCGCCGAGGTCGACAAGGTGAAGCGCTCCGAGGCGGGCATGATCGTCGAGCCCGTCACGCTCGGGCCGGACGACCTGGTCTCGGATGCGCTCGAGCTGATGGCCCGCTACCGGGTCTCCGGCGTGCCGATCACCGACAGCGACGGCGTTCTCGTCGGCATCCTCACGAACCGCGACCTGCGGTTCGGCGCGTCGCCGACACAGCGCACCCGCGACCTGATGACGAGCCGCAACCTCGTCACGGCGCCCGTCGGCACGACGCTCGAGGCGGCCGAGCGGATCCTTGGCGAGCACAAGATCGAGAAGCTTCCGATCGTCGACGACGCCGGCCGGCTCAAGGGCCTGATCACCGTCAAGGACATCCAGAAGCGGGAGCGCTACCCGCTCGCGACGAAGGACGAGCGGGGACGCCTGCGGGTCGCTGCCGCGATCGGCGTCGGCACCGACGCTCTCGAGCGTGCTGCGGCGCTCGTCGAGGCCGAGGTGGACGCGCTCGTCGTCGACACCGCGCACGGCCATTCCCACGCGGTCGTCGAGATGGTGCGCCGGCTCAAGTCGGACTTCGACGTCGAGGTGATCGCGGGGAACATCGCGACGGGTGAGGCGGCCGAGTCGCTGATCGACGTCGGCGCCGACTGTCTGAAGGCCGGCGTAGGTCCTGGGAGCATCTGTACCACCCGGGTCGTCGCGGGCGTGGGCGTCCCGCAGATCACGGCGGTCTTCGACGTGGCGGAGGTCGCGATCCGGTACGGGGTGCCCGTCATCGCCGACGGAGGCATCACCTCGTCGGGGGACGTCGCGAAGGCGATCGCGGCGGGCGCGGACACGGTGATGCTCGGCTCGATGCTCGCCGGCACGGACGAGGCGCCGGGCGACGTGATCCTCGTGCAGGGGGAGCGGTTCAAGGAGTACCGCGGCATGGGCTCGCTCGGCGCGATGAAGGCCCGCTCGTTCTCGAAGGATCGCTATTTCCAGGGCGACGTCGAGGACGTCGACAAGCTCGTGCCCGAGGGCATTGAGGGGCGTGTCCCCTACAAGGGCCCGCTTGCGCCGATCGTGTACCAGCTCGTCGGCGGGCTGCGCCAGGCGATGGGGTACTGCGGCACGCCCACGATCGAGGCGATGAAGACCCGCAGTCGCTTCGTCCGCATCACCGGCGCCGGGCTGCGCGAGAGCCACCCGCACGACGTCACGATCACGAAGGACGCGCCGAATTACCGTCGTGTCTGAGAGCGCCGAGGTGATCCACCTGGCGGCGATCGAGCCGAGCCCCGAGGAGCGGCCGGTGCTCGTGATCGACTTCGGCGGGCAGTACAGCCAGCTGATCGCGCGCCGGGTGCGCGAGGCGCGCGTCTACTCCGAGCTCGTCAGTC
>Ga0153916_10003690_pt1 | contig 11448 bp, 5 predicted proteins | sample Opewatmetagenome_FD_109642 | JGI IMG/M metagenome (GOLD analysis project Ga0153916, IMG submission 109642) | Freshwater wetland microbial communities from Ohio, USA - Open water 3 Core 3 Depth 4 metaG | ecosystem: Environmental > Aquatic > Freshwater > Wetlands | place: USA: Ohio, Lake Erie, Old...
GCGAAACACCACGGAATCTATTTTAAAGGTGATAGTGAAAAAGGGATAGGGGAATCCGGGAATCTGTTGAAAGGGATTAGACTTTCCCTTATGGGCGTGGTAAGATATTAATCCTGAATAAGATTCTTTTTTCTATCCCATTTCATTAGGATTTATCACCTTATGGATTCTATCCAGTTGATTATTCCAACCAAATTTAACCTGCCCAGGCGAATTGCCCGGCTGGGAGAATTATCTTATAACTTATGGTGGACGTGGAATCCGGATGCACAGCGCCTGTTCGCCCGGATTGATCCCAACCTGTGGGAGCGTGTCAGTCACAATCCTGTTCTCTTCCTACGCCAGATCAATCGCGCCCAGTTGGATGCGATTACGAAGGACCGCTATTACTTAGATTATTACGACCGCGTTATGCGCATGTATGATGAGTATATGCGCTCGCGGGACACCTGGTTTGACAAAACCTACCCCACTCACCGCAACCACCCAATCGCCTATTTCTCCACAGAATTTGGCCTTCACGAAACGCTTCCCATCTACGCTGGTGGTTTAGGCGTGCTCTCAGGTGACCACCTGAAGGGTGCCAGTGACTTGGGATTGCCTTTGGTAGCTGTTGGCTTTCTTTATACCCAGGGGTATTTCTCACAAAAGATCACCGAAGATGGTTGGCAAGAAGCCCGCAATGTACGCTTGAAATTCGAGGACATGCCCATCCTGGTATTGAATGACCAGGACGACAAACCTTTGACCGTATCTGTCGAACTACCTGGGCGAGATGTGTTGGCACAAATCTGGCAGATTCAAGTCGGGCGTATCGCCCTTTATCTGCTAGATACGGATGTGGAAGGCAATTCTTATTCTGACCGAGAGCTGACTGCGCGCCTGTACAGCAATGATCTCGACCTACGCATCTCCCAGGAAATTATCCTGGGCGTAGGCGGGGTGCGTGCCTTGCGCGCTCTGGGTTATAACCCGAGTGTATGGCACATGAACGAGGGACACTCCGCCTTCCTGGGTCTGGAGCGCGCCCGTGAGCTGATAGCTGCCGGACACGGTTTCGAAGAAGTCGTGAAAACCATCCAAAGCATGACAACCTTCACAACCCACACCTGTGTTCCGGCGGGGAGCGATGAATTTCCTTTGTGGCTGATCGACAAATACTTCGCCCAGCTCTGGCCCCAGTTAAACCTCACGCGCGAACAGTTTATCGATATTGCTCGCGTCAAGCAACCCTGGGGCGGTGAGGTTTTCAGTATGCCAGTTCTCGCCCTTCGTCTCTCAGAACACCATAACGGCGTTTCAGAACTGCACGGGCATGTCGCCCGTCGCGTGTGGCAATTCCTGTGGCCGGACAGGGAAGTCCATGAAGTTCCTATTGACTATATTACGAATGGTGTTCACACGGGCACCTGGCTGGCACGCCGCTTGAGTCATCTCTACATCCGATATTTTGGCTCGGATTGGATGGAACACATCGACGATCCGCAGCTTTGGGAACACGCAGAAGAGATCCCCGATGAAGAGCTTTGGACAGTTCGCAGGCATCTTAAGCGCAAGCTTGTGGCTTATATGCGTGAACGCCTGCGTGATCAGTGGATATATACCGGCATCCATCCCGTGCAGGTGATTGCAGCCGGGGCGCTGCTTGACCCGTACATGCTGACGATCGGCTTTGCCCGTCGCTTTGCTACTTACAAGCGCGCCAACTTGATCTTGCGTGACATAGATCGTTTGTTGACCATCATTAACCGGCCGAATATGCCCGTACAGATCATTTTTGCCGGCAAAGCGCATCCCGCCGATGAACCCGGAAAGCTGCTCATCCAGCAGGTTTACCGGGCTGTAAAGAAAGCCGAGAACGGTGGGCGGCTGGTATTTTTGGAAGACTACGATATGAATCTGGCTCGTTACCTGGTGCAGGGCGTAGATGTCTGGTTGAATACACCTCGCCGTCCCAACGAAGCCTCGGGGACTTCAGGACAAAAAGCTGCATTGAACGGTGTCTTGAACTTCTCAGTGTTAGATGGTTGGTGGAGAGAAGGTTACAACGGCAATAACGGTTGGGCTATTGGCACGGATGAGGATTATAGTGATCCTCAGCAGCAAGATGATGCCGATGCCACCAGCTTATACGATATCCTTGAAAACCAGATTGTTCCTTTATATTACCGAGAACGCTCTGCCGATGGGCTGCCTGGGGATTGGATTTCTATGATGAAAGAGTCCATCAAAACGCTTACACCGCGTTTCAGCATTCATAGAATGGTAAAAGAATATACACAAAGAATGTATTTTCCTGTAAGTGCTAATCCCGACAATATAGAATAAGAATAAAAAAACAAGGAGATCATGTATGGACCCTACCTTGCTGGCGCGACTGCAATTCGCCATCACCACGGTCTACCACTTTTTCTTCGTTCCATTGACTCTTGGGCTGGCGGTCCTGGTAGCTCTGATGGAAACCTGGTATGTCCGCACTGGGCAAGAAGATTACAAGCGGATGTCAAAGTTTTGGGGTAAGCTATTTTTAATCAACTTTGCCATCGGAGTGGTCACCGGGATCGTGCAGGAGTTCCAATTTGGAATGAACTGGTCAGATTATTCCCGATATGTTGGCGATATCTTCGGCGCGCCATTGGCTATTGAAGCGCTGCTGGCTTTCTTTCTCGAGTCCACCTTTTTAGGAGTTTGGATCTTCGGTTGGGATAAGCTCCCCAAGAAAGTTCACCTTTTGGCAATCTGGCTTGTCGCCCTCGGGGCGAACATCTCAGCTGTATGGATTCTCATTGCCAACTCATGGATGCAGCAGCCAGTCGGTTATGCCATCATCGATGGACGCGCCCAGATGACCAGTTTTTCTAGTGTCCTTTTCAACCCGAATATCTTCTATCAATTCCCGCATGTCCTCTCCTCGGGTTTAGTGACCGGATCGTTCTTTGTTCTGGGAATTAGCGCCTACCACCTGCTACACAAGAGCGAGGTAGATCTCTTCAAGCGCTCCTTCCAATTAGCAGCTGTCACCGGGGTGATATTTTCTGCTTTGTTGGGTATCAACGGGCATGCTCAGGCACAGCACATGGTACAAACTCAACCGATGAAAATGGCTGCAGCGGAAGCCCTTTGGGAAAGTCAAGATCCAGCCTCATTTTCCTTATTTACCATTGGCGATATGAAAAACCGCCGTGATGTGTTCGCCATCCGTATCCCCCGCCTGCTCAGTCTCCTGGCTTATAACCAATTGAGCGGTGAAGTCAAGGGAATCAACAACCTGCAGGCCGAATATGAAGCTAAATATGGACCAGGAGATTACGTTCCGCCAGCTATCATCCCTTATTGGACATTCCGCATCATGGTTGGCGCAGGGACCCTGATGTTCATTCTGGCCCTCCTGGCTCTGTACTTGCTCTGGAGGGAAAAGTTGGAACGGTTCCCGTGGGCTTTGAAAAGTCTGACCCTGGCTTTGCTGCTCCCCTACATGGCAAACACCTCTGGTTGGTTGCTGACGGAAGTCGGGCGTTATCCCTGGGTGGTTTTCGGTTTGATGAAAATTGAGGATGGTGTTTCACCACGTGTGACGGCTGGCATGCTTTGGACTTCACTGATAGGGTATGTTCTGGTGTACGGAATGTTGATCGCCGCCACCGTATATTTACTCATGAAATTTGCTAAAACGGGTCCTTCCTCCACAGATGATCAGAACTTGGCCGAGGAACAGCCTTCAGATTCTTTGCCCTCTCTTGTCAGATAATTCCAATTGATCATTTTGATAGCATTCGGAGGCTACTTAAATGGATCTCAACACAATCTGGTTTATTCTCATTGCTGTGCTATATACCGGATATTTTGTTTTGGAAGGCTTCGACTTTGGCGTTGGCATTCTGCTGCCTTTCCTGAGTAAGACGGATGTGGAACGCCGCGCCATTATCAACACGATTGGCCCTCATTGGGACGGGAATGAAGTCTGGTTGTTGACTGCTGGGGGAGCGACCTTTGCTGCCTTTCCCCAATGGTATGCTACTATGTTCAGCGGTTTCTACCTGCCCCTCTTTTTGTTACTTGTGGCATTGATCTTACGCGGTGTGGCTTTTGAGTTCCGTAGTAAAGACCCCAATCCTCGCTGGCGCAGCCTATGGGACTGGTGTATCTTTGCAGGCAGTCTGGTCCCCGCTCTTTTACTGGGCGTGGCCTTCGCCAACCTGGCGCAAGGTGTGCCCATCGATTCTAATATGGAATACACTGGAGGGTTTTTCAACCTGCTCAACCCTTATGCAATACTCGCCGGTGTGACAACAATCATCGTCTTTACTCTACATGGTGCCATCTTCTTAATCATGAAGACGACCGGCAATTTATTAGAGAAAGCTCAAATGACAGCCCGGCGTCTGTGGATTCCAGTTGTCGTTCTCCTTTTGGCTCTCCTGGTGGGAACCTACCTGTCAACGGACATCCTCGATAAACTGGGCGTCGACCCTGGGATCGTACCTATCGCCGGATTTGCTGCCATCCTGGCAACAGGTTATTTCCTCCGAAAGCATCTGTATGGCTGGTCATTTACCATGACCTGCATCTCTATCGCTGGCTCGATTATCACACTGTTTATGATCCTCTTTCCACGCGTCATGATCTCCAGCCTGAATCCAAATTGGAGCCTGACGATCTATAGTGCATCTTCTAGCGATTATACGTTGAGGGTCATGACCATTGTTGCTGTGATTTTCGTGCCGGTCGTATTGGCTTACCAGCTCTGGAGCTATTGGGTCTTTCGAAAACGCATCCAGGCGAAGCCCGAGACACTGACTTATTAAATTTTGAATCGGATTTTTGGTCAGGCGGGAGGGAAAAAATAACCTGTGCAGTCCAATCTCCCGACCCCTCCACAGCAGAAGCAGCTTCACGTCCGGCTTATCAAAGAAGCCCAGAAGTACTGGCTTTTATTCGTAATCGCCATCGTTGCCGGTTTCCTGGCGAGCCTGGCAGGGATCGGAGGAGCATGGAGTCTTAGCCAGACTGTAGGTGGGATATTTCTCCGCGGAAAATCGATTGCTGATATCTACTGGCTGTTATTCGGATTTCTGATTTTGATCGCCTCCAGAGGATTCCTGGTTTGGACCAGCGAATATTCAGCCAGCAAGCTGGCTAATCATATTAAACTCAATCTGCGTGAACGTCTCTACGCTATTATCCAGGATTTAGGACCTTCTTACACTCAAAGATCCCAAACGGGTTCCATTGTAAACCTGCTCACAGACGGCATCGAAGCGTTAGATGCGTATTACAGCCAATACCTGCCTCAAGTCCTGTTTGCCATCTTGATCCCTCTGGCTATCCTGGCATGTGTGTTACCGGTCGATCCGCTTTCGGGGTTGATTTTGTTCTTGACAGCCCCTATCATCCCGGTGTTTATGGTGCTGATTGCCAACCTCGCAGATGCTCTAACACAAAAGCAATGGAAAATGCTGAGTCGCATGAGTGCATATTTCCTGGATATTCTGCAAGGATTGACAACTTTGAAAATCCTGGGTCGAAGCAAGGATCAGGTTGAAGTGATTGCTAAGGTCAGCGACCGTTTTCGCTCGATCACTATGAGCGTATTACGTGTAACTTTCCTTTCTGCCCTGGTCATGGAGCTTACCTCAACCCTGAGCACAGCCATAATCGCGGTTGAGGTGGGAATCAGGCTGTTATATGGCAGGATAGCTTTTGAACAAGCATTCTTTATCTTGGTCTTAGTCCCAGAATTTTACATGCCTCTGCGCTTGCTAGGGCTGCGATTTCACGCTGGTTTGGCTGGAGCCGCAGCGGCCAGACATATTTACAAGGTGTTAGATGAATCCTCTCCTGCAACGAAATCCCAGGTTGGAAAAAGGGCAAGATTTGCCGAAAAATTGGGCAGCCTTAAATCTGTAAGCTTTGAAAATGTTTCTTTTGCTTATATCGAAAACCAGCCAGTCCTGGAGCATATCTCGTTCGAGATCAAACCCGGTCAAATAGTTGCTTTGGCAGGACCGAGTGGTGCTGGGAAAAGTACGATAACCAATCTGCTGCTGCGTTTTTATAATCCGGATCAGGGTCGGATACTCATCAACGATGAGGATTTTCAAAATATTCCGCTGAAAGATTGGCTTAGCAGGATTGCCTGGGTGCCTCAGAAACCTTACCTTTTTTCGGATACGGTGACAGCCAATATTCGCCTGGCTCGTCCGGAAGCCAGCCTGGAAGAAGTAATGCGCGCCGCGCAGTTGGCCCATGCCGATGAATTCATTCAGGATCTACCTGATGGATATGAAAGCTTAATTGGAGAACGCGGTTCACGTCTCAGTGGAGGTCAAGCCCAACGCATTGCATTGGCGCGTGCTTTTTTGAAGGACACACCTTTACTAATCCTGGATGAACCAACCTCAAACCTGGATCCGGAACTCGAAACTCTTTTACAGGACTCCCTCCACCAGTTGGTAAAAGGCAAGATGGTGTTAGTGATTGCGCACCGGCTGAACACCGTTTATCGAGCAGATAAGGTTTTGGTGTTGGATAAGGGCAAGATTGTGGAAAGCGGTGTTCACCTAGAGTTGATGAGGAATAAAAGTCTGTATTGGAAGATGGTTAAAGAGGGGAAAATAATCGACTCAGACGAAAAGCCCAATTCTGGTAATTTTGAGAGTACAGAGACTAAATACAACCCACCTGAGCCGGAGAGTATAACAAACGACTCATTCCCCAATATTAACGATGTGAGAGCTTATGCCAGCCAAAGAAAAACGAAACCTCTTTTCCAGCTGCTCTCCTTACTCTCCCCTTTCAAAGGCTGGGTTTTCCTTTCTATCCTCCTGGGTTTCATTACTGTCGCCAGTGGGATTGGTCTGATGTCTACCTCCACATACATCATTTCCATGGCTGCCCTGCAGCCTTCGATAGCCGTGTTGCAAGTGGCAATCGTGGGAGTGCGTTTTTTCGGGATTTCTCGAGCTTTGTTTCGCTACCTGGAACGGCTCATCTCCCATCAAGTGACTTTCAGATTGCTGGCTCAGCTTCGGGTTTGGTTTTACCAGGCATTGGAACCCCTGGCTCCTGCTCGTTTGATGGCAGCACACAGCGGAGATCTGCTCAGCCGGATCATAGGGGATATCTCAACCTTGGAGAACTTCTATGTGCGTGGAGCCGCTCCACCAGCAATTGCTCTCCTGATCGGGTTGAGTACTGCCTTGATTATGCTCAAGTTCAGCCCCTGGCTTTCCCTTCTCATCGTGTTTTTTATGGCTCTTAGCGGGATTGTACTTCCCCTTTGGATCTGGAAAACCGGCCAAAAGCCAGGCTTAACGATCATCCAGCTTCGTTCACAATTGAGTACAATCCTGGTGGATGGTGTACAGGGGCTTGCCGATTTGACGGCTTTCTCCAGGCTGACACAGCATTTTCAGAGGCTCCAGTCAGAGAATCGCCTTTTGATCCGAGCTCAGGTAAGATCAAGCCAGTTGTACAGCCTTCAAAATGCGCTTTCAATTTTTAACGCTAACCTGGCACTCTGGACCGTTCTCGTTTTAGGGGCCTGGTTAGTCCTGCAAGGACAGATCGCCGCTGTTCTTTTGGGAGTAATCTGCCTGGCGACCTTGACCAGCTTCGAAGCCGTGCAAACGCTGCCACAAGCCGCCGTGCATCTGGGAAAAGACCTTGAGGCAGCTAGACGCCTGATGATTGTTGTACAAGCTGAACCGGATCGACAAAAAACATCTCAACGGTCGCCAGAGCCGCAGAATTTTCGATTGGAATTTGAAAAGGTGAGTTTTTCTTACCCAGTTAAGCCCACCAATAATTTAAACCCTTTCGGAAATTTATCTCAAAGCAAGCGAGACCGTATAACACCCAATGTTCTTTCAGATTTCAGCTTCTCTATCAAACCAGGCGAGCACGTAGCGATCGTCGGTCCAAGTGGAGCCGGTAAATCCACATTAGTGAACCTTCTCTTGCGCTTTTGGAATTATCAAACCGGACGGATTTTATTCGGAGGACACGAAATTCTCCAGTATGATCCAGAGGATTTACACCGCTGGTTCAATGTTCTCCCCCAGGATACCCATCTGTTCAGCGGAACTATCCAAGAGAATTTGCTTCTAGCGAACCCTGGAGCCTGTAATGTAGAGCTTGAACAAGCTATCCGCAAAGCCCAAATTTACGAATTAATCGAAACACTTCCTCAGGGCTATCAGACCTGGATTGGAGAGAATGGGTTGCGCCTGAGCGCTGGTGAACGGCAGCGCCTTGCATTGGCGAGAGCATTTTTACGGGATTCGCCCGTGTTGATCTTAGATGAAGCAACAGCTAACTTAGATACGTTGCTCGAACGGAAAGTCCTGACCGAAATTCAACACTACTGCCGGCATCGCGCCAGATTGACAATCACACACCGGCTGGTAGGGATAGAAGAGGCTGACGAAATATTAGTCATGCGTCGCGGCATCGTTGTGGAACGAGGTCAGCATGCCGGGCTTCTAAGAATGCATGGGCTGTATCGAAAAATGTGGGATTTACAAAACCAGGTTCTTCTAGATAAATAACGTCAGTACAGGTGTAAGGTATAACACCACCGTTGGTATGACATTCCGAGCCCCACAGGGGCGAGAAATCCCTGCTGTGGTCGTCTAAAAACAGGCTGTTCAGGGATTTCTCGTCGCTCCGCTCCTCGAAGTAACATGTAAATCAAAACCAGTCGCTTGTCCCGTATTCACATTAAATAGGTCAAGCCAGGAACTCTCCATTTCGATAAAGTACTTCTCCATCCACCAGAATCTCCGCATCGGTCTTCATATCGCAAATCATATCCCAATGGATCAAGCTCTTGTTCAAGCTGCCTGTTTCTGGGTAACCTGCTCCCAGGGCAGTGTGGAAGCTGCCGCCAATCTTTTCGTCAAAAAGAATGTTTTTTGTAGAACGGTCAATCTCAAAATTCGTGCCAACTGCGAATTCACCTAAATAGCGTGCCCCGGGATCAATATCGAGCATTTTCAGTAATAGATCCTGGTATTTTTCTGCTGTGGCGTTGACTACCTTTCCGTTTTCGAAAGTTAAAGCTACCCCCTCTACCACCCGACCCTGATAGACAGCCGGATATGTGTACCGCACCCAGCCATTCACGGAGGCTTCTACCGGACCAGTATAAACCTCTCCATCCGGCATATTGTGCCTTCCAGCCGAATTCAAGAAAATTCGTTCTTTGATTGACAGAGAAAGGTCAACGTTCGGACCACGTAATACTACCTGATCATGCCCTTGCAGCCGATCGATGATGCGGCGCTGCCGCTCATCAACGCCGCGCCAATAGGCTGCCGGATCAGGCGTAGTCTCATCCGCATGGCAAGCCCGATAGACAAAGTTCTCGTAATCGTGCAACGCCATTTCAGCTTCCATAGCATAGGCAGTCGTTGGGAAGAGCGTAGAAACCCATTTCAGAGACCCTTCCGCTCCGCGTTTCATTTGTGTCCGTAATATGGGCGCTAATGCTTTCTGGCGTCGGGCCAGGCGACTGGGATCGACCCCACTCATCGCGCGCGTATTTGCCATCGAACCGATGCGAATACGCGCCTCGAAAGATTCATATGCCAGGTTTTGGAATGTGGGGATGAAATCCAGCTGATGATCAGCCGCATGCGCCATAAATATCTCTTCTTGATCCGGAAAAGCTAGCGCGAGGTGAGGCTGCCCGCCTCGATCCAATATAAGCGAATACAATTCTCGCACCAGGGGTTCGGCAAGCGTAGTCGCTTCGATCAAAACCCGGTCGCCGGTCTGGCAGCGAATGGAATGATCAACCAGAATCGTAGCAAATTTTTGAACACGATAGTCCGTCACAGGAAACTCCGCAATGAAGAAATAGGATAATGAATTATAACGGCGTTTCGCCCAAAGTTATTTGACGAAAAGGTTGTAGAAACGGCGAAGCCCGTCAGCAAGCCGCCAGAAACGCGTAACTTTCGGTAAAAATAATTAATGCGGTTTGCTAAACTACCGGGCTTTTTATTTTTTGCGGTATACTGGATTTCTGCCACGGTCCTCGCCTTGGATAAACCGTGAGCCTTAATCTGAGAATTGACATAATTCATGAAACAACTTCTTCAAAACATGCGCACCGGTCGAACGACCGTTGTTGATGTGCCAGTGCCTGCACCCAGACCGAACACGGCACTCGTGTGCACAGCCATCTCTTTGGTTTCCGCGGGGACAGAACGGATGGTAGTGGAGTTTGCTGAAAAATCCCTGATTGGCAAGGCGCGTTCCAGACCAGATCTGATGCGTCAGGTTGTCGATAAAGCCCGCCGCGAAGGGATCCTGACCACTCTCGAAGCCGCTTTTAGCCGGCTGGATCAGCCTATGGCTTTGGGGTATTCCTCTGCAGGGGTGATTGTCGCCCTGGGCAGTGGTTTAACCGGATTTCATGTGGGTCAGCGTGTAGCTTGTGCGGGTGGTAATGCTGCTGTGCACGCCGAATATGCAGTCGTGCCTAAAAACCTGCTGGTAGCGCTGCCAGATCAGGTCAGTTTTGAAGCTGCCGCTTTCACTACTCTTGGGGCAATCGCTATGCACGGCTTTCGCCTCGCAGAGACCCATTTGGGCGAATCGATTGCCGTGATCGGATTAGGACTTCTGGGTTTGCTCACTGTGGGTATCGCACAGGCAGCAGGTTGTAGGGTTTTAGGAATTGACCTGGATCCGAAGCGGGTGAGCCTGGCGCAAAAAATGGGTGCTGAGGCGGTTATTCGCCCTCAGGCAGAAGAAGCCGCGCGCAGCTTCTCGCGCAGCCGTGGCTGCGACTCCGTCTTGATCTGTGCAGCTTCGGCCTCATCGGATCCGGTTGAGCTGGCAGGAGTGATCGCCCGCGACCGGGCACGCATCATCGCTGTGGGAGCGGTCGGCTTGGACATTCCCCGGAAAGTTTACTATGAAAAAGAGTTGACCCTTCTGAACTCCCGTTCGTATGGTCCTGGCAGGTATGACAGCGCCTATGAGGAAAAAGGACAGGATTATCCGATTGGCTTTGTGCGCTGGACAGAAAACCGCAACATGGAAGCTTTTATCGATTTACTTTCTTCTGACCGGTTAGATGTTCAACCGTTTATCACTCATCGTTTCCCAATCGAACAGGCTCCCCAAGCCTATGAGTTGATTACTGGGAAGACCAAAGAGCCTTTCCTGGGGGTTCTGCTTACTTATGGAGAGCCTTTAGTTCAGAGTGAGACTTCTGTAAAAACTGTCACTGCTCCTCCCGTGGAGCTCAGACTCCCTGTTGTAACTCGTCCACCCGAACGGATTCAACTGGGAATATTGGGCGCGGGTAACTTTGCTTCGGCTGTGATGCTGCCAACCTTACAGAAAAATTCATCGATTGAGCTAATTGGTGTAGTCTCGGCCTCTGGTATGAACGCCCAGCATCTAGCACGCAAGTTCGGCTTTCGCTATGCA
>Ga0153916_10003691_pt1 | contig 11446 bp, 9 predicted proteins | sample Opewatmetagenome_FD_109642 | JGI IMG/M metagenome (GOLD analysis project Ga0153916, IMG submission 109642) | Freshwater wetland microbial communities from Ohio, USA - Open water 3 Core 3 Depth 4 metaG | ecosystem: Environmental > Aquatic > Freshwater > Wetlands | place: USA: Ohio, Lake Erie, Old...
CGCGTCGGCGGCCTGGATCTCCCCCGATGCATCGGTGACCTTCACCGGGCGAAAATCGTTTCTCGACTTTACCGACGGCTCAGGGCGGGTCAGGACGCGGAAGGACGGGCTCTGGGCGATGGCGATCCGGAGCGACGGGACAATCGACTGGCAGCACGCGGTAGCGATCGCGATCGAGACGGACGAGAGCGGCGTTGCGGTCCTTCCCGGCGCCGGCGGCACGGTGACCATCGCCGGCCAGCGCAGGGCGGGGGTGGACGCCCAGGCGGTCTTCCTCCGCCTCTCCGCCGCCGGCGCCCCGGTCTGGACGACGGTGTACCCGAACGGGTACCCGACCACGCGGGTCCTCCGGGCTGCGCAGGCGCTCGCAGACGGACGGATGATCGTCGCAGGCGACCTTTCCGACTACGGAACTTACGGGGGGTGGCTCGCCATGCTCGATGCGCAGGCAAACGGGTGCGCGGACAGCGTGCCGGTCGCGGTCACGGCGTCGACGACCGGGCTTTCCCGCGACGACGTCCCGGTGACCGCCACCGACGCATCGCTCGCAGTCGCCGACGCCGGTCCGGCGGCGCTTCCCGCGGGCGCCCCGCCGCAGTTGCAGTGCGGCCGGTGACGCAGGCCCGCGGAACCGGGCAGACACGAAAAAAGCCCTTCCGGAACGAATCCGGAAGGGCCTGGTTTTCCTGGTGGAGCTGAACGGGATCGAACCGTCGGCCTCCTGAATGCCATTCGCAACACCGCTCCCACAGAGCCAAGAATCCCCAACAACGACGGCTTCCCCGATCCCGAAAGCGGCGACTGAAACCGTCCACGAAGAGCCGCGGACTCTACAAAAACTATACACCGGCGGGTAAGGGAAGCGTGGATGAAATCCTGTACCTTTGGAACGCGCTGACGGAGAGGAAGGAGGCGGCGCCACTCGCCATGACTATCTCTGCCCGTACTGCAGATCCGTTCTCGGGATGTGGGAAGTCATGACCTGCCCCCCTCCCCCCTGCTATCGACCCGGCCGGCCGGCGGCCGACAGGTAGAGCAGCAGGTCGGCCGCCTGGTCCCCCGGGAGGGACGCCCGCCGTGCCATCCTCGCGACGATCTCCCGCCACTGCGCCGGGGAATAGTCCGATGGGTTGTAAAGACGGTGGCAGGCGGCGCACTCCGTGACGTATACCGCCCGGCCCCGGCGCAGCGCTTCGACACCACCCTCTTGGCGAACGGCGGCGGGGACCAACTCCTCCGCCGTCGGCAGGCGGAGCGGGGTCCCCGCGCAGCCGCTCAAGCCAGCAGCGAGGCTTCCGGCAACCAGCAGGGCTACCCCTATCCCACAGTGTCGAAACCATTGACGCATTGCGGCCCCCTTTCTCCGCTAAAACTGCCAGCCCAGGCCGAAGTTGATCAGGCTCGGAAGATGCTGTCCGGTTCCGTCGCGCGGGAGCTGATAGTCGGCCTTCGCGACGAGGTTCCGGGTAAGATAGAGGTTCACGCCGGCTGTCCATTGGGTGCGGTCTCCCGCGGGGTCTTTCGCGACGGAGTCCGGCACTCCGAACTGGGTGTCGAAGTCCTCGTACCGCACGAAGAGCACCGCATCGGACTTGGCGAGTCGCCCCGTCTTCAAGGAATCCGGAAAGAAGTGCCAGCCTCCCTCCAGGTACCAGCCGAAGATCTCGGACGCGGTGCCGTTGCCGATCTCCTTCGCCCCGTGGATCCGCTCGTGGGCGATCACGCCCCGGAAATCCAATTTCGAGATGGAGTATTCGAAGTCACCCGAAAGGATCAGGACATTTCCCGCGGTGCCGGGGTTGTTCCCCTCGTTGCCGTTGTTGAGACCGCTGTAGTACGCGGAGGCCCCGACACGAGCCACCTGCCCGTAGGCGGCGAGCCGCCCGGCGAAGGGGTAATAGTCCAGCCTCCCCATGAACGCCGGGTCATTGAGGCTCGGCCGCTCCTCGATCCGCCCTCCCCGGATCCCGTCGACGGCGTCAAACTTCGAGCCGTCGAGCCCGCCGGCGACGTACGCCTCGTATTTCAGCGCCGGAGCCAGCGACCCGAAGATCCCGATTCCGTCGGAGGACCAGGTCGTAGGAATGATGAATCTGTCGAAGGAGGGCCGTTCCACGCCGTTGAAAGTCGGCGGCTCGTGCTTTCGGTTGATGATTCCGATCGGCGTCAGGAATCTGCCGAAACGGACGTTCAGGCGGTCGGAGAGGAGGAAGTCCAGGTAAACCTGCTCGATGGATACCTCGCCGCCGCTATGGTCCTCGGGCGAAACGAAGCCGTGTTCCAGTTCGATCTCGGAGTGGAACCGGAGCCAGTCGGCGAATTCGTACCCGACGTAGGCGACAAGCCTGTGAATGTCCACCTCGTCGGGGGCCTTTCCCTCGCCGAAGTTCGCGTGAATCTCGCCGTACCCGCCGAGGGTGAATTTGTCGGCCCCGGATTCCCCGGAGGATGCTTTCGACTTGTCCATGGCATCGACCCGCCCGGAAAGGGCGCCCACCGCTCGTTCCAGCTCCTGGATTTTCTGGTCGCGCGGGTCCGCGGCATTATCTTGGGCCCGGGCCGGCCCCGACAGGGACAGGATCGCGAACGCGGTGACCGCCGCGACGGAGAGAAGCCCTCGATTCCGGATAGGAAGAAACGGAAGGAATAATAGGCGCAAATGATTCGGCTTCGGAACGGTATTCATGCCGCACACCCCTTTCGTTCGACAAGAGGATTGGAAGACGCAACCCGTACAGCCAACAGCGCGCGGGAACGCGCGCCCTCAAGTTGCGCTTTCACTGTGCGGCCTGCGGGAGCGCCCCATCGGGGGCCGCCCGACCCGTACCGTAAAACGCCCCTTACCGGTCAGACTTCGTTGAGGATGTCGATCAGCTTCTTCCGCATCACCTCCAGTCTTTTCGATTTGAAGGAGCTTCTCGTCTCATCGAGGACGTCGATCGTATCCCGAACAGCCGCCCGGAGCATGGACAGTCTTTCACGGTCGGCCAATGGGCAGTACGCCTGCCGCTCCGGAGCGTCCCCTCTGCGCGAGAGGACCTGCTGGAACAGCCACCGCTGGTGTTCCACCCGTTCGTGCAGCTCCTCGGCGATCCGATCGGCGTACTCTTCGACCCCCATGCTTCCGCCAAGATCCGCGGAGACTGTCTCCCCGCATGCGGGGGGCCGCAGATCCTGCCGTTTCAGCGCTTCCGTCCTGGCACTCAACGACTCTTCTCCTTTTGCCTACATATGAGCATGCGTTTCACTTATGCCACAAAAAAATATCACCCCACGGAGACGTGCTTGATGCATTCCTCCATGAGGTTCTGGATGTGCTCGTCGTCCAGGGAATAGTATGCGACCTTCCCCTCTTTCCGGTACTTCACCAGGCGTTGCCCCCGCAGGAGCCGCAGTTGATGCGAGATCGCCGAACCGGAAAGTCCCAGCATGCGTGCCAGGTCGAAGACGCAGAGCTCTTGCCCCGTCAAGGCGGAGATGATCCGTACCCGGGTGGGATCGCTCAGGGCGCCGAAGGTCTCGGCAAGGGCCCGGACCAGCCGGTCGTTCGGCATGGCGGTCCGGGCGGCGCGCACGCTGGCCACGTCGATGTACACGAGCTTCTCCGCCACAGCCGCGCGGCGTTTCGCAACCGGTGAGCCCAACGAAAACTCCTTTCTTGAAATGACTGCTCATTCATACCAAAGTGGCACAAGGGGTGTCAAGAACATTTTCCGCCGCAAGTCTCAGGAGAGTCGATATCGAAAAAGTTCATCCGGCTGCTCTCGAAGCGGTTGGCCAAAGCGGGATCATTCTTCCGTCGAAAATGCGTATCGAAGGAACAGGTGGCTCCCGCCGCATTTCACGCCCAAGAGGGTACCCCACAGCGGGGTCTCCGGCGCAAAGCGTTTTCCTGCCACAAGCCCGGGACGCTCAGCCGACCCGTCCCGTCCTGCAACCTGTGGAGCGAGTGTCAAAAAGAGCTCATCCAGGCACTTCCCGGCGAAGAAATCTCCCATCAACTGCGGTCCGCCCTCGACGAGGAGGATTTTCCCCGCGTGGAGATGGCGATCGATCGCGCCACCCTTCGCCATTTCCTCGACGACGACGGAGACGGTAAGGTCGTGTTCGCGGACCCGGCGGGCGCCCTCCGGGGACGTAACGACAAGCACCTTCACTTTCCCGGACCGGAAGACGGGAAGGCTCAGTTCGATCTCGCCGCGCGCGGTGACGATGACATTCAACGGCTTTTCGCTCTTCCCCAACGCGGCTCGCACCTGCCGATACGAGTCGGAAAGCATCGGGGAGATATACTCCGCGGTCCAGAGGTGGTTCGGGACGGAGCGAAGCGTCCCGGCGCCGACGATCACCGCGTCGGCGACCGACCGCAGGAGCCCCATGATCATCCGATCATGCGGGTTGAAACCGCTGATGGGGCCCCCTCCCGCCATGCCGGGGACGGAAAGGGACGCAACGCCGTCCAGCGTGGTGACGAAGTTGCCGATGACATACGGGCGGCGCTTGTGCACGGGGAACCGGAGGGGACCATAGAGCGTCGCAAGCTCGGGGGGCAAAGGGACATCGTCCCCGTGGACCACATCAATGACGGATACCGGCGGCGTCAGGGTGGTCATCGCACGCACCGCCTGCTACCGGGAGCCGGGTTCGAAGCGATGCAGTCCGCACGCCACGAAAAATTCGGTCCGCAGCGATGGGTCGCTCTCGTAATTCCCGCGCCAGAACGTCGTGCGCGTGAGCGGCGCGGTTTCCCGGACCCCCCGCATCTGGGTGCAGAGATGATGTGCGTCCAGGTACACCGCGACCCCGTGCGGATGAAGCATGGCGTCCAGGGAGTCGGCAATCTGCTGCCCGATCCGCTCCTGCACTGTGAACCGTTTCGCGAACAAGCGCACAAGCCGCGTAAGCTTGGAGAGGCCGATGATCTGCTCGTGGGCGATGTACCCGACATAGGCGCGGCCGTAAAACGGAAGTGCGTGATGTTCGCAAAGGCTGAAGAACTGAATCGGTCCTTCGACGACCTGGCTGAGCCGGCAGTCCGGCCCTCCGCGGCACTCGGTATCGAACACCGTGATCAGTTTTGGGTCGCCATCGTATCCGTCGGTGCTGTCGAACATGGCCCGGAGAAAGCGTCGCGGGGTTTCCTGCGTGGCCGGCGTATCCGAATCCATCCCGAAGGCCGAGAGGATTTCCTCCATGTAGCCTTCAAACTGCCGCATCCGTTCCGCAGAAACATGACGGCTGCTCCCGGCAATGTTCGACAAATATTCCCGGGTATCATTCTCATGGTCCGAACTCATCGGTCCTCCTGGGAGCGAACGTTAAACCTATATTACCGCCATCCGACATTACCGCCACCCGCGAAGAATATCGGCTGGTTCGACCTCTCACAAACGTTTCCGAGGAGGAGAGCAAGGGGCCCCGCCGGTTCCGGACGGAGTGGCCGCTCCCCGAAGCCGGCGGGACGAAGACGGCTACGACGACGAAGCATCCGGCGACTGAACATCTCCACGAGGCGTTCGGGCTAGGGCTTCACGGATTTCGGCCCGTCCTTCAAACCAGTCGTATATCGTCGGCAAGACGACCAGAGTCAGAAGAGTCGATGTGACCAGTCCCCCCATCACGACCACGGCGAGAGGTTTCTGGATGTCCGCCCCCGATCCGGTGGCATACAGCATCGGGAGTTGGCCGATGAAGGCGGTCAGCGCCGTCATCAACAACGGCCTGAACCGAAGGTTGCACCCCGTCATGACCGTCTCGTCTACAGACCGCCCCTGATCCCGTAATTGCCGGAAGAAGGTGACCAAGACCACGCCGTTCTGGACCGCAACTCCCAGCAGGACGATGAATGCAACCGCCGCGGAGACGGAAAGGTTCAATCCGAAGAACCAGACGTTCAGGATCCCCCCCACGAGCGCGAACGGGAGGACGAGAATCACCAGCATGGAATCCCGGAACGAGCCGAGCGCAAGGTACAGGAGGAGCATGATCAGCAGCAACGCGACCGGCACCACGATCGCCAGTCGACGCATCGCCCGTTGCTGGTTTTCGAACTGCCCGCCGTATTCTAGAAAATACCCCGGGGGAAGTTCTTTTTCCAGGGACGCGAGATTCACCTTGGCGTCCGCCACGAACCCGCCCAGGTCACGACCCCGGATGTTCACTTCGGCGGCCACCCGACGCATCCCCTTCTCCCGGCCGACCTGTGCCGGGCCTTCGACTGTGGAGATCTTCGCAAGTCGGCCCAGCGGGATCTTCTCCCCCCCGCCGCCGGGGACCAGGATCTTTTCCAGATCCCCAAGTTCGCTCCTGTACGCAGCGGGGAAACGGACGACGGTCGCGATCCGCATCTGCCCGTCGACGACCCGCGTGGTCTCCTTCCCGGCGACGGCCGTTTCGATGATCCCGTTGACGTCGGCCACGTTGATCCCGTACCGGGCCATCTCCTTGCGATCCAGGGCCACTTCCACCTGCTCCATACCGGAGACCTGCTCCACCTTCACGTCGCTGGCCCCTCGGATCCCCGTCAAGGTCGAGGCGATCCGGTCCGCGTAACCCTTGAGTTTATCCAGATCCGGCCCGTACACCTTTACCGCCAGGTCGCTCTTTACGCCGGATATCAACTCGTTCACCCGAAGGGCGATGGGTTGGGAGAAGGAGGGCCGGATTCCGGGAATGGCGGCGAACTCTTTCCGAATGGCCTCGACCAGTTGCTGCTTGCTGCGGCCGGTATTCCACTCCTTCCGGGGTTTTAGCATCACGAAGACGTCGGTCTGCTCCGGCCCCATGGGGTCCTCGGAGATTTCCGCGCGGCCGGTCTTGCTGACGACCGTCTCCACTTCCTGGAACTTGAGAAGGCGCTGTTCGACGTACGCCGCGACGGACACGGACCCTTCGAGCGAGGCGTTGGGCAGCCGGACGACGTTGATGGCGATGGACCCCTCGTCCAGGGGCGGCATGAACTCGGTGCCGATCCGTGTCGCCACAACGCCTGCCGCGAGAAGGGCGAACAACGATACCCCCAACGTGATCGCCCGCTTCTTCCGGGCCGCGGCCAGCACCTTCAGGTACCCCGCGTGGAACCGCCGTACGAGCCCGAACTCCTTCTCCTTCTCCTGCTTTAGGATCATGTCCGAGAGGACCGGGACGATCGTCAACGCGACGACCAGGGAGGCCAGCATCGCGAAGATCATCGTCAGGGCGAGGGGAGCGAACATCTTCCCCTCGATACCCTGCAGGGTGAACAGCGGGACCATCACGATGCCGATGATGAGCACCGAGAAGGCCACCGGGCGGGCCACTTCCTCCACAGCATGGGCCGTCACCTGCATCCGAAATTTCCGCTCGTGATGTTCCGCGAAATGGCGCCGGATGTTCTCCACGATGACAATCGACGCATCCACGACCATCCCGACCGAAAAAGCCAAACCCCCCAGGCTCATCAGGTTCGAGGAGAGGCCGGCCCACCCCATCACCAGAAACGTGGCCAGGAACGTCAGGGGCAGGGATACCACGACGATCAGCGCGGTTCGCAACTCGGCCAGAAACAGGAACAGGATGACGATGACGAAGATCCCGCCCTCCATCAGGGCGTTGACGACCGTCCGGATGCACGCCTCGATCAGGGAGGTCCGGTCGTAGAAGACGTTCAGACGCGCGCCCTTCGGAAGGCTTTTCTGTATCGCGGGGATGGCCTCCTTGACCCGGGTGACGACATCCTTGGAGTTCTCCCCCCGGAGCATGATGACCATACCGGCCACGACTTCGCCCTTTCCGTCTCGGGTCACCGCTCCCTGCCTCGGCTGAGGCCCGATGACGACTTCCGCCACGTCGTGCACGTGCACGGAGGCGCCGCCGTGCGCTTTGAGAACGATATTTCCGATGTCTTCGGGACCGGAGAGTTGCCCGAGCCCCCGGACATAGGTCTGTTCCCACCCGCGGACGATGAACCCGCCCGCGGCGTTGGCGTTGTTCTTCTCCAGCGCCTCCACGACCTGGCGCAGGGAAAGGTCGTATCGCAGGAGCTCGTCCGGACGGACAAGGACCTGGTACTGCTTGACGAAACCCCCGAAGCTGTTGACCTCGTTCACCCCGGGGATCGGCTTGAACTGGGGAGTCACGAAGTAGTCCTGGATTGTCCTAAGCTCCATCGGGGAAAGCCCCTCCCACTCCAGGGTGGACTGGAAGATCTCGCCCAGCCCAGTACTGATGGGGCCCAACTCCGGAGAGATGTCCCTGGGAAGGGTCTCCTTCGCTGCCTGGAGACGCTCGAAAACCTGCTGCCGGGCGAAGTAGATGTCGACTTCGTCCTGGAAGACGACCACGACCTGGGAAAATCCGGCCTTGGACAGGGAACGTACCTGGGTGACCTTCGGGACCCCGCCCATCTGCTGCTCGATGGGGTAGGTGACCTGCTGCTCGACGTCCACGGCGGAAAACCCGGGGGCCTCCGCGAGGATCATCACCTGGACATTCGTCACATCGGGAAAGGCGTCGATCGGAAGTCTTGTCCAGGCGATCACCCCGCCGATAACGAGGATGCCGGTCAGGGCCAGTACAAGAATCCTTCGGTGCAGTAGAAACTCGATGAATGTGCGCATGGATCCCCCTTCAGTCCGCGCACCCTGCGCCCATCTTCTTGCGCAGGACGTCGGATTTCAGGAGGAAGGAGCCGTCGGCGATGATCGTCTGCCCGGCGGAGAGTCCTTTCCGGATCTCAACCATGTCTCCGAGGCGCCTGCCCAGTGTCACAGGCCGCCGCACCCAGTAATCGCCTTCCTTGTGGACGAACACGAATGTCCTCCCCTCGTCGGAGAGCACAGCAACTTTCGGAACCGCGAGGACGCTCCCGCCCCCGGGCAGGAACACACGGATGTTCACGAACATCCCGGGGCGAAGGTGACCGTCGCGATTGGGAACGACAATGCGGGCCTTCACAGTGCGGGTCTGCTCATTCATCGTCCCGGAAAGCACATCCAGAGTCCCCCGGTACGGCTTCCCGCCGGCGGGAGAGCGCACTTCGGCTTCGTACGTCACTCCGCCGTTGGCCTTGCCGAACACCGCGGGAACGTCGCTTTCCCGCAGGTCGGCCCACGCCCAGACCTCGGAGAGATCCGACAGCAGGATGAGTTCTTTAGCTGGCTCCACCCGCTCCCCCACGCTTACGTGCCTCTCCAGCACCACGCCCCCCTGGGGAGCAAGCACCGTGAGGTACCCGGACATCGAGTCCGGAGATCTCGGGTCCATGGCTTCGATTTCCGCCTTTGGAACTCCCAGGCGAAGCAGACGCCCACGGGCGTTGGCTATCTCGATCTCCGCCGCCGCGAGGCGGGCCTGGGCCTCCTGGACATCGACCTGCGCCGAAATCTTCTTGGCAAAGAGCGTCGCCTCGCGGTCCGCGGAGGTTTTCGCCAGATCCCGGGCGGCCACCTTCTTCAAGTAGTCTCCCTTGGATTCGGACACGTCGTGGCTATCGACATCGAATAGCGGTGCCCCTTCCTGGAGCGTCCCGCCGATGTCCACATGAACCTTGCGGACCACGCCCGGTACCGGCGCCGCGATGTGGACAGTCTTCCCCTCGCTCACCTTCACCTCCCCCGTGAAGGCCCGTGACTCCGAAACCTTACGTCGATCCGCCTTCCCGGCGACCACAAGGCCAGGCTTCCCTTTCCCGCCAAGAAGATCCGGGCCCAACTTAACCGTCCCCACCTCGTAACGGCACTCTTCGCAGGTGTGCTGGAGGATCTTGTGCTCGCACTTCTCCTTCCACATCTCCTCCACGGGGCGGTCGAGATCGGATTTTTCCGGGCCGTGCCCGCCCCCCTCGCGGGTGTCCGCCGCTCGGTAGGATCCGTTGGCAAGCAGCAGGCAGAAAGCGAGGAACAGTATCGTGGCGGCGGCGAATCTCCCGATCTTCATCGTGACGCTCCTTGATTGGCGATTGTGCTTCCCTTGCCGATCGGTGCGACGGCCATCAGGCGTTCAAGATCCACCCTGGCCAGGTTCAGTGCCGTTAACGCATCCAGGTACCGAAGGCGCGTTTCGATCAGTGACTTGCCGGCATCGAGCACGTCCAGGTACCGGAACTTCCCGAGACGATACCCCTCGCTGACAGCGTCGTAGGCGCTCTGCGCGCCAGGGAGCGCCTCCTGACGGAGGAGGGAGGCTTCCCGCGCGCCAGCGGTGAGCGCGGCCAGGTGTTGACCAACCTGCGAATGCAGGACCACCTCCGTCGATTTCCGCTCGATGTCCGCCTTGGCCCGCAGCGCTTCCGCCTCCCGGATCGCCCCCTGGTTCCTGTTGAATAAAGGCAGAGGAACGGAGAACCCCAGCACGAAGGTGTTTTCGGAAGTTTCCCTAAAGCGCTTGATACCGCCCTTCAAGGTCACATCCGGCACCGCCAGCGTGCGCTCCGCGTTCAAGGCGGCGTTGCGACGTTCCCGCTCCGCAACCCATCGGGTCACATCGGGCGTTGCGGTGATGCATTCCGCGATGATATCCGCGGAAGGCACTGACAGGTCCTCGTCGAGATCTCCGGACGGGGAATCGAACGATGGCGTTGCCTCGCCCATCGCGATGGCGAGTTCTCGCCGGGACGTCTCAACCTCCCTTTCGGCCCGCTCCACATCGGCCGACAAGACGGCAAGCGCGACTTTGGCTCGCGTTTCTTCAATGGGGGAGACCGCTCCGGCCGCCACCCGGTCGGAAACCGCAGTAGCGAGTTGGGTTCCGATCTTGTGCGCTTCCCGGGTCAGCTCAACTTTTTTCCCTCCCGAGAGGAAGTTGATGAAGGACCGCTTCACATCCGCCACGACATTGAAACGGGCGATTTCATATTCGCGACGGAGCACGTCCGTCTCCGCTTCGGCCTTACGGATCCGGGAGGATCGTTTCCCGATCTCCACGAGCTGGCTGATCCCGTACGTCGTTTCCGCCCTGCTCGTGCCGGGGATGTCCCACCCGACGTTTTCGACGTCCACGGACAACTCGGGATTGGGACGCAGGGAAGCCTGCGAGACGCGTCCTTCCGCCGCCTGGAATTCCAGCGGATAAGCTGCAAGCTGCGGGTGATTTCGAAGAGCAATTTCAACTGCCTTCGAAATTGTCAACGTTGTTCCAGACTCTGCCGCCGCCGGCAGGGAGGAAACAAGAAACAAAAGAATACACATCCGCAGAAGAACGTGGCCAATCACCCGGACATGGCGGAATCTGTCAGCCCGCAAAGGTCACCTCCGCGACGGGAAACCTCCGTCGTGTGTTCAGATCAGGATCTGGGGATTACGGTTAAAGCCGGGGGTGGATCAGGCGAGCGGAGGACGGAAGATGTCGGTCTCAAACCGGGAAACGGCGAAAACCGCGTTAGTCTCGATGCACCACCACGAAACAGACTGGTATGAAATGCCGGGCAGGAGTGAGGTCACTGTCTCCGCCTGGCAGCAGGTGCACAGGC
>Ga0153916_10003692_pt1 | contig 11446 bp, 10 predicted proteins | sample Opewatmetagenome_FD_109642 | JGI IMG/M metagenome (GOLD analysis project Ga0153916, IMG submission 109642) | Freshwater wetland microbial communities from Ohio, USA - Open water 3 Core 3 Depth 4 metaG | ecosystem: Environmental > Aquatic > Freshwater > Wetlands | place: USA: Ohio, Lake Erie...
CAGCTGCAACGTTTGTACGCGCTCCAGCGCATCATCCACCAGCATTACTTTGAGCATCACCGTCTGTCCGATGCTATTCATGCCGGTCATGCCGCACGCGACGCGAGATTGCGCAACGTCGCAGGCTGCGCATGGCTGATGACCTCGCCGATCATCACGATTGCGGGACTGCCCAGCCCGTGCTCGGCGACTGCGTGCGGCAGCGCCGCGAGCGTCGTGACCAGGCTGCGCTGCGACGGCAGCGTGCCGTGCTCGATCACGGCTGCCGGGGTGTGTGCGGGCATGCCCGCGCTTTGCAGCTGCTCGGCAATGTCGGCGAGCCGCGCCATGCCCATGTAGATCACGAGCGTGGTGCCGCTGGCAGCGAGCGCGGCCCAATTGACAGTGGCATCGGCTCGGGTATGCCCGGTAATGAAAGTGACGCCGTGTCCGCAATCGCGGTGCGTGAGCGGGATACCCAGCGTTGCGGCGGCACCGATTCCCGCCGTTATGCCGCAGATCACCTCGGCATCGATGCCGGCACCGCGCAGCGCCGCAAGTTCCTCACCGCCGCGCCCAAACATCAGAGGATCACCGCCTTTGAGACGTGCCACGACATGGCCGCGGCGCGCGAATCGCACCATGAGCTTCTCGATAAAGGCCTGGGGCGTGGAGCGGCAGCCGCCGCGCTTCCCGACTTCGATCACGCGCGCCCGCGGCCGCGCAAACTGCAGCACATCGCGGTTCACCAAGTCGTCAATCAACACCACATCCGCGGCGCCCAGCGCGCGCACCGCCTTGAGCGTCAGCAGCTCAGGGTCGCCCGGTCCGGCGCCGATCAGAAATGCTTTTCCCGGTCTCATATCAGGCAGTCGCCATGCCACAGGCCTCGAGCGCAACGATGGCCTTGGCCTGGTTGAAATCCGCGGTATAGTGCGAAGCGTAAAGGCAGCATGCGAGCTGATTGACGATCGGCAGCGGCAGCGGCACCGCACCTTTGAGCGCTTTCCGTATCCACGCCGCGGTCGCTTTAACGTCGATGTCGCAGGTATCGATCGCGGTCGCCATGCGTTCCTCTTCGAACAACACCGTGCACATGCCTGCCTCGTGGAACTCGATGCGCGGCCGCTTGCGCGGATTGGCGAACGCCTCGCCCTCGGTGCCCCGCATCAGCAGGGCGCTTTCTCCCGTTGCAAGGAAGAACTCGCGCAGCTTCTGCAGATAATCAGGATGAGTGACGCCGACCAGCCGTACGCCCTCGCCGCCGAACGGATTGACAAGCTTGGCGAGCGTATGTGCGCTGTTGCGCACCCCCAGGCGGCTGCGCAGTGCAAGCAATCCCGCCAGACCCGGCGACAGCACGGCGGTCGGCACAAAAGCGATGTGTCCGGCATCGAGCGCCTGCTGCGCCTGTCCCAGCGTGGCGCACGGCAGCACGCCGAGTTCCCGCAGCACATAGGCGCTGGTGCTGCGTCCGCCACCGTCGAGCGTGCCGTGCATCAGCACCGGGACGCCGAAGCGCTCGAGCAGAAACGCGATCAGGGGCATCAGGTTGGGCTGCTTGCGGGTGCCGTTATAGCTCGGGATCACCACCGGCTGCGGTTTTCCGGGCGGCGCTTCGAGACGATGCAAACGCGCGTTGACGGCGCTGTAGAAGCCGATCAGTTCCGGCACCGACTCGGTTTTCATGCGCAACGCGATGGCAATGGCACCGAGTTCGAGTTCGGGCACACCACCGTCCAGCATGGCCGCGTAAAGCTGCTCGGCATCGGCGATCGACAAATCGCGCGCGCCATGCATGCCGCGTCCGATTTCCTTGATGTAATTTGCGAAATTCATCATGTCACGCCGCCTCCTCGGCCGACTGTGCGGGCTGCGCGCACATGCGCCGCAGTTCAGGCAGGCAGGAACCGCACTCGATGCCACACTTGAGCGCATGCTGCAAAGCTTCCAGCGAAGCGCCTGCTGCGACCTGGCTCAGAATTTCGCGTTCACCGACGCCCAGGCAGGTGCAGACGATGCGCCCGCGCGCGCCACACCCGGCTGGTGGCGTGGCCAGGGGGGCCAGCATCCAGCGCCGCACCCCGGCCGTGTCAGCCGCGCTCGCCATCACCTCCTTCAGCCACTGGCGCGCAGCGGTCTCCCCGCTCAGCCTCACGCCGGTGAGCCTGCCGTCCCTGATCTGCACACGCTTGGCGATGTTGCGCCGCGCATCGCGGTACTCGATGGCGCAGTCATCGGCATCGAGGCCGAGCAGGGCATCGAGCGCCGCGATCGTTTCCGGCGTTGGCGGCGCTTGATCGGCAACGCGCAACGAGACAAAGGTCGCCTCGCGCCCAAACAGGCTTAGCGCGGCATACTGGAAGCGCTCAAGCCATGACTGCAGCGCGGGGAGCACCTCCAGAGCATCGAGCCTCGCCATCATCACCATTTCCCATGGCAGCGCTATTGGCTCAACACGCACCGCGGCGTGCTTGAGTTCAGGCTGTTTCGACAATGGATCGCAGGCATCGAGCGTGAGGGCATTGACACCCGCGCCTGCCATGAACTGGCTGCCCCAGTGCATCGCCATGAAGGTCTGCGCCGGCCGCATCTCGTTACTGGCGACGACCCGCACCACGACCTCGCCGCGCCGGCTGGTGACCCGCGCCAGCGCGCCGTCCGCGAGCCCGCGCCGCGCCAGGTCATCAGGATGCACGGCCAGCGTCGGTTCGCCTGTTTGCTCGCACAGGCGCGCCACCGTGCCGCTGCGGCTCATGCCGTGCCACTGGTCACGCAGCCGGCCGGTGGTGAGGTGCAACGGGTAGCGCGCATCGGTATGCTCCGCCGTGCCGTGATGACGCGCATCGGCGAAGCGCGCGCGCCCGTCGGCAGTGGCAAAAATCCCGTCCGCATAAAGCCGTGTGCGTCCGCTGCGCGCACCCTCCGGATAAGGCCATTGCTGTGGCCCTTCGCGTTCCAGAAGCGCATACGACATGCCTGTGATGTCGAGATCGCGGCCGCGCGTCGTCTCGCGGTGTTCGTTGAAGATCTCTTCCACGACGGCATAAGGGAAAAGCCGCGCCGTTTGTGGACGATCGAGCCGCGCGCCCAGCCGGCGCGCGAAGTCGACCGCGATTTCCCAGTCGGCGCGCGCTTCGCCTGCCGCGGGCACGGCGGCGCGCACGCGGGAAATCCGCCGCTCGGAATTGGTGACGGTGCCTTCCTTCTCGCCCCAGGAAGAAGCCGGCAGCAACACATCGGCAAAAGCCGCTGTGTCGATATTGCGGTAGGCATCCTGCACCACGACGAACTCGGCTTTTGCGAGTGCCAGGCGCACCCGTCTTTGATCCGGCATTGAATGCGCGGGATTGGTGCACGCGATCCACACCGCGCGTATGTCCCCCGCCTCGAGCGCGTGAAACAGTTCCACCGCCGTCTTGCCGGGTGCTGCGGGAACCGCGTCTACGCCCCACAGACGCGCCACTTCGGCGCGATGCGCTGGATCGGCGAGATCGCGATGCGCGGAGAGCAGATTCGCCATGCCGCCGACCTCGCGCCCGCCCATGGCATTGGGCTGGCCGGTGAGCGAGAACGGCCCCGCGCCCGCCCTGCCGATATGACCGGTCGCGAGATGCAGATTGATCAACGCGCAGTTATTGTGCGTTCCCTGACGCGACTGGTTGAGCCCCTGGCAATAAAGCGAGAGCGTGGCCTTCGATTGCGCAAACCAGCGCGCAGCGGTAACGATGTCGGCTGCGGGAACGCCGCAGATCCGGGCTGCTGCGTCCGGCGTATATTCGCGCAGCGTTTGTTTAAGCTCGTCAAAACCCGCAGTATGGTCGTGGATGAAAGCATCGGCCAGCCAGCCTTCCCACAGCATCACGTGCAGCATCGCGTTATACAGCGCGATGTCGGTGCCGGGCAGCAGCGCCAGGTGCAGATCGGCCTCGGCGGCAGTCGCAGTGCGGCGCGGATCGACGACGATGATCCTGAGGCCGGAATTGCGGGCCCTGGCCTCTTCGATGCGCCGATAGAGGACCGGGTGCGCGAACGCGGTGTTCGAACCGGCGATGAATATGCATTCGGCGGCATCGATGTCCTCGTAGCACGCCGGCGGCGCGTCGGCGCCCAGCGACAGCTTGTAGCCGGCGACCGACGCGGACATGCACAGCCGCGAATTGGTATCGATGTTGTTGGTGCCGATCAGCCCCTTGGCGAGCTTGTTGAAGACGTAATAATCTTCGGTCAGCAGCTGCCCGGAGATGTAAAACGCCACGCTGTCCGGTCCGTGCGCCGCGATGATATCGGCAAAGCGCTGCGCGCAATGCTCGAGCGCTTGATCCCAGTTCACGCGCCGGCGCGGGGCTCCGCGCTCGGCCCGCAGTTCGGGATGCATTGCACGCAGCTCAGGGCGCGCCGCAAGGTGAAGCGCCGCCCCCTTGGTGCACAGCCTCCCGAAATTCGCCGGGTGGCCGGGGTCGCCACGCACGCCGGTAATTGCCCCGCCCTCGGCGGCGATCATTACCCCGCAGCCAACCCCGCAATAACAGCATGTCGATCTGGTCTCGCCCATGCCGCATCATGAGCAATCACCATGCCAGAACAAATAGTGATAAAAAACAATGCTATAGGATTATTTTTCGCGCACTTTCGCTTGTTAACGGTGCACGCGCGCTTAAGGTTGGTGCGGCGAACGCACCACGATCAAAAGACTGTCGGATGCAACGCTCGCGACGCAGCGTTACTGTGGCCGGTCCCTCACGAGCGGCACGAAGCGCACCGCCAGCACTTCCCGCCGCGTGGTCTTGCCGTCAGCCTGCTTCTCGATCACCAAAAGAGTTTGACCGCCCCACTGGCTGCCGACCGGAATCACCAGTTTGCCGCCGGTTTTCAATTGCTCGACCAGCGCCGGCGGCACCTCGGATGCCGCAGCTGTCACCATGATGGCATCGAAAGGCGCGTGTTCGGCCCAGCCTTGATAACCATCGCCGATCTTCGTCACCACGTTGCGGTAGCCCAGCGTCTGCAGGCGCTGCGAGGCGTCGCGCCCGAGCGGTTCGACGATCTCAATGGTATAGACCTCGCGCGCGAGTTCGGCGAGCACGGCGGCCTGATAGCCGCAGCCGGTGCCGATCTCCAGCACCTTGTCGGACGGCTTCACGTCCATGAGGTCCGTCATCAGCGCCACGATGAACGGCTGCGAAATGGTCTGGCCGTGCCCGATCGGCAATGGCCGGTTGTCGTAGGCGTGGCGCTCCTCGCCCGGCAACACGAAGCGATGGCGCGGCACCTTGCGCATGGCCGCCATGGTCCGCTCGCTCAGCGCCGCGCGCCCGGTTTCCAGGCGCGTTTCGCGCGTGAGCTGCGCAATGTCTTCCAGCATCCTGCTGCGCTGGGGCTCAAAAACGTCCTGGGCATCGGCGGTCATCATCCCTCCCGCGACAAAAATCAAGGCGCCGAGCAGTATCTGCCGGCAACGGTACTGAAATATTTCAAATAAAAAAGACATGTCAGCCATCGCGCATCATGTGCCGCGGCCCAGACCGAACGCACCCGCCAACCGCTCATACGAGCGCAACCGGCTGTCATAATCGCCGGTGATGGTGATCACCATCAACTCGTCAGCTTCGTACGCGTCGCGCAGTTCCAGCAGCCGCGTGCGCACCGTATCCGGCGTGCCGAGCACGAGGCGGCGACGCTGGGAAGCGATGCGCCTGCGGTCGGCTTCGGTATAGGGATAATCCGCCGCTTCCTCATGGTTCGGCACCGGGGCGTTTACGCCGTAATCCATGTTGAGCCGCCTCAGGTCTATGCTCATCGCCAGCCGTTCCGCTTCCTCGCCGGTCTCGGCACAGATGACGAACACGCACAGCAGCGCATGGGACTCGGGCTCGCGCCCGGAGGATTGATATCTGGCGCGATAGTCCCGCATCACGGCATCGCCACCCTGCGCGCTGATGAAATGCGCAAATGCAAAACGCAGCCCCAGCTGTGCCGCAAGCGCGCCACTGTAGCCGGACGAACCGAGCAGCCACACTTGCGGCGCTGTCGGCCCCGCCGGCATCACTTTCACCTTGGCGAAAGGATGATCGGCAGGCAGCGTACTGTCAAGGTAGGCAACGAGATATTGCACCTGTTCGGGAAAATGCTCGGCACCCGAATAACGCCCTTCGCCCATCGCCAGTGCCGTGGTCTGATCGCCGCCGGGCGCGCGCCCGATGCCGAGATCGATGCGCCCGGGATAAAGCGCTTCGAGCATGCGGAACTGCTCCGCCACCTTGAACGGGCTGTAATACGGCAGCAGGATGCCGCCAGTGCCGACACGGATGGTCGACGTCGCCGCAGCGACGCGCGTTACCAGGATTTCGGGACAGGGATCGGCCAGCGCCGCTATCGAATGGTGCTCGGCCATCCAGTAGCGGTGGAAACCCAGCCGCTCCGCCGCCTGCGCAAGCCGTATGGTTTCGCGAATCGCCTGCGCCGGCGTATGGCCGCTGATGATGGGCGACTGATCGAGAATGCTGAGTTTGATGTTGTTCATAAGAACCTATACTTACTAATCGAACTTTTTACCGCTCAGAACCGCGGATGAATTCGTGCAGCACCACGCACCACGCCTGCGCCAGATTGCCGCGGTGATACCCGCCGCCGCCGAAGCCCATGATGCGTCCGCCGGTCATTTCGTTCGCCAGTTCGCACAGACTGCGCGCCGCGTGAGCATGCGCCGCCGGTGTGTATTGCAGATGCGCCAGCGGGTCGCCGGCGAGGCTGTCGGCGCCGCACTGCATAATGATGAATTCCGGCTGCAAGCGCGTCAGGTGGTCGACCACGCGTTCCCATGCCCGGTAGAACTGTTTGTCGCCAGAGCCCGGCTGCATCGGTATGTTGAGCTTTACGCCTTCGGCTGCCCCCTTGCCGCGTTCGAAATCATGGCCGGTGCCCGGATACAGATAGTTGCCGTCCTCGTGGATGTCGGCATAGATGAGGTCCGGGTCGTCCTCATAGGGATAATACAGCCCGTCGCCGTGATGCACATCGATGTCGACGTAGGCGATGCGCGTCACGCGATACTTTTCACGCAGCGTGTCGATCACCACGCCGCAGTCGTTGAACACGCAGAAACCCGCCGCCGTGCCGCGCCGCGCGTGATGCAGCCCGCCGATCGGCTGGAAGGTACGGCAGGCTTCGCCCGCCATGACGCGATCGAGGCCTTCGAGGGCGGCGCCGACCACATTGGCCGACGCGTCGTAGACACCGGGATAGGCCGGCGTGTCGCCGTAATCTATGGAACCATGACCCAGTTGCGAGAGTTCACCGACCCGGTCAACATGCGCATCGGTATGAAAGCGCTCGATTTCCTCGCGCATCGCTTCGCGCGGATCGCAGATGCGCACCTGCTTATCCAGCCCCTGCTCCAGCGCCTCTTTCAAGAAAGCATCCTGACGATCGGGCCCGAATGGATGGCCGTTGGGGAAGCCATACTTGCCCAAGGCCGTGCCGACATAAAGCGATACTTCGGATTTCATCGCCTTCTCCTGATCATGCATGCGCGACTCAGAACAGCGACAACTGCTGTAACCGGCCGGGCACCCTGAATTGTGTGGTATCGAGCGTGCGGTTGCGGCGCTCGCTGTTGAAGCCGAAGCGCCGGCACGCGATATGGAAACGCTGTACCAGCAGATCGGCCAGTTCGCCGCTGCCGCGCATGCGGCTGCCGAAATTGGGATCGTTGTCCCGCCCGCCGCGCATCTCGTGCACCCGGCTCATCACGTGCCGGGCTTTAAGCGGATAGTGCCGCATCAGCCAGTCCTTGAACAGGTCCTTCACTTCCCATGGCAAGCGCATCAGCCCATAACCCGCAGCGCGCGCCCCATGCGCCCATGCCGCTTCCAGCACCGGCTCGATCTGGTGATCGGTGAGAAAAGGAATCACCGGCGCCACCAGCACGCCGACCGGGATACCGGCATCGGATAGCCGCCGCATCGCCTGCAAGCGTCGCGCCGGGGCGGGACAACGCGGCTCCAGGCGCCGCGCCAGATCATGATCAAGGTTGTTGCACGAGATGAAGACGTTGACCAGATGCTTCTGCGCCATAATCGCGAGGATGTCGGTGTCGCGTTCGACCATGGCGTTCTTGGTAACGATGCCGACCGGCTGGTTGAATTCGGCGCAGACCTCCAGGATGCTGCGCGTGATTTTCCACTGGCGTTCGATCGGCTGGTAGGGATCGGTATTGGCGCCGAGCGAACTCACCTCACATTGGTAACCCGGCTTGGACAGTTCCTTGCGCAACAGTTCCGCGGCATTGACCTTGGCAAACAGCCGCGTCTCGAAATCGATGCCCGGCGACAGATTGCGGTAGGCATGGCTCGGCCGCGCATAGCAGTTGTGACTCACCACGCCATTCGCGATGAAATCCCCGGTCTCCGTCGTGATGTCGTAAAGCCGCAGCGCCCTGCCGAGCGGTTCTATGCTGACGACCCTCAGTCGGGCATCGCTCTTCACGGCCTGATCGACGATGTCGCGCTTGCGGGTGATAGCGGGATCCACGTTGTGGAAGAAGCGCAGATGCTCGCGTAACCCTCCGACCAGGCGCACGACTGTCACAGGTTTTAATTGTTGACGGCGCACGTGCTCCAGCACAAACCGGAAATTGAGAGTCCGCAGGCAACGGCCGATACATTCAATGATTCTTTCGTCCGTGTTGCTGATTCTCAAGATGCCCTGGCTGTAACTGCCTTCGGCGTCGAAAATTCCGGCCAGAAAGCCGGCATTCCACCTGAGTGAAGGCGCCGCGGGCCAGGCGATCAGTGCGCGGATCTGTTCCACGTCTGGGCGCGCGTGTGTGCGGATCGCATGCATGACCTGGCGCCCGTGAGTGGCCCTCTGAAACACAAATTCCTGCGTGGCGATCTGGCAGTCGTGCAGATACTCTTGCGCCCGCTGTAGAGCTTCCGTATCGCATAGCGCCAGACGGAACTGATGCTGGTCGCCATGCACCCGACCGGCTCGTTGGTAGCGATACGATGCCAGCAGGCCGTCGCTTCGAATCACGCCACACAGGTATCCGAGCCGATATTCGCGGTCTTTCGCAAGCGGCAACGCGAAAGCCCCGGTGCCCATGAGTTTGTTGTTGGTAGTAAGGTAAGGCCGCTGCGCGGCGTTTCGGCCCATAGTGCCAGTAACAAATTTCCAGCCGCGCTCGGTGAGAAAGCGGTGATCCGGACCGGCGATCAGGTTCGTGCCGTCTTCAAGAGTAATCCGATACGCCGGCTTGATGACGCTCCAGTGCGCAAGCACGCGCGCCTTCGCGTACCGACGATACCAGCCGCGGCGCACTGTGCCGTAGAGCTCGTCACCGGTGCGCACGTCTGCGAGCGGGCGCAGCCTCCCGTCAGCCATGAGAATCGGCGTGTCACCCGACAGGCAGTAGATGCAGCCATGTTCGCATCCCTGGTAGGGATTGATCGACTGCGTGAACGGGATGTCGGGCGAGTCGTTGCGCGAGATGATGCTTTTCGCGTGCTCGGCGGTGACGTGGGTCCTGAGCGGCGGCAGTTCATCCTCCGGCGACGCATCCCAGCCGTCGTCGAACGCCTCGCGCACGACGTTCTCGAAACGGCCTTCGGGATTGATGCCCGCGCCGCGCCCCTTGCGTGAATCGGCGTGCCTGCCGGAGAGGGTTTTGAGTGGCATTGTGATTTGATTGACGTCCGAACGATCGTTCGGTATCGTAGTCCCGTGGCGAATGACGGTCAATATCTGGCGAAACTGCAGGACTACTACGCCCGGCATCGGGTGCTGCCATCCTACGCGAGGATCGGCGCGCTCGTCGGGATGAACTCGAAGGCCTCGGTGGCAGAAATGGTGATGCGGCTCAAGTCCGAGGAGTTTCTCGAAAGCTCACCCGACCGCCGGCTGAAGCCGGGGAAAAGGTTTTTCGAGCGGCCGCTCTGGGAAAGTGTGCGCGCCGGGCTTCCGAGCCCCGCAGCCGACACCGGGCCGGAAACGCTCACCATCGACGAGTACCTCGTCGCGCAACCGTCTCGCACCCACCTCATCAAGGTCAAAGGCGATTCGATGATCGATGCCGGCATCCACGACGGCGACGTCGTCATCGTCGAGAAACGGGTGGCGGCGAACGTCGGCGATATCGTCGTTGCGATCCTCGACAACGAATTCACTCTGAAGCGGCTGGACCGCGAAAAAGGCCGCATTGTCCTGCGCCCCGAGAACAAGGCTTATCCCATCATCCGCCCCAAAGGCGATGCAGAGATTTTCGGAGTGGTGGTCGGGATGTTCAGGAAATACCCGTAGCGGGAAAGTGTCATCGCAAATAAGACTGAACGCTCGCGGCGATGAAAAGCCGAGTCCCTCAGCCCGCAGCAATCACAATGGGAGAAATTATCGTATCTCGTTGTTTTTAATGATATTCATATATTATGCGTGGGTGCCGTATCGGTGGCGCGGGAGGATCATCACGCCGCAAGGTATTCCCGAAGCCGCTCGACCGGATACCCATGCCCAACCGCACTAAAGGGAATGCGGTTCAGCCGGCGGTGAAGCTGGACCAAGTCAACGTGGGTCAGGCCGCCGTCGTCTTCCACATGCCACCCGAGATGAAACCGGATGTCGTTCATCGAACCCAGCACGCTGCGATTGCTGGAACGGGTGCAGCGGATCACGCGGCAAGCCTCCAGCATCCGTTCGATCTGCGTTTGGGGAAACTCATCCCATAACAGCGCCTTGAACAGGCGCTGGCCGAAGACTTCGTCTAAGCGTTCGAACTCCGGTTTTTTCAAGCCAGGCACAAATACCGAGTACAAGGTCGCGTCGTGCGTGAACAACACGCACTTGCGCCGGTCGATCCGCAGCAGGTTGGCGTGCCAGCTCTCGCCGGAGACGGACGGGTCGATGAGGCGATCCGGGATTTCCGCCAGCAGCTTTTGTGTGCAATGGATCAAGGATGGCATGGATTTGAATTCACTCCCTGCGACGGTTCGGTGGCTCGGAATTGCCTTTCATTCGGCGCAATACGCTCACCCTATTGCGCCCTACGCGGGCTCCAACAGCACCGTGCTCCCATCCGGTTGGACCTGAAGCAGCCGCCATCCAAGAGTTCGAATAACCCCCATATGCTCATCATTCAGCACACCCTGCTTCATCGCCAAACATAGTAGGTGCGTCGGGCGAGTCATGGCAACGTAGTGAAGTTTAAGGCGGTCTCTTTGTTGTTTACCGTCGGTACTATCCCATCCACGTTTTTTCTTGGTAAGTCAGGCCAGGCTTCAGGGGCAATTCAAAGGGTTTGTCACTATCCCCAAAACACCTAAAGTTTCTAATCGTAAGCTTTGAGAGATACATCTTGCCTCCTGCCGCTGTTCCGTCTGACCTGCGAAATCGTGCGCCGCTGCCATCCCGTTCATCCCACAGTCACCGGCACCAGCGTCATCGTGTCGTTACCAAAAATGTCGATCACCTTCAC
>Ga0153916_10003693_pt1 | contig 11445 bp, 7 predicted proteins | sample Opewatmetagenome_FD_109642 | JGI IMG/M metagenome (GOLD analysis project Ga0153916, IMG submission 109642) | Freshwater wetland microbial communities from Ohio, USA - Open water 3 Core 3 Depth 4 metaG | ecosystem: Environmental > Aquatic > Freshwater > Wetlands | place: USA: Ohio, Lake Erie, Old...
GATTTGCCGCCTGGTTTCAGACCGACAATCTTATCCTTGGATTGATTGTGGGAATGATCCTGGGTGGGCTTCTTTCCCTGCTCCACGCGTTGATAACGATCACGCTGCGCGCCGATCAGGTCGTGAGCGGGCTGGCGATTACATTCCTCGGCACTGGTCTATCGAGCATCTTGGGACAGCCCTATGTTGGACAGCTTGTGCCTAAACCCTTAACCCTTTCCTTGCCAATCCTGGATCGTTTTAGTGTGGAGCAGCTCATTCTCGTTTTTGTCGGATTCATCTTTTCACCGCTAGCCTGGTATTTTTTAAACCACACTCGTCCGGGATTAAATTTGCGTTCGGTGGGAGAATACCCTTCTGCCGCAGATTCGCTGGGAATTAATGTTGCGGTAACGCGATACATCTATGTCGTCTTCGGAGGCGCGCTGAGCGGTTTAGCAGGTGCAGCGATGAGTCTCGTGACTGATCCCGGTTGGGTAGATGGTAAAACCTCCGGCTTAGGCTGGATTGCAGTTGGTTTGGTGATCTTTGCATCTTGGGACCCGCTGAGGGGATTATGGGTTTCCTATTTCTTCGGGCTTCTGCGCCGCCTCCCACTCGATTTGCAGAATCCCGCTCTGCCATTAATCTCCACTGCGAATAACCCGCAGCTAGGGCGTGCTATGGATATCCTGCCGTATCTGGCAACCATTTTCATCCTGATCCTTGGCTCGCGAGCGGCGATGCGCAAGCGCCTGGGAGCGCCAGAAGCATTGGGTACGCCCTATGTTCGAGGCGAGCGGGGCTTGTAAGAAAATAGAGCCAGATGCGTTCTTTTATACAACATGTTCTAGGGAGAATGATTTGGTTAAAGCACACTCTTTTACCGCTTATCAATGTTCTTTGTGCGGGAAATGCTATGATCCTGACCAGGTAACTTACACCTGCCCCGTGGATGGGGGTAATCTTGATATTCTCCTGGATTACCAGGCAATCCAGCAACAGATTTCGATGGATGATATCTTCGAGAGCCGTGAGTTTTCGTTGTGGCGCTATTTACCTCTGCTGCCCGTAGTCGATCCGGGAGGACAGGGTACACCCTTACATGCAGCGGGTTGGACTCCGGTATATTCGCCTCAACGCTTAGCAGCTGCTACGGGCTTGCGCTCTTTGTGGGTGAAGGATGAGAGCCGCAACCCGACTGCCTCTTTCAAGGATCGGGCCAGTGCTGTTGTGGTTGGACGGGCGCGCGAAATTGGGGCGGAGGTGGTCGTCACAGCTTCGACGGGCAATGCAGGTGCTGCGCTGGCAGGTATGTCAGCTGCTATCGGGCAAAAAGCGATTATCTTTGCTCCTCGCACAGCCCCACCAGCCAAGGTTGCCCAGCTTCTGGTTTATGGGGCGCAGGTTTTGCTTGTGGACGGCACCTATGACAATGCCTTCGATTTGACGATCCAGGCGGCGCAGGAATTTGGGTGGTATTGCCGGAATACCGGGTATAATCCTTTCACGCTGGAGGGAAAGAAAACCGCCGCGTTGGAAATTTGGGAATGGTGGAATCGTACGATGACACCGGACCTGGCGGGAAAGCCGCTGACCGTGTTTGTTTCGGTTGGCGATGGTAATATTATCTCCGGCATACATAAAGGCTTCAAGGATTTGCAAAAATTGGGCTGGCTGGGACTTATGCCACGCATCATAGGAGTGCAGGCAGAAGGTTCCGCAGCAATTGCCAACGCATTTTTTTCTGGAGGCGAAAATATTCTGCCTGTCACCGCCCAGACCCTGGCAGACAGTATTTCGGTAGACTTGCCAAGAGATGGAGTCAGGGCAGTCCGTGCGGCACGTGAAACGGCGGGAATGTACATAAAGGTTAGCGATGAGGAGATATTGAAAGCCATCGCAGAATTAGGAAGGGTTGGCATTTTTGCTGAACCAGCAGGAGCTACCGCATACGCTGGCTTACGAAAGGCGATCCAGCTAGATTATGTTTATCCAGATGATCCTGTCCTGGTAATCAATACCGGCAGCGGTTTGAAGGATGTAAAGGCGGCTATGCAAGCGGTACCTATAGCGCCAGTAATAGAGCCTACGATTGAGGCGGTCAAAAGGATTTTGCGATAAGCTATGACGACTCCAACTTTTTCGGTTATTGCTCCCATTTTTAATGAAATCTCGAATATCCCGGAGCTGTATCGGCGTGTGAAAGAAACGATGGATACGACGGGCGAGGCATGGGAATTGATTATGGTTGACGATGGATCTACTGACGGCTCAGGAGATAAGATCCACGAGCTGGCGCAGCAGGATGCGCGAGTTAAACCGGTGATCTTTGCCCGCAATTTTGGCCACCAAATAGCAGTTACGGCAGGATTGGACTATGCCCAGGGACAGGCGGTGACGATCATCGACTCTGATTTGCAAGATCCCCCAGAAGTTATCCTGGATCTGATTGCTAAATGGCGGGAAGGTTTTGAAGTGGTTTATGCGGTGCGCGCCGAGCGGGAAGGCGAAAGCTGGTTTAAGCTATTCACGGCATCTTTGTTCTACCGCATGATTGCAGCCATCACCGATGTAAAAATTCCGTTGGATACAGGTGATTTTCGTCTATTGGATCATAAAGTGGTCAAAGTGATGCAGAAAATGCGCGAGCGTCACCGATTTTTACGAGGAATGTCCTCCTGGGTGGGTTTCAAGCAGGTGGGCGTCCCTTACAAGCGCGCTGCCCGTCTGTCGGGACAGACAAAGTACCCCTTCCGGAAGATGTTTAAACTGGCCTGGAATGCCGTCACTGGATTTTCTTATGTGCCTTTACAGATGGCAACTTACCTGGGATTTTTATCCGCGGGCTTGAGCATCCTTGTAATACCCATTGTAGCCGTTATGCGGTTGGTCGGCGAGCAAGCCTTTTTCGGGCAAGCCAGCACATTAATCGCGGTTCTTTTCCTGGGAGGCGTCCAACTCATCTCCCTGGGCATCCTGGGCGAATATATTGGCAGATTGTACGATGAAGTCAAAGGTCGCCCGCTATATATCGTTCGAGAAGGACCGGACGATAATAGTAGCCAAAAATAATTATAGACAAGAAAGGTTCCACCGCATGATTGACCTCACGATACATCCAGAACGCCGCCAACGCGCCATCCAGCGTGTACGTGAAAGAAATATCATTATCCCCACATTCAACCAGATGATGAACCCTGACTTAATCCCAGCTAGGGTGAAAGAGGAGCTCAGCAAGGTTGGATTATGGGACCTAAATCCGCGCAACCTGTTCAGAATTTCTTGGAAAAATCAGCCGAAAGCAAAGGGCGGGGGCTTTGGGGGATTGAATTACCTGGAGTTCCCGAAAAGCTTGACCGGCACAGAAGCCAGGATCATTGCGCTGGTAGGAAAATGGTTCCCAACAGGTGCGCACAAGGTTGGAGCGGCTTTTGGATGTCTGGTGCCTCGCTTGGTGACGGGCGCGTTCGATCCTACCCTCCAGAAAGCGGTTTGGCCTTCGACCGGCAATTTTTGCCGTGGAGGGGCGTATGATTCTGCCTTGTTAGGCTGCCAATCGATCGCGATACTGCCGGAAGGAATGAGCCGAGAAAGGTTTGAGTGGCTGTCCAAAATCGCTGGCGAGGTGATCGCTACGCCGGGCAGCGAATCGAATGTGAAAGAAATCTTTGACAAGTGCAAGGAGCTGCGCCAATCCGGGCAGGATTTAATGATTTTCAACCAATTCGAAGAGTTCGGAAATTACCTGTGGCACTACACAGTCACCGGTCATGCGATGGAGGATTTGCTGCAGCAGGTGATGGGACCCAAGGATGTTTATCAGGGGATGGTCTCTGCGACAGGCTCGGCTGGCACTATCGCTTTCGGTGATTATATGAAACAGCTCTTTCCGGCTTCGAAGATCGGCGCCAGTGAAGCCTTACAATGCCCAACCTTATTAGAAAATGGGTTCGGATCACACCGCATCGAAGGCATCGGCGACAAACACGTGCCATGGATCCATAACGTAAAAAATACGGATGTTGTGGTAGCGATTGACGATGAAGCCGTGGTGAACCTGGCGCGGTTATTTAACGAAGAGGCGGGGCGTGCTTACCTGGTGAAAAAGAGCGTTCCGGAGATGACCGTCAATCAATTGGATTTATTGGGTTTTTCGGGAATCTCCAATGTTTTATCTGCCATCAAGATGGCAAAATACTATGAAATGGGCGAAAATGACATCGTCCTGACGGTATTAACCGATTCGATGGAGCTGTACGGTAGCCGGCTGAGTGAGATGCACCAGGAGTCAGGCGAGTATTCGGAGCTGGATGCTGCTGCTCATTATGCACGCTTCTTACAGGGGATATCCACTGACAACATGATCGAGCTATCCTATGCCGACCGGCGGCGCGTTCACAACTTGAAATACTATACTTGGGTAGAACAACAAGGAAAAACCTATGACGAAATCCAGTCTCAATGGTATGATATAGGATACTGGGTAACCGTTCAGGGGTTAGTGTCTAAAATTGATACTCTCATCGAGGCTTTTAATGCTGAGGTAGGGTTGATCTAAGTTTCGGAGCGATATTCGAGATTTACTGGCCTATTATTCAGTAAATCCCGAATGTCGCCCCATAGAATTCTAACGCAGGGGTGAACAGCCGTGCAGAAATCAATCTGCATGGCGATTCTCCGTTATTCATGAGCGAGGTATATGGCTGGATTAACCGATGAGATGTTCGATTTAAACCGCTTGCAACGTTATGTGGGCGCGTCGATCTATGAACGCGGGCGGATGTATTACCAGCAGGGACGCGTCAGCATTGATTATGTAGAGGAAGATTATGCAACCTGTATTGTCACAGGACAAGGGGGTGTATATGATGTGCGCATTGAGCTGGATCGCAGTAATTTGTTCTTTTTCTGCGATTGCCCTTATGCGGAAGAAGGCCGGATTTGTAAGCACATTGTGGCCTCAGTTATGGCAGTACGCGAACATCTGCGCACCCATAAACCTGTCAAATGGCAGACACAACTTTCACGCGTGATCCAGGCTGCTCAGACACCGTCGAGCCGGTATCTTCCACCCCAATATATCTTATTCTTTAGCTTACAAAGGCAGCCTGGATATGAGAGCTATTCCCTTTGGAAGCTGTTTGCTTATTATGTCAACTTAACCCATTTGAACGCTTCCACTCGAGCGCTCTTACAGGCTGGGCAGCCTGTGGAGCAAGTACTGGAGGGGGTACCTAACCTCAGCTCCGTTGCCAAACTGGTCAATAATGTTTTAGACCAATCTGCTTATTTCAACCAGGATAAACAGTCCGTGGTGGTGGCAAACATGCTGGCAGTTCAAGCCAGGTATTATTACGCGACTTCCTCCTCTCTCAGCGATTATCTGGCACTGGTGGCGGAAGCTGGAGCACCCTTATATCTGGGCACATCCCGCAATCCTGCAGAAAAATTGTTGGGTTTCCTCCCTGCTCATGGAAGAGTCCAGATTGAATTATCGCACTTACCAGAGGGAGTGCGACTGGTTGCAAGTCTGTCGGTCGGAGATAAGAATTTCGCTTTCCAAAACGATACCGTGCAGGTGATTTCTCTCTCGCCTGTCTGGTTGTTAGCGGATCAGTATCTGGTACAGCTAGATGGAGACAAAACAGTCAGTTTATTGGCTGCATTCCAGGAATCGCCTGAACTCATCATCCCATCGGAAGATGAGATGGAATTCCTGGAGAATTATTATCTGACGCTGGCTTCAGAGGCGGAATTATCTGGGGATGCGGTGATTTGGGAAGAGATTTCAGCCGAACCAGCTAAACGTCTCTATTTGAGTGATGCCAAAGGGGAATTCAAAGCTGAGCTGCGCTATGGTTATGGAGATTATGAACTGCCTTATGACAGCTCTTTGCCGGTAGAAAGCTTACGTTGTTTTCCCGAATCCTGGAGGCTTGCTCGCATTCACCGCAAACCCGAGTTTGAACAAGATGCAAACCTGGCATTAGCATCCTCGGACTTTGGCTTGAAAAAGGCACCCACACCGGCGCCGCCGGGGTCTTATGTGCTGCGAGCACGTGTCCATCCTTTAGATTTCTTGATGCGAAATGTGCCACGCCTGACTGAGGCGGGTTTTGAAATATTTGGTGAGGAAGCTCTAAAAACTGCACGCGTGAACCGCGTCAGGCCTACGATAAGCTTCAACGTTACTTCAGGGATTGATTGGTTTGATGTGGATGCGGTGGTCAATTTCGGTGATATCGAAGTGTCCATCAAGGAAGTTCGCAAAGCGCTACGAAAAAAAGAGCATTATATCAAGCTTACAGATGGCTCTATCGGCGAGATTCCAGAAGAATGGTTAGAACGGTATAAGCACCTGTTTGATTTAGGTGAGGAAACCAAGCAAGGAGTACGCTTATCCAATTTTCACCTTACCCTTTTGGATCAGCTTCTGAGTGATGCTGACCGCGTCCGAACAGACCAGGAATTTAACCAACGGTTAGACAAGTTGAAGAATTTTGCTGGTGTAAACTCGCGCATTCTACCGCAAGGACTGGTGGGTGAACTGCGTCCTTATCAAAAGGCAGGATTCGACTGGTTGCACTTCTTACACGAATTCAACTTTGGAGGCTGCCTTGCGGATGATATGGGGTTAGGAAAAACGATCCAGGTGCTGGCCTTTTTGCTTTCCTTGCGCGAGCAACAGCATCCGAAGAGTCCGGATTTAATTGTTCTGCCTCGCTCGCTCCTGGTCAACTGGCAGCGTGAGATTGGGCGCTTTACACCAGGATTGCGCATCCTGGAATACTTCGGTAGCTTACGTGAGAAGGATTTTGAAGAGCTGAACCAATATGATCTTGTCTTGACGACGTATGGAATTATGCTGCGCGATATCGAAAAACTTCGCAGCTACTCCTTCCATTACGTGGTTTTGGATGAGTCGCAGGCGATTAAAAATCCGGTAGCCCAAACGACCAAAGCGGCGCGGCTGTTGAAATGCGAACACCGCCTGGTGATGACGGGGACGCCGGTGGAAAACTCAACATTCGAGCTATGGTCTCAGTTTGCATTCTTGAACCCAGGATTGCTGGGGAATCTGGAATATTTTCGCAGCGAGTTTGGCAATCCGATCGAGAAAAATAACGATGAAGGAAAGGCAGATTTCTTACGTAAGATGGTCTACCCTTTCATCTTACGGCGGACGAAGGACCAGGTTGCACCTGAGCTACCACCCCGCACTGAGCGGGTGGTTTATAGCGACATGGAACCTGGACAGCGGAAATATTACAACAGATTGCGCGATTATTACCGGGGGTTGTTGTTAGGGATGGTAGAAAACAAAGGGATGGATAATTCGCGCATGAAGATCCTGGAGGGACTGCTGCGCTTGCGGCAGGTGTGCAACCATCCTGCATTGGTTGACAGGCAATTCCGCGGGGAATCGGCAAAATTTGAGCTGCTCATGGAGACCCTGGACACTCTGCAATCTGAAGGGCATAAAGCGTTAATCTTTTCGCAGTTTGTAGAGATGCTGCGCATCTTGCGCGCTGAGCTGGATAAGCGAAAAATCAAATACACATACCTGGACGGCAGCACACAGGATAGGCAAGGTCAGGTTGATATCTTTCAAGCAGATCGAAGTATCCCCTTTTTCTTAATTAGCCTGAAAGCTGGCGGTGTAGGTTTAAATTTGACTGCCGCGGATTATGTTATCCATATCGATCCATGGTGGAACCCAGCCGTCGAAATGCAAGCCAGCGATCGCACGCACAGGATTGGCCAAGAAAAACCTGTGTTTGTGTATAAATTGATCGCGCGTGACTCTGTTGAGGAAAAGATCCTGCAGTTGCAAGATCGCAAGAAAAACCTGGTAGATCAGTTGATCACCACCGAAAAACACTTTCTAAAATCATTAACCGCAGAGGATGTACGGGTGTTATTCAGTTAATGGTACACTAGTGACATGACCCTCTCTGCTACATCTCTCATCCTTGTAGCGGTGATGAATAACCCACGCGATCTTGAAATCGCGCGGGTTTTGGGGTGGTATCGCATCCCGCTGCGTTCTTCCCCGAAGGTGGTCGCTGTGGACTATCTGGCTTTTTATCAGACCAGCGCCTTTGGCGATGAGAAATGGCGGATCCAGTATGTGGCGGAAGTAAGAGGGCATGAGCTGACCACCCGAGCGGAATTATTACGCGAGGAAACCGAACATCCCCATGCCCATCAAGAATATTATAAGATCCAGTTGGGTCCCCTCGAGCGCCTGCCAAAGCCTGTGCTGGCTGAAAACTGGCGGCGAATAACCTTCTTCTATACGATAGGAGAACATCTGCTGAATGCTGAAACGGTCAATGACCTGATCGTGGCATCGGGGGAACGGCAGGTGTTGTGGCAGGCATTGCGTGAAAGAGCTTATGAGGCTCAGCAAGTTGGCTCAGATGATTTACCGGACCTCGATATCGAACCAGCCGTATTGGCAGCCTTGTTAGGGCTCAAGGAGTTGTGAGAAAAAGCAACACGAATTTTGTAAGTGGTAAAATCGGTTGTAACTTTTCAGGAGGCTCTCATGTCTGAAACAGATCTCAAGCCGCTCAATTGGCAGCCTGATCCCAACATTGGGTATACGGTTGTGCGCCGCCCTGATGGCGGGATGCACTTTACCTTTACGGATGCCTCTCCAAAGACGTTAGAGCATTGGCGGAAATTCGCTCTGGAGCACCTGCTGAACTCTGACCGCCTGACACGCAACCTGTATGATCTCCGCCAACTGGATTCAATCCCGGAAAAAGCGATCCAATATGCATTGGAAGTGAATAATGATCCAGCTGTACGCAATATCCGCCTGGCAGTCGTTTCAGATAAAGCGAGTGTCCGCAGCAGCCTACGTCGGATAGCAGACCTCACACGTCCAGGTGGGGTTGAAATGGGATTGTTTACAACCCTCGAAGAAGCCGAAACCTGGCTGAATCGTCCCCTCACCCTGCAAGTATAAACGAAAACATCTTGAATACCATTTTGCGCCTCCCAAATCAGGAGCTCCTTTGGGGTTCCCGTACCTACGTGATGGGCATTCTGAATGTTACCCCCGATAGCTTCTCGGGAGATGGATTGATTTCAACAAAAGAAACTGTGCCTCTGGAGGAACTGGTTTCGTCTGCCTTGGAGCAAGCTCGGGAATTTATCTCGGCTGGTGCAGACATCCTGGATGTGGGTGGTGAAAGTACCCGTCCAGGGGCGCTTGCGGTTGAGGCTGGCGAAGAAATGGGGCGGGTCTTGCCGGTAATTCAGGCGCTGGCGACCGAGTATAAAATCGCAATTTCAATCGATACCTACCGGGCGACTGTGGCAGAGGCGGCATTGCAGGCTGGCGCAAGCCTGGTCAATGATGTGTGGGGGCTGAAGGCTGATCCTGGTCTGGCAAGCGTAGCGGCTAGAGCAGGTGCGCCTGTGATCTTGATGCACAACCGCAGCTCTTGGGTTCAGGCAGAGGTCAGAGAACGCCTGGGTGGAAGATACGTCGGAGTTCCTTACATAAATCTTCTCGAAGATGTAAAGCGTGAGTTATTAGAGAGCGTGACGATCGCTCGTCAAGCCGGCATTCCGAACGAGCGAATCATTCTCGATCCGGGAATAGGCTTTGGAAAAACCGTTGAGCAGAACTTGGAACTCCTGAACCGCTTGGATGAAATTCGGGCGCTTGGATTTCCAGTGTTAATTGGACCTTCCCGGAAATCATTCATTGGCTATACTTTAGACCTGCCACCTGATCAAAGGCTTGAAGGAACAGCAGCAGCAGTAGCTGTGGGGATTGTGCGCGGAGCAGATATTATTCGCGTGCACGACGTTGCTTTTATGCAGCGAGTCTCCCGCATGACGGATGCGATCGTGCGCAAAAAGACGGCTTAGACTTGTAAACCTTGCATCCTTCGAATATAATTTATGTCCTTTACTATATAATAAATGCTCCATAATGCGAAAGGAGTAAGTGTGCAAAATTATTTCGGTACGCTGGAAACTTTAAAAACTGCCTCGGGCAGCTTTTTATATTATGGGCTTAACCAACTTGAAGAGCAGGGACTGACGAAACTCGACAGGCTGCCCTTTTCGATTCGCGTGATGCTCGAGTCATTGCTGAGACAGTGTGATGAGCATGAAATTACTCGCCAGGATGTGATTAACCTGGCAGCATGGAATCCGGTTGTAAGGGAACGCCCGATCATGCCTTTCAAGCCTGCTCGGGTGATCATGCAAGATTTCACAGGCGTACCAGCAGTGGTTGACCTGGCTGCGATGCGCTCCGCTATGGCGCGGCTGGGGGGAGACCCTCGAAAAATAAATCCACTTGTGCCCGTTGATTTGGTAATCGATCATTCCGTGCAGGTTGACTTTTTTGCTACAGCGGATGCTTTAGTGCGCAATGCCGAGGTTGAGTTTCAACGCAATCGGGAAAGATACGAGTTCCTACGCTGGGGACAGAAAGCCTTTAATAATTTTCGGGTTGTTCCTCCGGCAACTGGCATTGTCCATCAGGTGAACCTGGAATACCTGGCGACTGTGGTCATGACCCGTGAATTGGAAGGAAAACGAGTCGCTTTTCCAGATACCTTAGTCGGCACCGATTCGCACACAACCATGATCAATGGCCTGGGAGTGGTGGGTTGGGGTGTAGGTGGTATTGAAGCGGAAGCTGCCATGCTCGGTCAGCCGATTGATATGCTTACACCGGATGTGATCGGTTTCAAGCTGTATGGTACCCTTTCAGAGGGGGTGACTGCTACAGATTTGACTCTGACCGTGACCCAAATGCTGCGAAATAAGGGCGTGGTGGATAAATTCGTCGAATTTTATGGGCCGGGGTTGAGCGCCATGTCGCTGCCTGACCGGGCAACCATTGCCAACATGTCCCCCGAATACGGGGCAACCATCGGTTTCTTCCCTGTGGATGCTGAGACAATCCGTTATCTGCGCCTGACAGGTCGTCCAGACGAACTGGTTGATCTGGTAGAAAGCTACTTGAAAGAACAAGGTTTATTCCGCACCCAAGATACACCCGATCCGCAGTACACGGATACACTGGAGCTCGATTTGGGTACAGTGGTGCCGAGTCTGGCGGGTCCTAAACGACCGCAGGACCGGGTGGCTTTGAAAGAAATGCAGAAGACTTTCCAAACCACGCTAACTGCGCCGGTCAAAGAGCGTGGCTTTGAGCTGCAAGAAAGTGATCTCGAAAAGAAAGTTATTATCGGAACGAACGGAGGCAGCTCTGAACTGGCGCATGGATCAGTGGTCATTGCTGCAATTACTTCTTGCACGAACACTTCTAATCCGTCCGTAATGATTGCAGCAGGTCTCCTGGCGAAAAAAGCCGTAGCACATGGTCTGCGGTCAAAGCCGCATGTGAAAACAAGCCTGGCACCTGGATCGCGGGTAGTTACCGAATATTTGCAGAGAGCGGAGCTGCTCGAGCCTCTGGTAAGC
>Ga0153916_10003694_pt1 | contig 11444 bp, 10 predicted proteins | sample Opewatmetagenome_FD_109642 | JGI IMG/M metagenome (GOLD analysis project Ga0153916, IMG submission 109642) | Freshwater wetland microbial communities from Ohio, USA - Open water 3 Core 3 Depth 4 metaG | ecosystem: Environmental > Aquatic > Freshwater > Wetlands | place: USA: Ohio, Lake Erie...
GGCCTGCGCATGGTGTTGATCGGCGGCGGCGCCGGGCTCGCGACCTACGGCCTCGGCGCCGCTCTCGGCGTCGGGCTTTCGTGATCGCGTCGTATAGTGATTTCTTGTTAAGCTTGAGAAGCTATTTCAAAATGAAATCAACCGCCAGGGCGCCAGGGCGAGCCGGAAACAGACAAAGACACTTAAACGTGTCTTTGTCCCGGCGAGCGCCCGCACACGGATGTGCGGGCTGGGGGATATCGGAGCCCGCGGCGTGGCGCCAGGGATGGCTGGAATAGGCGCCCTGTCGGTTCAGAATCATATTTATTTTGTTAGAGGTTCAGATTTCTTAAACGCCATGCGTGACATCCGCCTTATGAACCAGGATCTGCTCGATCAGGTCTCCGCCCAGGCGCAGGCGTCGCCGCGGCGTCGCAAGAATCACAATTTCCACGTTTCGGAAACCGACAGCTGCAACCGGCTGCTGAACGCGATCGAGCCCGACTCCTACATCCAGCCGCATTGCCATTACGACGCCGAGAAGGACGAAAGCCTCGTGGTCGTGCGCGGCCGTGTCGGCGTGGTGTTTTTCGACGTGCACGGCGCGATCACGTCGAAGGCGGTGCTGGCGCCGGCGAGCGAAGCGGTCGGCGTCAACATTCCGCACGGCGTGTTCCACACGCTGGTGGCGCTCGAGCCGGGCAGCGTGTTCTTCGAGGCCAAGGCCGGTCCGTACGCGCCCTTGACCGTGCGCGAAAAGGCGTCGTGGGCGCCGGCCGAGGGCGATCCGCAAGCCGCGACTTTTCTGGCGTGTCTGAAGCAGCTGTTTGCCTGAGGTTCGCCGCTCCGGGCTGCGGGGGGGTTCACGTTGTCTTCACTTTCCCTCCGGTGTGTTTCCAGGTCGAAGCGCGAATCCGCGGCGTCTATCACGACCGGGATATCCCGAAAGACCCGCCACCGACACGCCCGATTTGATTCAGGTCAAGTGCATTCCACGGCAAAGCGGCTACTTAGAGCAAGAGTATGCGCAACGGCTCTGACTCTACACAGGAGGCACAAATCATGTTTTCAAGGGCCCAAGAGGAAACCGCGATGGTGGGTATCGTTCCCCGGAAGTTCATACGCAAGCTCCTTGTCAACGGCAAGGAAATCGAGACCGACTCCGAGGGCTACATACTGCATATGGATGAGTGGTCCGAGGATTACGTGCGCGCCCTGGCGCAGCAGGAGGGGCTCGTGCTGACGCATGAACACTGGGAAGTGGTCCGGTTTCTGCGCACGTTTTTTCAGGAACACGGCGTACAGGCGAACGTGCGCGAGATGATCAAACACTTCCGCAAGGTCTGGGGTCCCGCGAAGGGCGGCAACCTCTACCTGCATAAGATATTTCCGCGCGGCGGTCCGCAGAAACAGGGCAATCGCCTGGCCGGGTTGTTGCGCACAAAGGGCGAGCACTGAGCGTCGGTACTCATCCGGCGGATATGCCGGTGCCGCCGCCGTTTCATTTCACGGACGATCCCCGGCCACGCCTGGTAGCGTGGCCGGGGAATCACATCGGGATTCAGGGAAAACATGGCGTCGAATAAAAGCGTTGTCGCGTATTGGGCGATCATCGGATTGCTGCTGCTCACCGTCGTCGGGCTGGTGCTGAAGTTCCTGGTGCTCGGCAAGACTGAAACCGGGAGCGACGGCCGGGTCGCGATCGTGCTCGATCCGTCCGAACGTGCCTTTGTGCTGAACGAGATGCGCCAGTTCCTCGCCGGAATCCAGGTCATGCTAGATGCCGCCGAACGCAACGACCCGGCCGGCATCGCGCAGGCCGCGCGCCCGCTCGGCATGGCCGCGGCGCAGAACACGCCGGCGGGGATGGCGGCGAAGCTGCCGCTCGAGTTCAAGACGCTCGGCTTCAGCGTGCACGGCGATTTCGACCGCATCGCGATGGACGCCGAGTCGATGAAAGACGTGCGGCTTTCGATGCAGCAGTTGAGTGAAACCATGAAGAAATGCGTGGCCTGCCACGCCACCTACCAGCTCGCGGTACCGGCACCCGCCCGCCGGGCGCCCCGATAACCCGTATTTTTTCCGGAAAATTTCCACGGGCCACGAGAGGAGTTCCCGGCCGGCGGCGCTCAATCTTTGATTTGGGTCAAGCGCGCCGAACGCGGATGTGCCTATCATGCAGCGTTTTTCGACGAGGTGCGCGGGATGCAGGGCTTGCGGGTCATGGAAAATAATACCGGTGCGACACAGACCGTCGGCTACACGCTGCGCGACAGCCGCTATCTGAACATCACCAATCGGTGCACGCTGCGCTGCGCCTTCTGCCCCAAATTCAACGGCGAGTGGACGGTGCGGGACTATCCGCTGCGCCTGAGCCGCGAGCCGACGCTGGAGGAAATCGTCGCCGCCGCCGGCAACCCCGAGGATTACCGCGAGATCGTGTTCTGCGGTCTGGGTGAACCCACGCTGCGGCTCTATACCCTGCTGGAAGCGGCGGCGCGGCTGCGTCCGCGCGCCAAGCGCATCCGCCTGAACACCGACGGCCTGGCCAATCTCGTGTACGGACGCGACGTGACGCCGGACATGGAGGGGCTGATCGACGCGCTGTCGGTGTCGCTCAACGCCCAGGACGCGGAAACCTACAACCTGCATTGCCGCCCCAAACTGCCGGGCGCGTACGAAGCGGTGCTCGACTTCGTCAAGCACGCGCGCGACTTCGTGCCGGAAATCACGCTGACGGCGATCGACGGGCTGCCGGGCGTGGACATCGGCGCGTGCGAGAAGATCGCGCAGCGGCTCGGCGTGCACTTCCGCCGGCGCGTGCTCGACGTGGTGGGCTGAACCCGCGCCGATGACCCGGAACGACCGCATGGAACTGGTCTGTCCGGCGGGCAGCATGCCGGCGCTGAAGGCCGCGGTGGATAACGGCGCCGATGCGGTTTATCTCGGTTTCCGCGACGGCACCAACGCGCGCAACTTCCCCGGACTCAATTTCGATCTCGACGAGACGCGCCAGGCGCTGGATTACGCGCACCGGCGCGGCGCGCGCGTGTTCCTCGCGATCAACACCTATCCGCGCCCGTCGCAGTGGGACAAATGGTGTCGCGCCGCCGATCAGGCCGCCGCCCTCGGCGTCGATGCGCTGATCCTCGCCGATCCCGGGCTCATGGATTACTGCGCGCGCACCCATCCCGGCCTGCGCCTGCATCTTTCGGTGCAGGGCTCGGCCACCAATCGCGAGGCGATCGATTTCTACGTGCGGCATTTCGGCGTAAGGCGCGTGGTGCTGCCGCGCGTGCTGTCGCTCACGCAGGTGCAGAACGTGATGAAACGCGTGAACGCCGAGGTGGAAGTCTTCGGTTTCGGCAGCCTGTGTGTGATGGTCGAGGGGCGCTGCACGTTGTCGTCCTACGTCACCGGCGAGTCGCCCAATTCGAGCGGCGTGTGCTCGCCGGCCAAAGCCGTGAAGTGGGAGGAGTCGGCCGCGGGCCGGCGCTCGCGGCTGAACGGCGTGCTGATCGACGTGTACGCGCCGGAGGAGCCCGCCGGCTATCCCACACTCTGCAAGGGCCGGTTCGAGGTCGACGGCCACGTGTATTACGCCATGGAGGAACCGACCAGCCTCAACGTGCTCGACATCCTGCCCGAGATCTACCGCGCCGGCGTGGCGGCGATCAAGGTCGAGGGCCGCCAGCGCAGTCCGGCGTACGTGGCGCAGGTCACGCGCACGCTGCGCGCGGCCATCGATGCCTGCGCCGCCGATCCGGCGAATTTCGCGCCGCGCCGCCAATGGATCGAGCAGCTGGACAACGTCGCCGAGGGACGCTGTCACACGCTCGGCGCGTATCACCGGCCGTGGCAATGAAGCTCTCGCTCGGGCCGATCCAGTATTTCTGGGATCGCAACAGCGTGACCGATTTTTACGCGCGCGTATCCGAGGCGCCTGTGGATGTCGTTTATCTCGGCGAAACCGTGTGCTCCAAACGCCGCGCGATGCGGTTGCCGGATTGGCTCGAAATCGCCGAACGCCTGACGGCGGCCGGCAAGGAAGTCGTGCTGTCGACGCTGACACTGGTGGAAGCCGAATCGGAAGTGTCCTACATGCGCGGCATCGTGGAAAACGGCCGTTACCCGGTCGAGGCCAATGACATGGCGGCGGTCGGCATGCTCGAAGGGACCGCGCCTTTCATCATCGGTCCGCACATCAACGTCTACAACGGCGGCGCGCTCGAGGTCATGGCGCGCGCCGGCGCGCGCCGCTGGGTCATGCCGATGGAGCTCGACCGCGACACGCTCGCCATGTTGCAGGCGCGGCGTCCCGCCGGCATGGAAACGGAAGTGTTCGTCTTCGGCCGGCTGCCGCTGGCGTTTTCGGCGCGTTGCTTCACCGCCCGCGCGCATAACCTGGCCAAGGACGAATGCGGTTTCCGCTGCGGCGATTATCCCGACGGCATGCCGTTGCGAACGCGCGAGGGCCAGTCGTTTCTGAATCTCAACGGCATCCAGGTACAGTCGGGCGAGACGTACAATCTGATCAATGAGATCGCATCGCTGCGGGCGCTCAAAGTTGACATCCTGCGGTTGGCGCCGCAGGCGCGGGGCATGTTCGACATCATCGACTCCTTTCGCCGCGTGCTCGACGGCGGACTCGAGGCTGCCGCGGCGGCCGAGCGGCTCGCGCCGCATCAGCCGGCCGGGGCTTGCGATGGTTACTGGCACGGCGCGCCGGGCATGAACCGGGAGCATCTCGCATGAGGGCGAACACCGGTGTCGTCGCTGACACCGGTCTGCGCGCCGGGCCGGAGAACCTGCGGCTGGATCGCGCGCAGTGGCGCGCGGCGCAGGCAGGGCAGGCACCGGCCTGTCGCGTGCGCTTCCATCGCCATCACCCCACCGTTGCCCTCGGCGCGTTCGAAACCGCGGGTCACGCGCTGCGCATGGAATATTGCCGCCGCCACGGCATCGACATCGTGCGGCGCATCAGCGGCGGCGGGGCGGTGTACCTCGATCCTGGCCAGCTGTGCTGGACGCTGACGCTTTCACGGCGGGGAATCGGAAGGGAGAAAAATATCGCAGCGTGGCTGGAGCTCCTGGGCAAAGCCGTGGCACAGGGTCTGCGCGCCATGGGCATTGACGCCGTGTTCGCGGCGCCGAATGACGTCGAGGTGAACGGCCGCAAGCTCGCCTCGGGTTTCCTGATGCTGTCCGAGGCGGCGCTGTTATACCAGGGCAGCCTGCTGCTGGACCTGGATATCGAGACCATGATGAAGGCATTGCGCGTGCCGACGGAGAAGCTTTCCCCCGACGGCGTGCGCAGCGCGCGCGGACGTTTTGCCACGCTGCACGACGGAGGCGCGCGTCCCGATGACGTCCGCATTCAAGAGCATCTGCTCGCGGCCTGGGCGGAACAGTTGGGGATGGAATTTTCCCGGCCGGCGTCGGCGGTACCTGATCTCGACGCAGACGCTGCCGTGGAAACCGCGCCGGCGCCGGACTGGGACGAAGAAAGTGCTGCCTGGCATCAGGCTTTCACGAAAACCCCGGGCGGCGTGCTGCACGTTCGTGTGCAGCTGAATCCGGCGGGCGACATCCTCGAGCGGGCCGAATTCGCCGGTAACCTGCACCTGGCGCCGGGCTATCTACTGTCGATGTTGTCGTCATGGCTTTCCATGACGCCGCTCGCCCGGCTCGACGGCCGGTTCGAGGAATTTTTTCGCACTCATCGATACGCCATGCTGGCGATTACGTCCGCGGACATACGCCGTGGGTTGGCCCTCGCGCTCGATCGGCGCGCGCAGCAACGTCAGTTTTCACTCAGTGGCGAGCAGGCGAATTCGCTGATGGTGCACGCGCCGCACGGCAAGGCGGTCGGGGACATCGTACGCGAGGCGAGCGTGATGCTGGTGCCTTATTGTGCCAAGCCGGCCTGGTGCAAGTGGCGTCACCGCGATGGTTGTCCCGAATGCGGCCGCTGTGAAGTCGGCGAGGCCTATCGTGTGGCGCGCGAGCACGGCATGCGCGTCGTGACCGTCATCAACTTCGAGCAATTGCAGCAAACGCTCGCCGAACTGCGCCAGTCCGGTACCGGCGCGTATGTCGGAATGTGTTGCCGGAATTTCTACCTCAAGCGCGAATACGCGTTCCGCGAGGCGGGCATACCGGCGGTGCTGATGGATATCACCGGTTCGAACTGCTACGAGCTGCAACAGGAAGACCTGGCTTACGCCGGCCGATTCCAGGCGCAGGCGCATCTCGACATGGACGTGCTGCGGCGGGTGATGGCGCGCGCCGGCGGCGCAGAAAGCCGGTCAGTGAGCGTTGCGACGCGGGGCAAGCCGGCCGCGGGCGCGATCGAAGAGCGCGAAGGCGGTGCCGCCGAGAGTATCGCCGAGCACGGCGCGGAAGTGCGCGGCCCAGTCGTAGTCGAGCGCATCCAGCAGGTTTTTGACGTGCACGCCGGTTTCGGTGTCGCCCTCGATGCACAGCCGGCGGCTGAAGAAGAGCGTGTCCGGGTCTTCGGTGCGGGTGGCGAGGCGCCAGAAATCCTCAACTGTGCCGCTGATGCGCACGTCGGTCCGGCCCGGCGCGGCGGGTTGCAGGCGCCCGTGCTCGATGCGGAAATAGATCCGGCTTAAGGCGTCCTTAATATGGATGCACACCGATTTGCCGTCGAGCTCCGGCAGCCGCGCGGCGATCGGTTGACCGCGCAGCAGGTGGTTGAACGCGCGCGCCAGCACTTGCGCGTGCAGCGCGTCCGGGATGAATCGCAACGGCAGATACAGGGGATGGGGCGGCATGGCTGACCTTTTTTCGAGATGCGGCGGATTTATAACAGGTCCGGCCGTGCAAGACTATTGATCTGGATCAAGTCATGCGCACCGCCGGCATCCTATCGTGGCGTCCCATGAAATACCGGAACCTGCGGGAGTTTATTGCCTTTCTCGAAAGCCAGGGCGAACTGCGCCGCATCAAGACGCCGGTCGATCCGCGCTTTGAGATCACCGAAATCTGCCAGCGCACGCTGCGCGCGAACGGGCCGGCGCTGCTGTTCGAGCATCCCAAGGGATCCGGGATCCCGCTGCTCGGCAACCTGTTCGGCAGCACGCGTCGTGTGGCGCTCGCCATGGGCCATGAATCGATCGAGGAACTGTGCGAGGTCGGCCGGCTGCTCGCGTTCCTGAAGGAGCCGCAGATGCCGAGTGGACTCGGCGATGCGTTCGACAAGCTGCCCGGGTTCAAGCAACTGTTGCACGTGTTGCCACGGGTGGTGGGCGACGCCCCGTGCCGCAGCCAGGTGATAGAAGGACCGGACGTGGATTTGTCGAAGTTGCCGGTCCAGACCTGCTGGCCGGAAGACGCCGGACCGCTCATCACCTTCGGCCTCGTCATCACCAAGGGTCCGTACAAGGAACGGCAGAACATCGGCATCTACCGCCAGCAGGTGATCGCGCGCAACAAGGTCATCATGCGCTGGCTGCATCACCGCGGCGGCGCGATCGATTTCCGCGAATGGAAGGAGGCGCACCCGGGCGAGCGCTTTCCGGTGGCGGTCGTGATCGGCGCCGACCCGGCCACGCTGGTTGCGGCGGTAACGCCGATCCCGGACACGCTCTCGGAATTCCAGTTCGCCGGCCTGTTGCGCGGCGCGCGCAGCGAGGTCGTGCGCAGCCAGCACGGCGGCCTGTACGTGCCGGCCTCGGCTGAGTTCGTGCTGGAGGGTTATGTCGAGCCGGACGAAGAGGCGCTCGAAGGGCCGTTCGGCGATCATACCGGCTATTACAATTCTCAGGAGCGCTTCCCGGTCTTCACCGTCGAGCGCATCACCCACCGCCCCGAGCCGATCTATCACGGCGCCTACATGGGCCGCTCGCCGTACGACGAGCCGTCGGTGCTGGCGATGGCGCTGAACGAGGTGTTCATTCCGTTGCTGCAGAAGCAGTTTCCGGAGATCGTGGATTTTTATCTGCCGCCCGAGGGCTGCTCGTATCGCGTAGCCTGCGTCAGCATCAAGAAACGTTACGCCGGCCACGCGCGGCGCATCATGTTCGGCGTGTGGTCGTATCTGCGCCAGTTCACCTACACCAAGTTCGTGATCGTGACCGATGACGACATCAATGTGCGTGACTGGAAGGAGGTCGTGTGGGCCATGACCACGCGCATGGATCCGGTGCGCGACACCGTGCTGGTGGACAACACGCCGATCGATTACCTGGATTTCGCCAGCCCGGTTTCCAGCCTCGGCGGCAAGATGGGCCTCGACGCCACCAACAAATGGCCCGGCGAGACCAGTCGCCAGTGGGGCAAGCCGATCGTGATGAGCGCGGACGTGAAACAGCGCGTCGATGCGATGTGGGTTGGGTTAGGGATCAGCTAGCGGTCGAATTGGTTGTCATTCGCGCGAAAGCTTTCTTTGTTGTCATGCCCGCGGAGGCGGGCATCCAGGTCTTGAATGGCATCGTGCGATTCGTGCGCGATTCTGAAAACAACTTGTAGCCCGGATGGCGCGCAGCGGAATCCGGGAAATGTTTTTGGTCGAGCGGCCGCAGGCCGCTCGATTGAATAGTTCAATTCAAGGCGCGGCGAACTGATCCAGAATCGCTCGGATATCCTTTTCCCAGCGTCGCGTCTGGTCCTGTAACGCCTCTTTCTTGAAGAAGGTTTGCAGAATGGCGGGGTTGTAAGCGAGCGCCAGGGTCGAATCGCCCTCGGCGAAAATCACGATCTTCAGCGGCAGGTACGGCAACAGTTCGGGGTAGCGGTCTTCCAGTTTGCGCATCTCCTGCGGTTTGCCGAAGAACACCAGCCGGTATTCCGCGGTCTTGTAGCCGCCGGAAGCGAGCCCCACGTCCACGCGCTGGATGCGCGCCACCTGGTAACCGTGGTCCTGGATCGCGATCTGCAGGTTGCTGATGGCGTCGTCGAACGGAAGCTCGGCGCGCACCATCAGCAAATCGTCGGACCGCGACGGGACGGCGAACAGTGTCAGGCACACGAGCAGGAGAGAGAAAATGGTTTTCCTGATCACATCGTGGCCTCGTCGAGTATGTCCGAATAGACGTGATACATCCGGTCGCACAGCTGGTTCAATTCGTCGTTGTTGAAAATCTCGCTCAGGCGCTTGGGATTGATGGTGCTGACCGACACCCTGCCGTCGTGCTCGCTCAGGGTGAAACGACACGGCAGGAACAAGCCGACGCGCGGGTCGACCTTGAGCGCCTGGTCGAGGAAATTGAAATCGCACGAGTCCACGACCACGTGGTGTTTGTTTTCCTTGCCTTTGTCGGCGAAGGTCTGGTCGAAGTACTCGACGCGGATCAGCCGCAGGTTGGCGGCGCCGATGGCGTTCCTGAGTTTCTCCACGGTTTCGTCCAGGCCGTAGGGCGACTCGCGCGTGATGAGCGGCGATTCATCGGCGCCGGTTTTGGCGCCGACCGGTCGGGGCGCGTGCGCGAAACTGCGCACATAAGCGACGACGTCGTCGATGTCCTTTTCGGTCAGCCCCTGTTGCAGGAACGACTGCATCGGCGTACCGCGGCGCCCGCGCATCAGGGTGGTCTTGATCATGGTGTCGCTCGCCGCCGCGAGGAACCCGGGGTTGTTGAGCGCCGGCGCCAGCACCGGCAAGTCGCGCGGACGCGAGAAAGTCACGCCGGTGCCGTGACCGCCTTCGCCGTGAGCGCCATGGCAGACGGCGCAGTGGCCGGCGAACAGCTTTGCTCCGTGTTCGGCGTTGCCCGGCACCGTCGTCTTGGCGGCAGCGACGCTGGACGTGGCGGGCGGCGCCCAGCCGCGGATGTAATGAACTATCGCGTCCACTTCGGTATCGCTCAGTTGCCTGAAGGCGGGCATGACCCGTCCCGGACGTCCGAGGCGGATAGTCGTGCGCAAGTAGGCGTCATCGACCGTGGCGAGAAAATCCGGCAACGCCAGCGGCACGCCGACGCCGCCGGTGCCGTGGCTGCCATGACAGGCGGCGCAATAGTGCGCGTACAACCTGGCACCGTCGTCCGCCGCCCAGGCCGGTACGCACGCCACCCACATCAGGATCAGCAAGGCGAAGCGGCGGAGCGGTGGCATCTCGTGGATATCAGCAATATTTGTCCGGGATAAGCGCAATCTAAATTCCGCTTTGTGGAAGAACTTTGACGGAAATCAATTCAGCTGATGTCAATTTTCAGGGACAATATCGTACTTATGCCCGAGATGCACTCCTCTCATCAGCTGCAATTCGATCCCGACCTGATCCGCCGGTATGACAAGAGCGGTCCGCGTTATACCTCGTATCCGACCGCGGTGCAGTTTCATGCCGGATTCACCGAGGCCGATTACCGCGCGCAGGCGCAGCGCACCAATCAAGCCGCCGCGCCGCGCCCGCTGTCGCTGTATTTTCATATTCCCTTCTGCGATACGGTCTGTTTCTACTGCGCCTGCAACAAGGTGGTCACCAAGGACCGCAAGCGCGCCTCGCCGTACCTCGGGCGGCTGCATCGCGAGATCGCGTTGCAGGGCGAACTCTTCGATCGCTCGCGCATAGTGGAACAGCTGCACTGGGGTGGCGGCACGCCGACCTTCATCAGTCACGAGGAAATGCAGGAACTCATGGACGTGACGCGCGAGCATTTCCGGTTGCGCGACGACGACCTGGGCGAATACGGCATCGAGGTGGACCCGCGCGAGATCCGTTCGGAAACGCTGGAAGTGCTGCGCCGGCTCGGCTTCAACCGCCTGTCCATGGGCGTGCAGGATTTCGACCCGGTGGTGCAGAAGGCGGTCAACCGCATCCAGAGCGAAGCCGAGACCTTCGCGGTGCTGGAGCGGGCGCGCGCGCTCGGTTTCCGTTCGATCAACATGGACCTCATCTACGGGCTGCCGCACCAGACGGTGGAGAGTTTCGCCCGCACCCTGGGCAAGATCATCGCGGCCTCGCCGGACCGGCTGTCGGTGTTCAATTACGCGCACCTGCCGGAACTGTTCAAACCGCAGCGGCGCATCGCGGCGGCCGACCTGCCGAGCCCGCAAGCCAAGCTCGACATCCTGCAGATGACGATCGAGCGCCTGACCGAGGCCGGTTACGTGTATATCGGCATGGATCACTTCGCGCGTCCGGACGACGAGCTCGCCGTCGCCCAGCGCAACGGCACGCTGTATCGCAACTTCCAGGGCTACTCCACGCACGCCGAGTGCGACCTGGTGGGCCTGGGCATGACCGCCATCGGCATGGTCGGCGACTGCTACAGCCAGAACCAGCGGACGCTGGATACGTATTATGCCGCGCTCGACGCCGGGCATCTGCCGGTGATGCGCGGCGTCGCGCTCGATGCCGACGACAAACTGCGGCGCGCGGTGATCATGCAGCTGATCTGCCACTTCACGCTCGATTTCGCCGCGATCGAGCGCACGCACGCTATCCGCTTCGCCGACTACTTCGCCACGGAGTTGGCTGAAATCCGGACGATGCAACACGA
>Ga0153916_10003695_pt1 | contig 11443 bp, 11 predicted proteins | sample Opewatmetagenome_FD_109642 | JGI IMG/M metagenome (GOLD analysis project Ga0153916, IMG submission 109642) | Freshwater wetland microbial communities from Ohio, USA - Open water 3 Core 3 Depth 4 metaG | ecosystem: Environmental > Aquatic > Freshwater > Wetlands | place: USA: Ohio, Lake Erie...
CCTCATCCACGGCGTGGGCTATGCGCAGCGTGGCCCCCATGGTCTTCGCAAGATCGAACGCTGCGCGCAGGGCGGCCTCGGATACGGGGCTGCCATCGACGGCGACGAGAATTTTCTTGTACATTTTTGGCTCCTGAAAGTTGGCAATTTTTATCCCGGATTATCCATTGGCTTCACGTAGGCAACGGTATTTTGGCCAGCATGTAGGTCGGTTCAAGGCCGCAGGCCGGAACCGACATTCGGCGCGTTTGGTTTGTCGGTTCCGCTTTGCTTGAACCGACCTACATGCTTGTCTGCTGGCGTCCGCAAGGGGGCTCAGGTCTCCAGCAATTCCACCAGCGAGCCGCCGTCGTGCATGCGGCGGATGGCTTCGGCAAACAGCGCCGCTGCGTCCAGCACGGTCAGCTTGGCATGCGCGGCGTCGCTGAGCCGGAACGGCGGCACGCTGTCGGTGACTACCACGCGCTGCAGCGCAGGGTTGGCGAACAGCGCCTCGGCCCCACCCACGAACAGCCCGTGGCTGGCGGCGGCATGGATGTGGGTCGCACCCGCGGCATGGCAGGCGCTCACCGCGCGGGCAAGCGTGGTGCCGGTGCTGATCAGGTCGTCGAGCACGACCACCGCCCGGCCGCGAACATCGCCGACCAGCGTGTCTCCGCTGACCACGCCGCTGCTGCGCTGCTTTTCCATGAAGGCGCTGCCGACCTCGCGCCCCAGCCTGCGGCTCAGCGCCTGGCGGAACAACTCGGCGCGCTTCACGCCGCCGATGTCGGGCGACACCACCGCGGCCGCTGCCCCGCCCAGCAGCGCGGCGAAATGTTCGACGAACAGCTTGCGCGCTTCCAGGTGCTCGGTGCGACAGCGGAAGGCATTCTGGAACGCGGCCAGGTTATGCACGTCCAGCGTGACCACGCGGTTGGCGCCCACCGCCTCGAACAGCGCCGCCACGTAGCGCGTGGTGACCGGGTCGCGCGGTTTGGATTTCTGGTCCTTGCGGGCGTAGCACAGATAGGGGATTGCCGCCGTGATGCGCTCGGCGCCGGCATCGCGCAGCGCGCCCAAAAAAAACAGCAGGCGCACCAGCTTGTCGTTCACGCTCAAGCCCGGCTCGGCGTAAAGCGAGTGAATCGCGTAAACGTCCTGGCCACGCACGCTCACCAAGGGACGCGCCTTGTGCTCGCCGTCCTCGAACTCGCGCTCCTCGTGTGCGCTCAACGGCATGCCCAGATGCCCGCCCACGCGCTCGCCAAAATCACGGCTGGCGTCGAGGGCGAACAGGGCGATATTCGGGTTCATGGGCAACTCCAGGTGGACGCGCGGATGGTTCCGACGTCTGCTAATCTGATAATAGCCCGCATCGAGCACAGAGGAGGAAAGCCGAATGGAACCACGCGAATGCTTCTACCAGGAACGTTTCGGCTACTGCTGGCCGGAACACGGCCAATGGCAGTTTCAGCCCGTGGACCAGGAGCGGAATGTCATGGGCGAGCCGATTCCGGTGAACCTGCTGGACGTGAAGTTCCACCACGAAGAGGACGAGCAGGAGTAGCGGGGGGGGTAATACCCGACGATTTAAGTCAACATTGCCTTGGGCCGCATAATTTTATAAACTGAGTGCGTTCGCACGGCCCAACAAATGCCGCCGCGGCCGAAACGGCGGCACGCGATTTTTTAATTGAATAAGGAGAACGCACGATGGAACACAAGCTACCCGAACTGCCCTACGCCATGGATGCCCTGCAGCCGCACATGTCCAAGGAAACCTTCGAATACCACTACGCCAAGCACCATCAGGCCTACGTCACCAACCTCAACAACCTGATCAAGGGCACCGAATACGAAAACCTGGACCTGGAAGCCATCATCAAGAAGGCCCCGGCCGGCGGCGTCTACAACAACTCGGCCCAGGTGTGGAACCACACCTTCTTCTGGAACTGCATGAAGCCGAACGGCGGCGGCGCACCGACTGGCGCCCTGGCTGATGCCATCACCAAGAAATGGGGCAACCTCGACGAATTCAAGAAAGCCTTCCAGACCTCCGCCGTGGGCAACTTCGGTTCCGGCTGGACCTGGCTGGTGAAAAAGGCGGACGGCTCCGTCGACATCGTCAACATGGGCGCCGCCGGCACCCCGCTGACCACCGGCGACAAGGCTCTGCTGTGCGTCGACGTGTGGGAACACGCTTACTACATCGACTACCGCAACCTGCGTCCCAAGTATGTCGAGACCTTCCTGGCTAACCTGGTCAACTGGGACTTCGCAGCGAAGAATTTCGCCGGCTAACGGTGTCTTGAGAGCAAAGCCGTGAAGTGAACGGCTTTGCTCTGTGGCAGCAAAAAGCCCGCCGAGTTGAGAAACTCAGGCGGGCTTTTCTATGCCTTGGCCAATTGGGAATCAGCTGAACCTGGATTGCCGGATGGCTGCTACAGCGATCGTGATGGCGGCGTGTATCGTGCTGATTGTACCTGTCAGAGCATCCACTTTGCCGATCAAGGCTATGCCAGCTTGAACTGACTCACCAGTTGGTGCAGTTCGCGCGCAGTATCGGCGAGTCTCTTTGTATCGCCTTGTACCTCGTGGATGCTCGCTGTGTTCTCCTCGGTGATGGCCGAGATTTTTTCCATGCTCACAGCCGTTTCCGTACTCGCGATCTTCTGCTCGTTGGTGGCAGAGGCGATGTTTTGGGCCAGACGGGACACGTCGCCGGCGGCGGACAGGATGGTGTGCAGCACGTCGCTGGTTCGGACGCTGCACTCCGCGCCGAGCTGGACCTCGCGGCGCACATCCGTCATCGCCTCCACGGCCTCGCTGGTCTTGGCGCGTATCCGGTCCACCAACTCCGCGATGTCTGTCGTGCTGGTCCCGGTTCGCTCGGCCAGCTTTCTTACCTCGTCCGCCACGACCGCGAAGCCTCGCCCCTGTTCGCCGGCGCGGGCGGCCTCAATGGCGGCATTGAGAGCCAGCAGATTGGTTTGGTCGGCAATTTCCTTGATGACCCGGGCCACTTCGCTAATCCGCTGAATGGCCGTACTGAGGTCCTCGATGGTGGCGCTGGAGGTCTCCACGCTGGCGACAATGCGCTTGGAGGACGCTGCCTCGTCTTGCACGTTGTCGTTTCCACTCTTGGCGGCACTCTGGGTTTTAGCGGCCGCTGCGACAACGTCATCGGCGCCAATCGCCACTTCCGAGATAGAGACAGTCATCTGCTCCATGGCGGCGCTTGCCTGCATCACTTGCCCGGTTTGGGTCTCGGCCCGCCGGGAGACCTGGCTGGCTTCTCTGGATAAATTGGCGGCCGCACCGTTTAAGCCGTCCGCGGCATTCTTCACGTTGCCGATAATCTCCGCCAGGCGTTGGGTCATGTCATTGGATGCGGCCAGCAGGCTGCCAAGTTCGTCGCTGCCGGTAATCTCGACCCGGCTGGTCAGGTCTCCCGCGGCGATCTGCCGCGTCAGAGTGAGCGCTTGGGTGAGGGGTCCGGTAATGCTGCGCGTGATCAGGACTGCAATGGTCACGCCCAGGACGGCAGCTACGCCCCCCAAGATCATGATCAGTAGTCGCGCTGTTTTGTATGACTGGGCGGCGTTCGCGGCGGCGGCGTCCGAGACTTGTTCCAGGTGCTTGCGCAAGTCTTCCAGCCGCGTCATGAGTTCCACTTGTGCCGGCCGGACCTTGTCGCGTACGGTGTCGCCAGCCTGTTGGTGGTTGTCGTTGAGGGAGAAATCAATGACCTGTTCCACCAAGGGTTGAACTTGCGCTTCGGCGTCCTTGATTTTCGCCAGATACGCCGCCCCTTCGGGGCCGGTGACGCGTTTTTCCAAATCGGCGGCAGCGCCATGATATTTCTTGCGCGCCTCCCGCATGAGTTTGAGTTCTTTTTTCTTGAAGGCGAGGTCTTCCTGCATTACTACGTCGCGCAGCGCCACTGACTGGTAGCGCACCGCATCGCGCATGGTATTGAGCAGCTTGATCTCGGTAAACTCGCGACTGACGATATCCTCCAGATTTGTCTGGAGCAATGCCATACGGCTGATGCCAATAACAGTGACCACGGAAAACAGCAGCAACAGAAGGCCGAACCCCAGGCCTAAGCGGGTGCCAACTTTGATGGAAGACAGCAATTTCATAGCGCCCTCGGGCAAAATTAACACGGACCTCGCCGGGCGGGCACAAGCGCCCCCCGGCGGGCATTCCCATTTAGTCGGCGTTGACCGCTGCGTTGATGACGCCGATCGTTTTGCCGCCGTCCAATACCGGAGCGGAGATGTTGACGCTCTTCTTCTGGGTGGCGGGATCCGGCTTAGCTTCCGGTGCCGACCATGCCTGGCCCTTCATTGCGCCGGTAAAAGCCGGGCGCGACCCCGCGTTGTAGATCAGGGTCTTGACGCTGCCTGCGATCACGTTGCCTTTCTCGTCCCAGACCGTGACCTTGTTGATGTTCTTGTCCTCTTCCCACTTGCGGCCGAGTTTGCCTGCCGGGCTATTGAGCATGGCCTGAACCACCGGATCCTTCTCATCCAACTCGTCCCATTTGGCATTGTTCATGCCCGCAATTGGGCCCTTGGCGTTGGCTTCCTTGACCGCCTGAACAATCGTAGGATCGGCGGCCCACGTTACGATTGTTTTCTTGTACTTGTCGACCTTGGCGTGTACTTCCGGCGTAATGGGATCGGCAAACGCTGCGGGCACCAATAACCCCACTGCAGGCACGGCCAACAGCGCGGCCAGTAAAATGGAAACGGATTGTTTCTTCGCGACAAGGGTATGATTCATTTCGATTCCTTAGCTTTTTCTTGATAAAAAATTCGCCGGTTGCTGCGGGATGGTGGTTCCGCATGGCAATGACGGTATGGCTCGAGCGGGCGAGAAGGCCAACAGATGAAGCCTAAATTGTATCGGCCGGCCACTGAAAAACTTTAATGCGTCGCTATCAACGGCTCAGGTGCGGAGAAAACCGCTACCGCGCCCGTGAGTATGCTGGGCTGGATGGGGGAATAAAAACTGCCGCAGACCGCGAGAGCCCGGAAGGAAATGGCGCACATCGTGGCCTTCAACCCACATTGTCTACTAGCCATTCTGAGCCCGGCCGGATAGGATGAAACTGCTGGTAGATGCAGGCAAGACTGATGGTTGTGCGTGGCCGCCAAACGGGAAGTCTGAATGGCATCAGGCCGTTGGCACGGAACAAATGGTACCCGTATCATCGTAATTGAGGGGTGGAAGATTCGTAACCCACGCAGCGGAGTTGAGATTCGATGAGCACAGAGAAGATTCAGGTACGTGTAACCGAAAGCAAGCAGACCATGGACGTGGTGGTTTTCAGCAAGCGGCCCGAGCGCATCGAGGTGGTGCTCGGGGAGGGCATCCACAGCGTCAAGTGCGAGCTGACGCCAACGCGAACGGGACAGGCGTACGCCGGGTCCGTGATGGGACGGGAGATCGTCTACGAGCGCAGCCGCGAGCAGGTTCAGGCCGATATCGACAAGGCTAATCCAGCCTTGCGGGAATCCAGCAGGCGGCGTTGATGGGCGGCACCGCATCTCGGGAAAGCATGGTGAGTTCCAGCCTTCCGCAACCGGATGGCGACGAGCCGGCCATCGGCCCCGCTGCGCTGATGCGGATGGTGTTTTCCGGCGCCGACCTCGCTGACGCGGTGCAGCGCGCGGCGAACAACCCGAATCCGGCCCACATGTTGATGGGGCTGTCGACGATTTCACAGCTCACGGGCAGCGCCGAGCTTGGGTTGGAGATGCAAGCCAAGGCGCTGCAGATGCAGCAGCTCTACCGCATCCCGGCGGGTGGCGGGCAAGCGGCACTGCGCCTGCTCGCCATCACCTCGCCCGGCCCCATGATGGGCAACACGCCGCTGGAGTTCCTGCTGGAAGGATCGGATGTCGCGCTCGATCTGCTGTACATGGGTCCGGGCCTCCCCTTCCCCGCAGCGCTGCCCGATCACGATGTGTTGTTCATCGCCGTTGCCGGGTCCGATGAGAATCGGCAGTTGCTGCAGCGCATCGCGAGTCTCACCAGCGACTGGCCGCGCCCGGTGCTGAACAGGGCCGATCATGTCGCCGCCTTGTCGCGCGACGCCGCTTGCGCGCGGCTCCAGGGCGCGCCGGGCATCGTCATGCCAACCACCGCGCGCGTCGAGCGGCAGGCACTGGAGAGCCTCGGTCGCGGCGAGCTGTCGATTGCCGCCATCGTCGGCGATGGAGACTTCCCCATCATCGCCCGGCCGCTTGACTCGCATGGAGGCCGGGGGCTCAGCAAGCTCGATGCGGCGGGCGCCATCGCGGACTATCTGCAGGCCAGGCCGGAGGAAACATTTTATGTCGCGCGCTTCGTCGACTATCGCGGGCCCGACGGCTTGTTCCGCAAATATCGCATCGTGCTGATCGACGGCCACCCGTTTGCCTGCCACATGGGCATATCCGCGGACTGGATGATCCATTACAAGAACGCGGGGATGGAAGAAAGCGCAGAAAAACGTGCCGAGGAGGCGCACTTCATGAGCAGCTTCGACGCGGACTTCGCGCGCCGGCACGACGCGGCGCTGCGTGCCATCGCCGAACGCATGGAGCTCGACTACCTGGTCATCGATTGCGCCGAGACCGCCGACGGCCGCTTGCTGGTTTTCGAGGTGGACAGCAGCGGCTTCGTGCACGCGCTGGACCCGGTCGACGTCTTTCCCTACAAGCAGCCGCAGATGCGCAAGGTGTTCGATGCTTTTCGCGCCATGCTGGCCAGCCGGGTGCAGCGCGCTGGCTGATGGCACGGCTCGCCCAGCGGCGTTATCCTCGGCGCAAGCCGACAGAGTTCAAGCCTTCGGGCTCCGCCGAAAGGTATCATCCCGGATTGTTCATCAGCGCTATGGCCGGGGTCGCATTTTGTAGGAGCGGGCTTGCCCGCGATTTCAGCGCCGGCAATCGCGGGCAAGCCCGCTCCTACAAAAGCTTGCCGCTGGCCCGAGAGTCACAGCGAACAATCCGCGATCATTCCAGCACAGCCCGCTCATGTGAAAAACCATCCATCACGGAACCCATATGAAAAATCCATTCCGCAACGCCTCCCGCAGGGAATTGCTGATCGTGGCCTTGCCCGCCCTTGCCATCATCATTGCCTTGTTCTGGGTTGCTTCGCGCTTCGTTCAGCCGGCACCGCCAAAATCAATCTACATGACCACCGGGCTGGAGAGCGGCGCGTATCACGGTTATGCCCAGCGCTATAAGGAAATCCTCGCACGCCACGGCATTGCTCTGGAGCTGCGCACTTCATCCGGCGCGGTGGAAAATCTGCAGCGCCTGAAAGACCGCAACACCGGCATCGCCGTCGGTTTCATCCAGGGCGGAACGGCTACGTTTGCAGACGGCGATGGACTGATGTCTCTCGGCAGCATGTACTACGAGCCCTTGTGGGTGTTCTACCGCGGCAACGATGTTCTCGACCGGGTCGCGCAACTGCACGGAAAAAAGCTCGCGATCGGCGTGGAGGGAAGCGGCACGCGCAAGCTGGCGTTGCAGATACTCGCTGCCAACGACATGGAAAAAGACGGCGCCAATCTTTCCCCTCTCGCCGGCGATGCAGCAGCGGAAGCCCTTCAGCGCGGCGAAGTCGATGCGGCTTTCATCATCGCCGGCGCCGATTCGGCCGTGGTGCGCAAGCTGCTTGGCGCGGCAGGGATACGCCTCATGAACTTCGCGCAAGCCGATGCCTACGTGAAACGCTTCCCATTCCTCTCCCGCGTGTCGTTGCCGCGCGGCGCGGTGGATTTGGTGCGGGACGTTCCCGGGCAGGACGTGACACTGCTCGCCGCTACCGCCAACCTGGTTGCGCGCGACGACACCCACCCTGCGCTGGTGAGCCTGTTGGCGCAGGCCGCAGCCGAAGTTCACGGCGAGGCAGGCATGTTCCAGCAGGCGCGGGAATTCCCCGCGTTCAAAGACACTACGTTCGAAGCCAGCAAGGACGCCGAACGCTACTACAAATCCGGCCCCCCTTTCCTGCAGCGCTACCTGCCTTTCTGGGCCGCCGTACTGGTAGATCGCATTCTGGTGATGCTCCTGCCGTTTCTCGTGCTCATCCCCATCTTGCGTGCCGTTCCCGCCGTATACAGTTGGCGGGTCACTTCACGCATTTACCGCTGGTACGGCGAGCTGTCGATGCTGGAGCGGGAGATCAAGGCCAACTATGGCCCGGCCCGCCACGGCGACTACCTGGCGCAACTCGACAGCATGGAAGACCGGGCCAACAGCCACCCGGTGCCCGTTGCATACGCGCACCTTCTCTACACGCTGCGCGAACACATCGGTCTGGTTCGCGGCTCATTGGATCGAAACAGGGCGAAGGCAGATCGGCGCGAGTCGGACGCTAAATCGCTGTAGCACCCGGTCCGGAGGGGATGCGCGAATTTGCGCGCTCCCAGGCTTGGGAAGGCTTCCCGTCTTCGGAGGCTTGTGCTCTCCGGTGCAATCGCGAAGCATTGCGTCGAATGTGACGGTGACCCCGGTGCGTCCCATTCCTCTGTGCCTCTGTGACTCTGTGGTGAACTGCTTTTTCTAGGTTCAACGTCCCGGAGTTACGGAAATAATCTATATTCAAACCATTGTGTAACAAGCCGAGTATCAAAATAGCGTGCCTCGTCATCGGCTCCGTGGGGCGGTGGCGCCGGTGACCACAGCCGAGCGCGGGTGTACTTGTCGAAGAGCAAGTTGCGCGAAAGGGAGGGGTACGCTGATGGGGGTTGGAGAGGCGGCGGCAGGAGTGAACTCGCCGGGCGGGATGAGTCGTGGCCGGAGTCGGCAGACGACCTTTCCCAGCGCAGTCCTGACAGGTAACAGGAGGCGGCGTCACCTATGGACAAGCCCATTAAGGAATTCGCACAGCAGGAGTTCATTACCCTCCGGGAAGAAATCAAGGAACTGAAAGCGCGGCGATTCCAGGTAATCGCCGGTGGGGTTGTCGCCACGCCCGTCATCTTCGGCGTAGCGGAGCAATTGGACATCACCACGGTGCTGCTGTTGCTGCCCCTGCTCGTTGTTGCGACGGTGCTGCTGGAGGTGAGTGAGAACAACGGCATCTACCGCGCGGGACGATATATTTCCGAAGTCATCGAGCGCTACTTCATCGACAGTGATTGGACGCGAGACTACCCGGGATGGGAGACCTGGCTGGAGGAGAGGCAACAGAAGGAAGAGCGACGACATGCCGATCAGACCGTCAACATCTCCTTCCTTATCATTTTCTGCGTCTACTATGTTGCCTACGCATCGGCAGGGGTAGTTGCGCTGGACTGTACGATCGAGACGCTGACCTGGTCCGAGTACTGGAGAGCGCTGACGGTCAGTTCGGTCATCTTCGTCTATGTGATCGTTTTCCTGCACATGCTCTACTTCTACTATTCGAAGTGTCAGTGGCACTCGGGGGCCAGGCCGGGAAAAAACCTGTGACGATGATACGGGGAAGCTGGCGCCAATCACCCGATCGTGTCGTCGCGCCGCGAACAGACAGTCAATAGGCTGCCCGTCGTGCCATGGACGGCCAAATGGGCGCGGCTTCGAACAGTCTTTCCAAAGCCGGCGACGAACCAAGCAACACCACGCGAATACCCACTCGCCCACGCCGCAAATTCCTTTGTAACCTTTTCCCGCACCCTCGCGAATATGCCGATGCGTGGATGAAAGGCCGGGAGGCGACCAAGGCCTGGGCACTTGAATCCCTGCATTTTTTGTAAGGAAGTTTGGCTTTCCCCGACCAACGGTTGGAGGCAAGCCCTCCGTTATCAACCAACAAAAAGGATTTCGCTATGAACAAACGTCAACTCCTCTCCACCGCAATTGGCAGTTTGCTGGTGCTGGGCCTGGGCAGCGGCAATGCAGTTGCGGCCGACGCCAAGATGGAAAAATGTTTTGGTATCGCCAAGGCGGGCAAGAATGATTGCTCCAGCAACAAGAGCGCGCATGCCTGCGCCGGCCAGGCCACGAAAAACAACGATCCGATGGATTTCGTTGCCGTGCCCAAAGGCACTTGCGACAAGATCGCCGGCGGCACCCTGAAAGCGATGTAATGGCCAAGCCCGCAAGCGATACATTGCCGTGCATCGCAGGTATTGGCTTGCGGGCGCCTCATTACCGTGAGGTGCTGGAGCATCGGCCCAAGCTCGGCTGGGTGGAAGTGCACAGCGAGAATTTTTTCGGGGGCGGCGCGCCCCTGCGCACCTTGCTCAAGGTGCGCGAACATTATCCCGTGAGCCTGCACGGCGTTGGGCTGGGGCTGGCTTCCACGGAGCCGCTGGCGCAGGAACATTTGTCCGGTTTACACGCCCTGTGCGATGCGGTGCAACCCGCCGCCGTGTCGGAGCACCTGTGCTGGAATTCCGCGGCGGGCATGGTCATCAACGACCTGCTGCCGTTTCCCTACACGCAAGAGTCATTGGCACACGTGGCACGCCGCGTGCAACAGGTGCAGGAAAAACTGGGCCGCCAGTTGCTGGTGGAAAATCTCTCCAGCTATTTGTCTTTTGCCAACAGCGAAATGAGCGAGGGCGACTTCCTCGCCGAACTGACCCGGCGCACCGGTTGCGGCATCCTGTTCGACGTCGAAAACCTGTATGTGAATGCGCGCAACCTCGGCGTGGATGCCGCGGCTTTCATCAACACCATCCCGGCGGAGGCGGTGAAGGAATATCACCTGGCCGGCTACAGCGAGAGGGATGGCTGCCTGGTGGATACCCATGACCATGCGGTCTATCCGGGGGCATGGGAGTTGTATGAGTCTGCCTTGCGGCACATCGGCCCCTGCCCCACGCTGATCGAGTGGGATAGCGACATTCCGGCGTTGCCGGTGCTGCTGGGCGAGGCGGCAGAAGCGCAACGAAGGTTGGAGTCTTGCCATGCCCGCATTGAGTGACGAACTCGCCAATTTCGCCCGCGCCGTCGTCCTGGGCGCCGACCTGCCGCCAGAGCACCACGGCTCCGGTCCAGACTATCCGGTGGCAACGGCCATGGCCGTCTATCGCAACAACTATCGCGGCAATCTGCACGACGCCCTTGCCGGCGCGTATCCGGTCATCGAGCAACTCGTCGGCGAGGATTTTTTCCGCCGCATGACGCGGGAGTTCATAGCCCAGCACCCTTCGCGCAGCGGCAACCTGCATCACTACGGCGCGGAAATGCCGGCCTTCGTCGCGGCCTTCGAACCCGCGCAAGGATTGATCTACCTGCCCGACGTCGCGGCGCTGGAATGGGCCTGCCACTGCGCCTATTTCGCAGAGGACGCCGCCACGCTCGACCTCGCCAAATTGGCACAGATACCCCCCGAGCGCTATCCCGACTTGGTGCTCAGCACACATCCCCCCAGCCATGTGGTGCGCTCCGACTACCCGGTCGCCGCCATCTGGCATGCACATCAACCCGGCGCGCCCGGCGATTTCCACATCGACCTGGAC
>Ga0153916_10003696_pt1 | contig 11441 bp, 20 predicted proteins | sample Opewatmetagenome_FD_109642 | JGI IMG/M metagenome (GOLD analysis project Ga0153916, IMG submission 109642) | Freshwater wetland microbial communities from Ohio, USA - Open water 3 Core 3 Depth 4 metaG | ecosystem: Environmental > Aquatic > Freshwater > Wetlands | place: USA: Ohio, Lake Erie...
CCGAAAGTGTATGTTGCTCCATCAGAAATCTTGACGTTGTAAAGCGTATAGGGTTTTACATTGAAAACTACTTGGTCAGTAACATCAACTTTTCGCTTATCCATAGTCATTAAGCTACCGTTAACGTAACGTTGAACACTACACATGTCGTAGCTGTTTAGGGAGCCAGTTAAATCTCGGAAGGTAATAGCAACATTCGTTAAGCTAGAGGCATTAAAAACGTATAGAGAATAGTTGAAAACATTAGTCTCGCCATTGCTTAACCAGTATTCTCGAACCCCATTACTACTTAAGTTATAGGAAAAGTACATTGGCGCAACCGTAGTGTTATATCCGTAGCTACCATTTACTAGGAACCGTTCTGGATAAGTGTTAGGAATATTATAGTAGGCTGTAACGTAAACGGTTTCGTTAGTGTGTATTCCGCTGTCCTCATCGTTCAAACCATAGAAAGTGTAGTTGCCTATTCCAGAAGTAGGTTCTCCTGGTTCTGGTCCTGGCTCAGGTGGTGGCGAGGAAGTGTAAATTGCTATGACACTTTGGTAATTCATGCTTTCGTCAAGCCAAAAAGTATTACCGAGATAATGAACGCCTTGAAAGAGCCAGTATTGGAAGTTGTCGCCATAAGTGTCTGTTAAATTTGCGTTTAAGTAATGCGAACCTTCTATTGCCCCCGTAGTTGTTGGCGTATCATCCAAATATCCGCCATCAAGATTTACGGGAACAACTACGCTTGCGCTATGCGTGGAGTTCCATGCATCTATGAAAACTATGTAAGTGGTTGCTTGCGCTATTGGTAAGAGTGGAACTAGGCTTACGACCAAGATTAGACATAGCCATAATAGGAAAAGCTTAGGTTTTGTTTTGGACAACAACTACCCACCCCTTAGCTACTGAACACTCCAAAACTTCAACAACCTCCAAGTCTTCTTGTTTGAATCCTCGTAGTATGTTTGTGGCTTGATAGAGAGCATACTGCTTAATCTCTTCAAGACTTCTATTTCTATCGCCATTATGCCTAACGAAGACTGGCTTAATGATGTGTTCCTTTTTTCTGCGCCACCACAACTTGAAATCGGGAAACTCTAGCGGAGGTTGCCAGTTTTCACCCATAGATTTCGCTCCTCACTTCAATTCGACCTGCGCTTACAACCATCCACAACATCACAAAGATGTCTGCCACAGGACCCCAAAGTAGATTGAACCAATAAAGCATAGCGTTATTCTGCGTGGCTAACTGAATTTCCGCAGGTGTCAACCCTAAAAGGTTAACGATGGTTTCTGAGAGAGCAATGCTCTGATAGGCTAAAGGCTGAAAAACGTACCATGCGAAAGTAATCAAGGTGATTAGCACTAAGCCAGTTAGGACTACGAAGAGCATTCTCATTCGCCCATCACTCTCCCATGAACTTGCGAAGATAACTTGGTTACATAAACTTCTGCCTCAGCCTTTAATATTTCCCATTTTTTAGCAAGCAAAGGATAATCCATTAGCTTATGGCAGAAATTGTCGCAAGGTTGGCAAATCCAAATACCAGGAACATAAAGCGGGTTAGCTTTTGAACGCGGGCTAGCAAGTATGAATTTTGTGTCCATCCAATGATGATACTTGAGCATGTTCGGTTGCCCACACAACTCGCATACTGGTGGATTAGGATAAGGTCTTTTCAACAGACCACGAATACCAATCATCTTGCCATTTAGAACTGTATAGATTTTGGATGTTCTATTTTCAGAGGCTCTCTTTTTTTCAGTTAATTTATAATATGCTCGCATATATTCTCGACGTTTTTCTCTGTATTTAATAGCGTACTCCGCATGTCTTTTACGAACTTCTGGTCGTTTATGCCAATTCCGTTGATATTCACGGATTTTATCCCTATTGTTAAGTCTGTAAAGCTTGGCACGAAAATGTTTTCTTCGCAATCTTTCCTCATTGCTTAATTTTTTCATGTTACTCACCCATAATTTTTCCGCGCACCTGTGTATAAACCCATACCCAGTAGCTTAAAGTTACGATGGCGATTGGTAGGAAGTACATGAATAGGTTAGTGTAGAATATGTCAATGGAAATGTAGGTGCTGTCCACGCTACCCATAGCTAGGGCTACGTTTCGCCCAGCAATTTGCACTGCGCCTATAATGGAGGTCATAAGATACCAGACGATTGCCACAAGGATAATGTAAACTAGGACAACGGCGAAAGTGTAGAGGAACTGCACAGGCATTAAAGGCCTATGAAGCTCCAAATGTCCTGTTTGCGTTGCTTGCGCTTTTTGCCTTTGCGTTCAGGTTTGCCTCCTTTCATGTATATTTTTATTATGGGTTGCCTCCGCTTATTAGACTTTTGCGAGGGCATACCATGAATGGTTTGTTTGCCCATTATGCCACGCAACAGTGGACTTGCATTTACGTTAGCGGTTAGTTTCTTTGCGTAGCCTCCTGGTTCACCGAGAATAGGTAGTGCGTTCCATCCGCTTTTACTTCTTGCTTTCGCAGCTTGATAGCCTGCGCTTCTGCCCTTTGACCTATAGTATTCTTCTACGCCTGTTGTGAAGGCTTTGCTTTCGATTTGTTCTAGTTTGCGTTTGCGTTCTTCTCTTCGTTCCTTCTTTACTCGTTCTTCTTGTGCTTTTCTTTCAAGGTATCCGCCTATTCTTGATGTAACTGATTCTTTAGATGCGCCTGCTCTCAACGTAGTTTGCGTCTTCGCTTTTCTAGGTGGAGAATACTCTTCTCGCCTCTCAATTTCTTTATGCGTCATAGTTCTTGACTCTCCGTTATTGCCGTTTTGCCGTGAAGGTTCATGGTGTACTATGCGTTCCTTGATTTTTCCAAGACGCTCTCTTATCCCCAACCCTTATCACCTCTTGCCCCGCCGTTTACCCAAAAGGTTATTTGTAATCTCTTCTGGAGTTGGAATTGGATGCTCACGCCTTCGCCATAATCCACCTTTGATAAGCTTAGGTTTTAATCGGGAACCAAGCGAAGTAATAAGCGGAGAAATAATCGTGGGAGGCTTAGATGGAAGTGATGGTTGCGAAGGTTGAGATGGTTTAGAGGGGTAAGAAGGCTGTGAAGGCTTAGAGGGGTATGATGGTTTAGAAGGTTCTGAAATTAAAGAGGGGTATGAAGGCATAGATGGATAAGATGGAATAGACATTTTGGATGGGCTAGTCATTTTGCTTATGGCACTTGACATTCTTGATTGAATGTTGGATACAGAAGCACTTATCTTCGATGCGGATTTTGGAACGCTAATTAGACTAGGGCTAACCACAATTGCTAGAGGGCTTGCCATTACGCTTTGAGATGGAACATGAATAGTGGGCGTAGTTTCTATTCTACCTATTGAAATTGTTTTAGGTTCTATGACAGTTGCGATTGGCGCATAATGACCTTTGAACACATTTAGTGTAGTGTATTGACTAAGCATAGATCGGATAATTGGTATTTTGCCTATGATCCCTTCAGGTGTCTGCTTAATCTGGAAAGTTCCCACTTTCCCTTCACTAACGAAAAGAGACCCTGGCAACTCTACGCCTTTCCTTGTGTAAGCTGTTGGCGTTATGAATTGTTGTTCTGCACTTCGGCCTGCAAGCGTTTCTGGAGCTATGCCTGTTTTTCCGCTATAAGAGCTGATACGTTCTAACCAGTCATCTAGGCTTTCGCTTGCGCGTCTTGAAAAGTCGCTGATATATGTTTCAGTAGTGACTAGGGCTGTGGGTTTGCCACCAACAACTATCTTGGGCGATACTCCACTATAGCCTTCGCCTATTCCCATGTAGCCACCATAAACAGTGACAAACTTCTCGCTCCCTGGAGCAGAGTAAAAGTGGTAAAGCTCATATTCTTTTCTGAAACCCATAGATTCACTTGGATACCCTTTGAGAACAGTCTTTCCACCTATGCTTAGTTCAAAACTTTCAGGTTTCAGAGTTCCATGTCCTGTTGGAATAAATTGGTTAACGTAGTCATCTACCATCGTTTCAATAGTTACGCCAGATGTGCCTACTGGTTTCTGAGTGACATCTGCAACTATCTGGAGTTGCTTCTGATCTAATTTCTCTAAAGGTTCGCTTACATAGGTTTTTACTGGTTCGCCTGTTTTCCCTATTGTTGGTGCGCCTTCTTGTAGTCGTGGTGTGCCACCTAGCCTTTCAGGTAGCCTAGCTCTAACTTCTCCTATTAATGGTCTAGCTATCCACTCATAGCCTAAACTCAATCCGAAAGCTAACGCTGCTCCTTTTCCAGCTTCTTCTGGTTTGCCTCCGCTAAAAACGTAGCCTCCTGCTGCTCCTAAAGTTGCGCTTGCACTTGCACGTGCCAATGATCCTGCAATTGTTTGTCGAGCTAAAACTGGAGTCACCTTAGAAACTCCTGAAAAGAGGTATTGTGTTCCTTTCGTTGCTCCAATAAACAAAAGAATGTCGCCCATAAAAGAACCTGTTGCATACGCGGAGCTTTCCTTCTCTAACTCTTCGTATTGTGGACTTTTGGTTAACTCTCCTTTTTCGACACTTAATATTGCGCTAGAAAGTAAAGCTCCACTAGTTGTTTTTGGTTGTGGTAAACCTTTCGCTCCCCACGCTGAAGCAACTGCATAAACAGGGGATTCAATTGCGCCAATGAAACCGCCTAGTACCTCTGTTGGTGTTCCCTTTATGGTTGGTATCCCAGAAACATCAGAAATTGGAGCGTATATTTCTTTGGCTTTAGCTTTCTGTTCAGGTGTCAATTTTTTCCCAGTTAGATATTCCGCTATGTATAAGCCTATGTCGAAAGGACTCACTGAAGCAATTTGTTCGCCTATACTTTTAGGTGGTGGCTCAGGCTTTAAAGTGATCCGCATTTCTTTTGTTGGTGGTGAATGTAAAGCTTCTTGAACAGTCATAGGTGGTCTAGGTCCAATAGTAACTATTTCTGTTTTCTCAATTACATAGCCTTCTGGTGCTACATACGCGGGTTTAGCAGGTTCTCCAGAAAGGTAAGGGATAGAGCCTGCGACTTCTTTGCCAGCACTCCAATAAGGATAAGGCAAAGGTATTGGTGCTGGTTTAGCTTCCGTAACTGGTTGGGCTATATTGGGTGGTTTTGCCCCAAAATATGCAGGCGAAGTTGTGGTGGTTTGTCCAGTTACAGGGTCAACATTGGTTTTCTTCTGAGCCGATTGCTCTTGCTGTTTCTTTACATCTTTCGCGATTTTTTGTTGTATGTCTTTCCGCGAATAAGTAACTGCCACAGACATTACTTATCCTTCCTAAGTTTTTCCATTAACTTTTTGACAACCCAATACCCAAAAGCCAAGAGTAATAAAACGCCCATTACTTGCCCCACTAAATACGCTTCCGACATTATCGGGTTGCCCTCTTAATGTTTCTAAGTCGGCGCATGTACTCTCTCTGGTAATCCCGCTTACCCTCAACTGTAGTTGTTTTGGCAATGTGGGGAAAGAGAGGTTGATGAAAACGCTTCTGATATGGTTGTCGCTTCTGTCTAGCATGATCGCTAGCTATCCGTTTAGCTTGCGCTGTTGTTACCCAAGGATGCTCTTTCTTTTCTTTCATCCAACTCATAATGAGTGAACTCCTCTAACATGCACATGCTTTTCAAATTCGTTAGCGATTTTATGCGCCTTCTTGTAGGGTAATCCTAACTTCATTAAATGCAACTCAACATCTTCATGCGTCTTTAGTTTAACTTTGTCTTTCTCAGTTTTCCACTTGTCTTTTCTAACCCAAATCTCATTTCGTGGAATCTTACCTTCAAACTGCTTTGGCATTTCCTTTGGCGGAAGCCTACCATGCAACGCGATGTAACTTCCCATTACATGCTTAGACTTAGGCACAATCCGCATTGTAATGTCACCGCTTCTTTTTCTTTGGCTTTACATGAATATGTTTAAAAGCTTCGTATTTGCGCTTGGTTTCTTTGCTTTTGAATTTCTTTTTGCAAGGCATAGATTCTATTTAGGGATAAGTTGTATAAAAGCTTTTAGAATTTCTAACAGAAAAGGTTAGCTACGAATGATTAATATTTCTATTACTGCACCAAACAAAAGAAGCATTGTATAAAGCGTTAGGGCTTTCCAAGTGGCATGTCTAAGGCGCAACCTCAACTTCTTCTTGAATGTTGCATGGAGAAGCATGAAGCTCTCGGTAGAGAGTATGCTATACGCTAGGGTTTCTATGAAGCCTATCGGCATATATGAAGCTAACAAGTAAGTTGCAGGGGTAACATTGAAGGAGAAGGCGAGAACCCCTAACGTTAAGCCAGTGTTGATTAGTATTTTTCCAAACCATAGGAAACCGAAAATTGGAACAGCTAGAGGAAGACCGAGAAGGGAGTTGTTTAGGAAAAGGTCTAGGGCTGTTATGGTTTGTCTTCTTGTCTGTATTTCTTGATACGTATTGTTCGCTTGAGTTCTGCCTCTCTCAGAGATTAAGGCGTACTCGTAGGATGAAACAGCAGAGGCATAAACAATCAAGGTCATAACGATGAAGGTACATACTATCAAGATTGCAAAACGCTTACTGAAGTAGCGTGGCTTCTTCTGTTCAATCAAACGCTTCGCCTCAAAATAAACTCCATCCACAATAAGCAACAAACAATAAGCGTAACGCCTAAAGCCATGTAACCCCAGCGCATTTCATTCTTCTCCTGCATCGGGCTAATATAAACAAGCATTAAACCTAAAAAGCCTGCCTCATAAAGCATAGCGTAAACCATCGCCATAAATGGGTCAATGAAAACTCCGCTTGCGATAAGCAATAAGAAATAGGAAAGAATAAGGTATTGGCGTAAGCGAAGCTTTCCCAACTTGGAAAGCGAGGAATACGCTTTTTCAAGCAAGGTTAACTTACCATCTCCGCCATTTTCCTTTTCAGCTTACGCGCATACATAATATCCGCATAGATGCATCCAACAGCAATTACGAAGCTAACCATCCAAAGCGCGAAACCTGTAACTACTTCGTTGTTGGCAACGTACCACATGAGTTGGGTTACACCGAAGATTAGCAGTAGCATGACAGCAGTTCCAAGGAATAGTGTGAGAACGACAAAGTTGAAGCGTAGAGATCGTTTACTTGTCACGATGTTTCACCTCCGCATGTTCTTTCATGTAATCATCGAAAAGCTTTGCCACTTGTTCTGGAGGCAAGTCCTTCCAGCGTTCATACAAGTCATGCACCTCTTTTGGAGAAAGCCCTTGCTTTTTCTGAGGAACTTGCGGTTCTTGTGGAACTTGCACTTTAGCTTTTTCCATCACATGGAATAGGTTGTCTCTGAAACTTTTAGGAGCAATCAGATACTTGTTGCCATTAGCTTGCACATAAGCGCGTTCTTTTCCTGCTAACGCTTTCCACATATTGCCTTCAACTATACTTCCATCTTTTAGGTGAAGTTCGCCGTTTTCATAGTGAACCATAACTTTAACCTTTTCAGGATTAGGCTGCTCAACTTGCTGAGACATTGAAGGAAGCTTTTTTGAGAAGACGTAGATAAGACCAACTAGCGTGACAATTTGCAATGCAGCAATATAAAACAGAATTAGAAACAGATCAATTTCCATTAGTAATCTACCCTCCTATTCCGTTCATCATCACCGATGTATTGAAAGTCAGTTTCGCCAAATAACATGGCCACTACTTTACGTAGAAGATAACCAATTAGGTACATGGCAAACCCCCCGACCATAAGAGGAACAAAGCCACCTGTTGGAGCAAAACTAAAAACGCTCATTAAGAAAAGAGCTAGCCCTATGCCTCCGATAGCCATGCCAGCAACTTTAAGTATGTTGCTTAAGAGGTCAAGGATTACTTTAATTTTGAATATGCGTTTGCGTACTCGCTCTTGGCGTTCAGGATTCCAGAAAGGCAATTTAGTCGAACTCCTTTTTAAAGCGTTTCTCGATGTGCCTTGCTAAACTTACAAGTTCCTTAGCCTTCCACTCGCTTTGCTTCGCGCACTCCTCGAAAACCATAGCATCAACTCTGCGCCTATCTTCAAGTGACAGATTTTGGTATTGCTTACTTTTCTCGTTCATTCCCTGAATCATTTGCCCAGCGATGCCTTCACTAGTCCACCTTAACTTTTTGCCCACGCTAATCATACGCTTAACTGTAACAGCGTCTTGTTTGGCTTTGGAAACTTTTTGCTTCAGCGAAGCCCCAATCATTTTAAGCCTGCTTTTCTTTCCCATCTTCCTCACCTTTAAGAATGAATTTTTTTGCTTGACGTTTCTCTGCTCTACGCTTCCGCATCAAAGTCCGCATGTACTCACGCTGTTTGTCGGGATCGGCATAGGGCATAGATTGTTGTTATACCGTTATACCATATTTAAGATTTGCGGTATAACGCAAAAACCTTAAAAGGAAAACATAACGCTCTGTATATTAAGGTATATGCACATGAGTGATGATGGCGAAGCTAATGAACGTCATATGTTTCAAGCTACCTATAGTGGTAACTTGCAATTGGCAATAAGGAATATAGTCATGTCTTTTGACGAAGGTGATTTGGTTAGAGCATTTAGAGGTTGCGAAACATTACGGCGTCTAGTCCCACGATTATGGAAGGAAATAGATGACTCGATATATGATAAGATAAACAAGAAAATAATTGAAGTCACGAATGGGCATATGCAAGCAGCAAATATTGATGTGAGAAGAACAGGAGTAAGAACTTCAATAGATTCTATCAAGAAGAATTATGCAGCAAAGTTTTTTGAAACAATAATGACTATTATGGATGCACACCAATATCTCGATATGGGATGGGCTCCAATTGCAACATCGGATTTTGAAAAACTTGAAAAAGACGCGGAAGAAGCAGAATGAAAGTAGAATGGAAACGTGGAAAAGACGAATTAAACTTTAACAAACCAAGCATATGGTTTTCATTAGGAGTAAGAGGATCAGGAAAAAGCACCTTTCTTGAAAGCGTAGGAGAAGAATACCTGCACAATGGCGGAGGATTACTAGACCTATTTGGTTCTAGAGATGGCGAAGGATTAGCATGGCTACGCTCTCCTTGGGTAAAAGACAAAAGAATATTATTGTTAAGAGGGGAAAACGTAGAGGTAAAAGCGAGTTATGAAGTTAAGTGTGTAGATGCGTTAGAAGTACGAGACTTCGACACTTACGACATAATCATTTCCGCTAGTCCACTATATACTAACATAGATCAAGAATTTCTTTCTGCTGCTAAGATTGAGGATCAATTATACAAGAGACTGCACTACAAAAAATTAGTCTATATGTGTTGCAGAGAAGCAGCAAACTTCTATTACTCAAGACTAAAAGTAGCTGACACCCAGACCTATGCAAAAGCACAAATGATCTACCTATTACGCGAAGCAAGGCACATGGGAGTAAGCATAGGATTAGACTCAATCCGATACTATGCTATTGATATTGACATACGCGACTTAAGCGATTACCTTATACTAAAGAGGCAAGGTGTAAGAGGATTCCCTAGAGACTTGAAGTGGCTATACCGATACTTAGATGCACATGTAATGCGAACCCTTCCAGCTCACAGATTCGCAGTTATCACTCAAGCAGGAGCAATCGGCTATGGTATATTCCCAGAGCTAGAATGGCATAAAAAAGAGAAAGAAAACATCTTAGATGAACTAGGTTTAAAGATCGATTATGGCGAGATTCTCCAAGAATCAATCTTGAAAGGCACATACAACACAGTAAGCGATAAAGAGCATGTACAGATTATAATGCTCTACCATGATGAAGGGTTAGCTATGGGAAAGATTGCAGAAAAACTTAAGCGATCTCCGCACACGCCCAATGTGCATATCCGTTCACATGATGCACAAGTAAAGAGAAGTGGATTCTGTGCAGCTTGCAAGAGAGCGAAAGGGTCAAATGCAGAAGTGCAGGTTGGAAGGAATAAATAAAGTATATAATGTTATACGTATACACCTACGACAACTACTAGAGCGTTTTTTCCATGCAAGTTCATATGTATACACATATCCCCATGGACTCTTCAATTCACGCAAACTGAAGGAAACGGGGTCTTAACAGGGTCTTAAAATTCAGTACCCCATGGGGTACTGACACTTTTAAATGACGACTTACCATAAGAGTCTTAAAATCAAGTACCCGCATGCGGGTACTGAAAAACTTAAAAGCTTGATCAGACAATAAAAGAGTATGCCAACCAAAGACCCAGAGAAAAGGAAATTAGCAAACCGCCGTTATTACGATAGACATAAGGGCCAAGAAAGACGCGCAAGACAAGAAGACCCTTGGGCTGATTTTCGCTAAAGTTTTCCGTTGATCCAAAAAGCTCTTAGGTTTTTGCAGTGGTTTGCCTAGCCTTTTTGGTGTAAAAAGTGCTAGTCGTTTATTGTTCAATATTGTTTTGTTTGAAAAGGTTTTAGCTGTTTATGTTTCGGTTGGTTAAATTCTGTTTTGTTCAATAACCACAAAGCTTATATTGTTCAATAGCTACTAGGGAAAGCAGAAAAGAGGGAAAACAAAAATGAGCAACTTAAGCAAAAATACCGCACATGCGGTTAAGGTCTCTGAGCAACTAGAAATAGTGGTTGCTTATGAAGAGGATCAGAAACTTAGAAAAGAAAGCGGTTGGTGGATAAGTCGAACATTCAACCCTAAAACATGCTACTGGATAGATCATGCTAGACCTGGCTACGGTGTGACTTATTGGCTAACCGTTGAGAATGCCAAAAAGTTTGGCTTAGAACTCTAAGCCTTCAGTTTCATTATATTGAAGAGGAGGGATAAAAAAAACATGCACCTAAAAGCAACAAACAAAAACTTCTATTCTCTATGTGGAGCCTTAGCTTTAACAGAACCAAAATTAAACGAAATAGAAATAGAAGCAAAAGCAACAACTATGCTACTGTTCAAGCCAACTAGTGCATATCAACTAATTGTTGAATACGATAGAGCCATTGCATTAAAAGCAAAAATGCGAAAGACACAAAAAGTCAATGGTGTTGTCAAAGATTCCGATTTAAACCTAACTAGAGATATGTACGATCGTTATTCTGGTGAGAATGCTAGAGCATTAAGCTATCTTATACGCTACGGGTTAGCAATAGAAATCCGCCCAGGACTCTATAAACTAACTTAAGCTTTTCAATATGGCTTAAGTGATGAGGAAAAAAGCATGTTCAAGAAAAAATGTAAAGTTTGCGGGAAAGAAGCCATTAAGAAAATCGGAAAATACTGGTTCTGTTTTGACCACTGCTTAAGCGATTTGGAAAAGAGAATAGATGGAATACAAAAAGGCATAGATCAATTAAAGCCCCTGATGAGCTAGTGCGAATCTAGCGAAACCCTCTTTTTTGGGTTGGGTTGAGATATGGAAATTATACGTATAGAAAGTTTTAAATATAACTTATACGTATTCCTAAAGTAAATCGGAGAGTGCAGAAGTGGGATTAGCACCTGGA
>Ga0153916_10003697_pt1 | contig 11439 bp, 13 predicted proteins | sample Opewatmetagenome_FD_109642 | JGI IMG/M metagenome (GOLD analysis project Ga0153916, IMG submission 109642) | Freshwater wetland microbial communities from Ohio, USA - Open water 3 Core 3 Depth 4 metaG | ecosystem: Environmental > Aquatic > Freshwater > Wetlands | place: USA: Ohio, Lake Erie...
CGCCGCATCATCGACCAGCAGTACGCCCTGGCGCGCCACTTGATCGAGGAAAACCGCGACAAGGTGGAGGCGATGGCCAAGACGCTGCTGGAATGGGAAACCATCGATGCCGACCAGATCGCCGACATCATGGCCGGCAAGCCGCCGCGCCCGCCCAAGCCTGCCCAAAGTCCCGTGACGCCGCCGCCTTCCGCCGGCAGGTCGCCCAGCGCGCCGGTGACGCCGATCGCCAAGCCGGCCGGGGAAGTTTGAGGCAGGGCAGGGACTAGGGATCAGGGGCTAGGGGCTACGCGAGAAAGGCTGTGGGATATCTTGACGGTTTCCGCCGCGCCCGAACACACTGCAATCTAGCCCCTAGCCCCTAGCCCCTAGCCCCTAGCCCCTAGCCCCTAAAATGCTTCACTGCGGCCGTTTCAGGCTTTCCCTTGAACATCCCCTGATCATGGGGATCGTCAACGTTACTCCCGATTCTTTTTCCGATGGTGGGCTGCTGTCGACCGCGAGCGTCGCCGTCGAGCATGCACTGCGGCTGGTCGACGAAGGTGCAGATATTCTCGATATCGGCGGAGAGTCCACGCGTCCCGGCGCCCAGCCGGTGCCGGCGGGGCAGGAACTGGATCGCGTCATTCCCGTGCTTGAGGCGTTGCACGGCTTGGGCATCCCGCTGTCCGTCGACACACAAAAGTCGGAAGTGATGGTGGCCGCGATCCGCGCAGGAGCCAGCATGATCAATGACGTGAATGCGTTGCAGGCCGAGGGCGCACTGGATGCGGTTGCAACATCTTCGGCCGCGCTGTGCCTCATGCACAAACAGGGTGAGCCGCAAACCATGCAGCAAGAGCCCCGCTACCGCGATGTCGTGGTGGAGGTGCAGGAGTTTCTGGCGGCGCGCGTCGCCGCCGCGCTGGCTGCTGGCGTGGCGCGTGAACGGCTCCTGATCGACCCTGGGTTCGGGTTTGGCAAGAGCCTTCAGCACAATCTGACATTGTTGCGTCAGCTCGATCGTCTCGATGCGCTGGGCGTGCCGTTACTTGCAGGCTTGTCGCGCAAGACCATGCTGGGGGCGATTACCGGGAACGCTGTCGGTGAGCGCGTCCATGCCAGTGTGGCTGCGGCCGTGTTGGCTGTCATGAAAGGTGCTAGAATCTTGCGCGTTCATGACGTTAGAGCAACCAGAGACGCCTTGAAAGTAATCGGGGCAGTAGAGAGGGAATATGAGTAAAAAATATTTTGGAACGGATGGCATTCGCGGCAAGGTGGGTGCGGATACCATCACCCCGGAATTTGTCATGCGTTTGGGTTTTGCGGCGGGCACGGTTCTCGCCACTTCGGATCGGCGCTTGCCTACGGGCGACCGCGCCACCGTCCTGATCGGCAAGGATACGCGCATCTCGGGCTACATGCTCGAATCCGCTCTGCAGGCGGGCTTGTCGGCCGCCGGCGTTGATGTGATGCTGGTGGGGCCGATGCCTACGCCAGCCATCGCGTACCTGACCCGCGCGCTGCGGTTGCAGGCGGGTATCGTGATTAGCGCTTCGCACAATCCGTTCGAGGATAATGGCATCAAGTTTTTTTCGGCCTCCGGGAGCAAGTTGCCGGACAAGACGGAGCTTGCCATCGAGAATGCGCTGGACGAGCCCATGACCTGCATGTCCTCGTCGCAGTTGGGCAAGGCCAAGCGCATCAATGATGCCGACGGCCGTTACATCGAGTTCTGCAAGAGCACGTTTCCCACAGAACTCGATCTGCGCGGCATGCGCATCGTGGTCGACTGCGCCAATGGCGCAACCTATCATGTCGCACCCCACGTGTTGCACGAACTGGGCGCCGACGTCATTGCCATCGGCGACCAGCCGAACGGCCTCAACATCAACGATGGCTGTGGCTCCACGTATCCCAAGGCGCTGCAAGACGCGGTACTGCAGCACCGCGCCGACATCGGCATTGCCTTCGACGGTGACGGCGACAGGCTCATCATGGCGGACGGCAACGGCGTCGTCTTCGATGGCGATCAGTTGCTCTATGTGATTGCCAAGCACCGGCACAAGCAGGGAACTCTCAAAGGCGGGGTGGTGGGCACGCTGATGACCAATCTCGGCATGGAGCACGCACTAGGCAAGCTGAAAATTCCGGTCGAGCGCGCCAATGTGGGTGACCGCTATGTGCTGGAAATGCTGCAGCAAAAGGGTTGGCAGTTGGGCGGCGAAACCTCCGGCCACATTCTGTGCCTGGACAAACATACCACGGGCGACGGCATAGTCTCGGCGCTGCAAGTGTTGCAGGCGTTGCGCATCAACAAGACGACCTTGGACGACTATACCCGCGAACTGGCGCTTTATCCGCAGATATTGATCAATGTGCCAGTGCCCAAGGGCTTCGATTTCCGCGCCAGCATACCGGTGCAGGCGGCGCTGGTGGAAGCCGAGTGCGAACTGGATGGCGTCGGGCGCGTGGTGCTGCGGCCCTCTGGCACCGAGCCTTTGGTGCGGGTGATGGTGGAAGGCAAGAACAAAGAGGAAGTCGAACGCTGGGCTGACAGCATCGCAGAAACGGTGCGCAGGGTCGCGACGTAAAGTGATTTAGCCGCGAATTGGCACGGATACGTGCGAGTTCGCGGCTACACCCGGCTGCAAGGTCAGCCGAATTTCCCGGTAATGTAGTCCTCGGTCGCCTTCTTCTGCGGCGTCGTAAAAATTCTTTCCGTGTCCCCGAACTCGATCATCTCTCCCAGGTACATGTAGGCGGTGTAATCTGAAACCCGCGCCGCCTGCTGCATGTTGTGGGTCACGATAACGATGGTGTAGTCTTCCTTGAGTTCGTGTATCAGTTCCTCGATGTGCGCCGTGGAAATGGGGTCGAGCGCCGATGCGGGTTCGTCCAGCAGCAGCACTTCCGGTTTGACCGCGATGGCACGGGCAATGCACAGCCGCTGCTGCTGCCCGCCCGACAGGCTGGTCCCGCCTTGTTTGAGTTTATCCTTGACCTCGTTCCATAGTGCCGCCTTGCTGAGCGCCCATTCGACGCGCTCGTCCAGTTCGGCTCTCCCCAGCCTCTCATAAAGTTGCACGCCGAAAGTGATGTTGTCATAGATCGACATCGGGAACGGCGTCGGCTTCTGGAATACCATGCCGACCTTGGCGCGCAGTTTGTTGAGGTCGACCTTGGGATCGATGACGTTCTGGCCGTCCATGATGACCTGTCCGCTGGCCTTCTGGTCGGGATAGAGTTCGTACATGCGGTTGAACACCCGCAACAGCGTCGACTTGCCGCAACCGGATGGACCGATGAATGCGGTCACGCGCTTTTCCGGGATGTCGAGCTGGATGGATTTGAGCGCGTGAAACTTTCCGTAGTGGAAGTTGAGTTCCCGTGTGCTGATTTTCGGTGCTACTGCTGTGTGCTCCACCATTTGTTCGGTCCGCCTGAAAAGATTAATGCGCCGCCGCTTTTTGTCTGAACCAGGTGCGCGCGAATATGTTGAGTGCCAGTACGCTCACCGTGATCAGCAGGGCGCCGCCCCACGCCAGCTTCTGCCAGTCTTCGTAAGGGGACATGGCGAACTGGAATATCACGACGGGCAGGTTGGCGATCGGCTGGTTCATGTTGCTGCTCCAGAACTGATTGTTGAGCGCGGTGAACAGCAGCGGCGCGGTTTCGCCGCTGATGCGCGCGATCGCGAGCAGGATGCCGGTCATGATGCCGGCGCGCGAGGCGCGCAGGGTCACCAGCGTGATCACTTTCCATTGCGGTGCGCCGAGGGCGGCGGCCGCCTCGCGCAGACTGTTTGGAACCAGCCGCAGCATGTTTTCGGTGGTGCGCACCACGACGGGAATGACCAGCAGTGCCAGGGCGAGGGCGCCGGCCCAGCCGGAGAAATGTCCTATTTTGACCACGTAAACCTCATAGACGAACAAGCCGATCACGATGGAGGGCGCTGACAGCAGGATGTCGTTGATGAAGCGCGTGGTCGGGGCTAGCCATCCGCGCTGCCCGAATTCGGCCAGGTAGGTTCCTGCCAGGATGCCCACCGGCGTGCCGATCAGCGTTCCCAGCGACGTCATCATGAGACTGCCTGCGATGGCGTTGAGGAGGCCGCCGCTGCTTCCGGGCGGGGGCGTCATCTGGGTGAACATCACCAGGCTCAGGCTGCTGAAACCCTTTGCGAACAAGGTCCAGAGTATCCACCCCAGCCAGAACAACCCGAATGCCATGGCGAGCATGGAGACGCTGAGATTGAAGGCGTTGACCAGTCGCCTGCGTGCGTAGAGTGAAATCATCGCGATCCTTAAGCCCGCTGGCCTTCACGCTTGCTGAGTTGAATCAGCAACAGCTTCGCCAGTGCAAGAACGATGAAGGTAATGACGAAAAGAATCAGTCCCAGTTCGATCAGCGACGCGGTGTGCAGTACCCCGTCTGCCTCAGTAAACTCGTTGGCGAGCGCCGAGGAGATGCTGTTGCCCGGCATTAGCAGGGAGCGGCTGATTTCGTGCGCGTTGCCGATCACGAAGGTAATCGCCATGGTTTCCCCCAGCGCGCGGCCGAGGCCCAGCATGACGGCGCCTACGACGCCAGCCTTGGTGTAAGGCAACACCACGTTCCACACCACCTCCCAAGTGGTGGCGCCTAATCCGTAGGCAGATTCCTTGAGCAATGCAGGAACCACCTCGAAAACGTCGCGCATGACCGAGGCGATGAAGGGAATGATCATGATGGCCAGGATGATGCCCGCAGTGAGCAGGCCGATGCCCATGGGCGGTCCCTGGAACATCGGGCCGATGAAAGGCAGCGGCCCGATGTGCTCGTTAAGCCAGGGTTCCACATGGTCGCCGAAGGCCGGAGCGAACACGAACAGTCCCCACATGCCGTAAATGATGCTGGGGATCCCGGCCAGCAGTTCGATGGCGATGCCCAGGGGCCGTTTCAGCCAGCGTGGCGACATTTCGGTGAGAAATAGTGCGATGCCGAAGCTGACCGGAATGCCGATCAGCAACGCTATGACAGAGGTTGCGAGGGTGCCGGTAATGGCCACCAGCGCGCCAAATTTTTCCGTAACCGGATTCCATTCCGCGCTCGTGAGAAAACCCGGACCGAACGCCTTGATGGCGGGAAGCGCGCCGACGAACAGAGAAACCACGATTGCCGCCAGAATCGAGAACACCAGGAACGCGAAAAAGCGCGTGATGTGGCGGAACAGCGGGTCGAGTATCTGCTGTCTTCTTAAGCGTGCTTCTGTTTTGAATAGTGGCATCTTATTGATGTCTATATGTTATGCGCAAAAAGGGGCCGAAAAAACGGCCCCCTATTGTAACCCAATCGGCTTGGATTTACCGCAGCCGTCGGGAATGCGAAGTGCTGCCTAGAATACCGGCTTGCCGCTAGCGTCCTTGATCTGACTCTGCCATGCGTTCTGGATCAGCTTCACAACTTTTTCCGGCATGGGGATGTAGTCCAGCCCGAGCGCCATGGCATCGCCGTTGGCGTAAGCCCACTCGAAGAATTTCAGCACTTCCTTGGCGTTCGCGGGCTTGTCCTGCACCTTGTGCATCAGGATGAAGGTGGCGCCGGTGATGGGCCAGCTCAGCTTGCCCGGCTCCTCGGTGAGGATTTCATAGAAGCCGGGGGCATGCTCCCAGTCGGCACCGGCCGCAGCGGCCTTGAAGGATTCCGCATCAGGCTTGACGAATTGGCCTTCCTTGTTCTGCATCAAGGTGTGGGTCATCTTGTTTTGCAGGGCATAGGCGTATTCAACATAGCCGATCGAGCCCTTGATGCGTTGCACGTACGATGCGACGCCCTCGTTGCCCTTGCCGCCCATGCCGGTGGGCCACGCCACCGAAGTTTCCACGCCTACCTTGGATTTCCACTCGGGGCTGACTTTGGACAGGTAGTTGGTGAAAATGAAGGTGGTGCCGGACCCGTCGGCGCGGTGCACCACGCTGATGGCGGTATCCGGCAGCTTGACACCTTTGTTCAGGGCGCCAATCGCGGGGTCGTTCCACTTGGCGATTTTGCCCAGGAAGATGTCTGCCAACAGCGGGCCGGACAGCTTGATCTGGCCGGGTGCAATGCCTTCCAGGTTGACGACCGGCACAACGCCGCCCATCACGGCGGGGAATTGCATCAGGCCCGCCGCCTGCAGCACGTCGGGCGTGAGTGGCATGTCGCTGGCGCCGAAATCTACGGTCTTGGCCTTGATTTGTTTGATGCCGCCGCCTGAACCTATGGACTGGTAGTTGAGACCGTTCCCGGTTTTAGCCTTGTATGCCTCGGCCCATTTGGCGTAAATCGGGTAGGGGAATGTCGCTCCTGCTCCGGTGATGTCGGCTGCGAACGCGGCGCTGTTGAAGCCAATCGCGAGCGCCATGGTAGCGATCATCGTGCGGCCGAGCTTGAGATGCATGTTCATGAGGTTACCTCCGTGGTTGCAATGAAATCGTGTGCTGATCTGCAACAAACTGAGCGCAGTGGCGTCTGTCTGTTGGGATGCATCGTATTACATGTTTGTTACAGCAATGTGACTGCGTTGAGGGTAAAAGGAATTCCGGGATTGACCTCGAAGCCATTGCTAGGTACCATTCACGGCTTTGCACGTTGAGGCCCTCGATGCGTCACAAACTAGTCGTCGGGAACTGGAAAATGCACGGCACCCGCGCCGAGAACCAAGCGTTGTTGGGCGCGTTGGTGCCCATGTTGGACGGGTTGCGCGCCGGCGTTTGCGTGCCTTATCCGTACCTTTTCCAGGCGCAAGCTGCGTTGCAGAATACCGGGATTGCCTGGGGCGCACAGAATCTGAGCCAACACGAAAAAGGCGCTTTCACCGGCGAGGTGTCCGCCGCCATGCTGCTCGATTTCGGTTGCCGCTACGTCATTGTAGGTCATTCGGAGCGCCGGGCTTTGTACGGCGAAAGCGACCAGACAGTTGCCGCCAAATTCATCGCTGCGCAACAGGCTGGTTTGACGCCGATTTTGTGCGTGGGTGAAACGCTGCAAGAGCGTGAAGCTGGCGTCACGGAGCAGGTAGTGGCGCGTCAGCTCGACGCAGTGCTTTCGCTGGTTGGGGTGTCTGCGTTGAGCAAGGCGGTTTTGGCCTACGAGCCGGTGTGGGCCATCGGTACCGGAAAGACCGCGACAACGGAGCAGGCGCAGGCGGTGCATGCATTCATTCGCGGCAAGATCGCGGCACTCGATGCGGGAGTTGCGAGCAGTCTCGTGATCCAGTACGGGGGTAGCGTAAAGGCATCGAATGCGGCACAATTGTTTGCTATGCCGGATATCGACGGTGGTCTGATCGGCGGCGCCTCGCTGGTTGCCGAGGAGTTCGCGGCCATATGCCGCGCAGCGCAGTCGTAGGCAGACTGTCGCGCTATTGAGGAATTATGGAAACGATTATTTGGATACTGCATGGGCTCGCCGCCCTGGGCGTGATTGGGCTGGTACTGATGCAGCACGGCAAGGGTGCCGACATGGGTGCCGCTTTTGGTAGCGGTTCCTCCGGCAGCCTGTTTGGCTCCAGCGGCTCGGCCAATTTTTTGAGCCGGATGACTGCGGTACTGGCGGCGGTGTTTTTCGCCACCAGCCTTGGACTTACTTACTTTTCCAGTCACAAGACCCGCGCGGTTGGCGTGATGGAATCGCACAAGACACTCACGCAAACTACAACACCGACGGATGCGGGCAAGCAGCCCGCGCCAGCCGGGGTGGGTGATACTGGCAACACCGGGTCAAAAGCCAGGGAAATACCGAATTAGTTCGGCTTGGATCGGGGCGCAACACGTTCCGGTCTTGGCGGAGTTTTTCGGATGAAGTTGTCAAAAAAGGAAGGGCTGATCCATCCCTTCTGTCAAAGCAGTGCCGATGTGGTGAAATTGGTAGACACGCCGTCTTGAGGGGGCGGTGGCGAAAGCCGTACCAGTTCGAGTCTGGTCATCGGCACCATACATTTTGGGCAAGCCAGAAATTTGCAACCTATTGAATTTACGGTTGTAATTTATAACATTTCGGGCTTGACACCAACGCAAGTGCGCAACTAAACTCAAAGCTTTTGTGACTTATGTACTAGCCGTTGGCTAGTCGCATCGGATTGGGGCGGGTGAATGCTGGAAAACTATTTTCCGATCTTGCTGTTTGTTCTGGTTGGCTTGGTGGTCGGTGTCGCACCGATGGTGCTGGGCTGGCTGCTGGCGCCGAATCGGCCCGACAGTGCGAAGCTTTCACCGTACGAATGCGGTTTCGAGGCATTCGAGGATGCGCGTATGAAATTCGACGTGCGCTACTACCTGGTCGCCATCCTGTTCATCCTGTTCGATCTGGAAATTGCGTTCCTGTTTCCGTGGGCCATTGTTCTGGAGGAAATCGGTTTGTTCGGTTTCCTGGCGATGGTGATTTTCCTTGGCATTCTCGTGGTCGGTTTCGTCTATGAGTGGATGAAAGGGGCGCTGGAATGGGAGTAGCGGCATGAGCAGGAAGCAGGTGCTCCGCGTAGCGGGGATGCGACCGACCGCGAATGCCGCATGCCGGAATTTGCCTGGCGTGCGGTTTGGTCGTCGCGGCGCAATGGAGATGTTGCATGGGCATTGAGGGCATACTGGAGCAGGGCTTCGTCACCACCTCGGCCGACAAGCTGATCAACTGGACGCGTACCGGTTCGTTGTGGCCGATGACGTTCGGGCTTGCCTGTTGTGCCGTGGAGATGATGCAGGCGGGTGCCTCGCGCTACGATCTGGACCGCTTCGGCGTGGTGTTCCGCCCGAGTCCGCGTCAATCCGACGTGATGATCGTGGCCGGCACCTTGTGCAACAAGATGGCGCCGGCACTGCGCAAGGTGTACGACCAAATGGCAGAGCCGCGCTGGGTTATTTCCATGGGGTCATGCGCCAACGGCGGCGGCTACTACCATTATTCCTACTCGGTGGTACGCGGCTGCGACCGCATCGTGCCGGTCGATATCTATGTTCCGGGCTGTCCGCCCACCGCTGAAGCGCTGCTCTACGGCATTATCCAGCTGCAGAACAAGATCAAGCGCACCAACACCATTGCACGCTAACAAGGTCCGACCATGAGTTCCTCCCTGGAATCACTTTCCCTTTGTCTGAAAAATGTCTTCGGTGATCGCATTGCCGGCGCGACAGAGCGTCTGGGCGAGCTGACCATAGTTGTCGGCGCCGCAGATTGGGCGGCAACCGCGACGGCGTTGCGTGACCACGCCGACTTGCGTTTCGAGGAATTGATGGATCTGTGCGGCGTGGACTATCAGGATTACGGCGATGGGCGTTGGCAAGGACGCCGCTTTGCGGCGGTCTACCATCTGCTTTCGGTGAGCAGGAACCAGCGTTTGCGCGTTCGGGTTTTCGCCGACAACGACGACTTGCCGGTGATCGCTTCGGTCAACGATACCTGGCCTTCGGCCAATTGGTTCGAGCGCGAGGCGTTCGACCTCTACGGCATCGTGTTCGAAGGGCATCCCGATCTGCGCCGCATCCTCACCGATTACGGCTTCGTCGGTCATCCTTTCCGCAAGGATTTCCCGCTTTCGGGCAACGTCGAGATGCGCTATGACCCCGACCAGAAACGTGTGATTTACCAGCCGGTGAGCATAGAGCCGCGCGAAGTAACGCCGCGCATCGTGCGCGAGGAGAATTACGGTGGCTGAGATACGCAACTACACCATGAACTTCGGCCCGCAGCACCCTGCCGCACACGGCGTGCTGCGCCTGGTGCTGGAGCTGGACGGCGAGGTGATCGAGCGTGCCGATCCGCATATCGGCCTTTTGCACCGCGCGACCGAGAAGCTGGCCGAGAACAAGACCTTTCTGCAGTCGGTGCCTTACATGGACCGTCTCGATTACGTGTCCATGATGTGCAACGAGCACGCCTACGTCATGGCCATCGAGAAGCTGCTGCAACTGGAAGTGCCGCTGCGCGCGCAGTACATCCGCGTCATGTTCAACGAGATTACGCGCATCCTCAACCACCTGCTGTGGCTGGGGGCGCACGCGCTGGACATCGGCGCCATGACGGTGTTTCTCTATGCCTTCCGCGAACGCGAAGATCTGATGGATTGCTACGAGGCCGTGTCCGGTGCGCGCCTGCATGCCGCTTACTACCGTCCGGGCGGGGTCTATCGCGACTTGCCGGACAGCATGCCGCAATATGAGGCTTCCAAGATACACAACGCTGCCGCCGTGAAGGACATGAATACCAACCGCCAGGGCTCGTTGCTGGATTTCATCGAGGATTTCACCAGGCGCTTCCCGAAATACGTCGACGAGTACGAAACCCTGCTTACTGACAACCGCATCTGGAAGCAACGCACCGTCGGTATCGGCGTGGTGTCGCCGGAGCGCGCGCTGGCCTTGGGTTTCAGCGGTCCAATGCTGCGCGGCTCGGGGGTGGAGTGGGATCTGCGCAAGAAGCAGCCGTACGAAGTCTACGACCGGATGGATTTCGATATCCCGGTTGGCGTTAACGGCGACTGCTACGACCGCTATCTGGTGCGCGTCGAGGAACTGCGCCAGTCCAACCGCATCGTCAAGCAGTGCGTGGACTGGCTGCGCAAGAATCCCGGACCGGTGATCAGCGACAACCACAAAGTCGCACCGCCTTCCCGCGTCGAGATGAAGCAGAACATGGAAGAGCTGATCCACCATTTCAAGCTTTTCACCGAGGGGTTCCACGTGCCCGAGGGCGAGGCCTACGCCGCGGTCGAACATCCCAAGGGGGAATTCGGCATTTACCTGGTTTCCGACGGGGCCAACAAGCCGTACCGTTTGAAAATCCGCGCGCCGGGCTATGCGCACCTGGCAGCGCTGGATGAAATGTCGCGCGGCCACATGATCGCCGACGTGGTGGCGATCATCGGTACGCAGGACATCGTGTTTGGGGAGATTGACCGCTGATGCTATCTGCTGAATCGTTGGCGCAAGTCGACAAGGAAATTGCCAAGTATCCGTCCGGTCACAAGGAATCGGCCGTGATGGCCGCGCTGCGCATCGCGCAGGTGGAGAAGGGCTGGCTTTCCACAGAAACCATGGACTTCATCGCCCATTACCTGGACATGCCGCCGATCGCGGTGTACGAGGTGGCGAGCTTCTACAACATGTACGAGCTGCAGCCCGTGGGCAAGTACAAGATCAACGTGTGCACCAATTTGTCCTGCACGCTGGTTGGCGCGGTCGATCTGGTCGAGCATTTGAAAAGCCATCTCGGCATAGAGCTGGGCGAGACCACCGACGACGGCAAGTTCACGCTACGCGAATCGGAATGCATGGGCGCCTGCGGCGATGCGCCGCTGTGCACCCTCAACAACCACAAGATGTTCAGCTTTCTGACGCCCGAGAAACTCGACAAGATTTTGGCGGAATTGGAATAACCGGTCATGGCCAACGAAGTCATTTTCAATACCCTGCACCTCGACCAGCCGTGGACGCTGGCCACCTACCG
>Ga0153916_10003698_pt1 | contig 11439 bp, 8 predicted proteins | sample Opewatmetagenome_FD_109642 | JGI IMG/M metagenome (GOLD analysis project Ga0153916, IMG submission 109642) | Freshwater wetland microbial communities from Ohio, USA - Open water 3 Core 3 Depth 4 metaG | ecosystem: Environmental > Aquatic > Freshwater > Wetlands | place: USA: Ohio, Lake Erie, Old...
CACAAGCAATACTCAACGAAGAAATCGAACACGAATCATGGTTCAGCGAATTCCTAGGCGAAGGACCATCAGGACACTTCATGCGCAGAGGCGAAAACTCACCCTTCGTCTCCAAATTCCTCAAGTAAGCGCTTTATCTCCACCATTTCCTCCTTCTTTTTTTCGAAGGAGCACCCAGACATCTAGCATGTGAAGCTCAAGTGATGTATATGAGCGCAGAGATAATCTGGTTCGGTATTGCAGCCAGCTCAATCGCAGGTTTAGCCACGGGCGCTGGAGCCCTGCCAGTACTATTCGTCAAGAAAGTATCTGACAGATTGCTGGATATCATGTTGGGATTCTCAGCTGGCATAATGTTAGCCGCCACCTTCTTCAGCCTGATAATTCCAGCCATCGACCTGAGCAACGTGTGGATTGTAGTTCTTGGGATAATCATAGGAGCCATCACACTGCATATTGTAGATCGCTTCATCCCTCACTTTCACCCAATGCTAGGCGCTGAAGGACCAGCTTCAAGGCTTTCAAAAGTCTGGCTGTTCGCATTGGCCATAACAATCCACAATTTCCCAGAAGGATTAGCAGTGGGAGTAAGCTTTGGGACTGGAGACGTTGCAGCTGGACTCGTAGTCGCCACGGCCATTGGGCTTCAGAACATGCCTGAAGGTCTTGCAGTTGCACTGCCTCTGCTAAGGGAAGGATACAGCAGACGCAGATCTTTGTGGTATGGCACGTTAACTGGACTGGTGGAGCCCGTTGGAGGCTTACTGGGAGTCGCACTTGTATCGGTTTTCCATCCGATTCTGCCTTGGGCATTGGCTTTTGCTGCAGGCGCCATGCTCTTCGTTGTCAGCGATGAGATCATACCAGAAAGCCACAGAAAAGGCTTTGAGAGAGAAGCCACCTTCGGTCTTATGGCAGGATTCGTCATAATGATGTTGCTGGACACCTTATTTTCATGAGAATAGACAAGCATCAGCGAACTGAGGGGATCTTGAGTCATGAAAATCTTCACCGTGAAAGACCTTGCAAAACACAACGGCAAGAACGGGAAACCAGTCTACGTGGCATACAAAGGAAAAGTGTACGATTTGACAAACAGCTTCCTATGGAAAGACGGAAGACACCAAGTTCTCCACAACGCTGGTACAGACTTGACCACCGCAATGGAGCAAGCGCCACACAGCGAAGACATGCTAGCAAGATTCCCTGTCATTGGAATCCTACAAGAAGTTTACACACTCAGTTCTAGTGAGGCGAAGACTAGTAGGCAGGAATCGATATAGCGCGCGGTTTTGGGACAGAATTTCTATCAGAAGAAATCTAGCGACGCGTGACTCGTCCACAACGGTTTCCTATAAGGGAAACGACATTGTGGTTCTAGGCTTGAGCTTCATTGGCGCTCTAACAGTTCTAGCATTTCAGAAGCGTCTGTTGTGGGTGTTTTGCAGACATAACCTTTGCAGACAAAGGCGGTGGCTTTTCCCTCTTTTTCTTTTAGATCTTTTGTGAATCTGGCTATGTGAGTTATTTCTGGTGTCTCCTCAGCAGAGGAGCGAAATAGAACGATTTTCCTAGGGATGAATTTGCTTCGAAGGGTTTGCAGCATCTTTGTCGTATCTTGTTTCTGTGGATTTCCAACGATTACTATTTCGCTTGATGGACCCAACATGAAATCCAGTGCGCTCAGTAGTTGAGCGTATGAATGAGGATTCTTGGAAACCTCAAGTGAGAAGGTATTCATAATCTGGTCTGCTTTTTCTTCGAATCTTGTTTCTCCTGTGATTCGCGCTAGGCGGATGAGGCTCATGGCAGCAATAGAATTACCTGATGGATATGCCCCGTCGTGGATCTCTTTGTTTCTGGTTAGAGTTGTTTCGGAGTGGTCTGCGGTTTGGAAGAAGCCTCCATGTGTTTTGTCCCAAAAGTGCGTTAGCATTCTTTCAGCTAGGTCAAGGGCGTGTCTGAGGTGTTTCACGTCAAAACCTGCTTCGTAAAGCTCTAGGAGCCCGAAAATTAGGAATGCGTGGTCATCCAAGAAGCCCGTTATGGCTTTTTCTCCTTGCCTGTAGCGGTGAAGTAGGTTGCCCTCTGAATCTCGTAGGCGTTCCATTATGAATTCGGAGGCTTTAGCTGCAGCTGTGGCTAATTCGGGTTCATCAAATGCTTGGCTGACCATAGCCAGAGCTGCGATCATTAGGCCGTTCCAGTCTGTGAGGATTTTGTCGTCTTTGCTTGGATGAATCCGTTTCTGGCGTGCGGCAAGGAGTTTTTGGCAGGCCTCGTCGATTAGTTTCTGGAGTTCTGTTGGTTTGAGGCATAGGTTCTCCGCGATTTCGGTGAGAGGTTTTTTCATGTGTAGGATGTTTTTTCCGGTTTTTTCTCCGGTTGAGGCTTCTATGAAGTTGCCTTGCTCTTCGGTGTTGAAGACTTTCTTAAGCAGTTCTGCTTCTTCTTTGGACAGCACCTGCCTGATTTCCTGTTCAGTCCACAGGTAGAATTTTCCTTCTTCGCCTTCGCTGTCTGCGTCTTCAGCGGAGTAGAAGCCGCCGTTTGCATCTGTCATGTCTCGCAGAACATAGTTGATTGTTTGTTGGGCTGCTTGCTTGTATTCGTCTTTTCGGGTTGCTTGGTAGGCTTCTGTGTAAGCTATGATTAGCATGGCTTGGTCATAGAGCATTTTTTCGAAGTGGGGGACACGCCAGTTGGAGTCTGTGGAGTAGCGGTGAAAACCAGATGCAAGGTGATCGTAGATGCCTCCGAGGCGCATTGCGGTAAGTGTTTTTTCAACCATTTGTAATGCTTTGTTGTTTTGTGTTCGTTTCCAGTATCTTAGAAGAAAGCTCAGAACGTGCGGTGTTGGGAATTTGGGGGCGTATCCGAAGCCGCCGTTGTTTTCGTCAAAGGTTTCTTCAAGTTTCAGGTAGGCTTCGTCTAAGGTGGATTCTGCAAGCGTTTCAAAAGGTCGTGCTTCTATTGATTCTTCTTCTTTTAGGAGTGTTATGATTTTCTGGGCTGATTCAACCAGCTCGTTTCTTCTTGTGGTCCATAGTTGTTTGATCTGTTGTGTTAATTGTTTCAGTCCTGTTTTTCCGAATCTGTTTTCTTTGGGAATGTATGTTGCGGCGAAGAAGGGTTTCTTGTCAGGGGTCATGATTACGTGTAGAGGCCAGCCGCCGGTTCCTGCGATTGTTTGGCATACTTTCATGAAAGTTGCGTCCAAGTCGGGTCTTTCTTCGCGGTCAACTTTAATGCAGACAAAGGCGTCGTTGAGAATTTTGGCGACTTCTGGATCTTCAAACGATTCTTTTTCCATTACGTGGCACCAGTGGCACGTTGAATACCCGATTGACAGAAAGACGGGTTTGTCTTCAGCTTGGGCTTTTTTGAAAGCTTCAGTTCCCCATGGATGCCAATCGACCGGATTGTAAGCGTGCTGCTGTAGGTAGGGGCTTTTTTCAGAGATGAGCTTGTTAGGTTTCTGGTTTTTTCCAGAATGCATCATGAGCACTTTCATACATATTCAGAACAAGACTTAGATAAATCTAAAGCGCGCTGTTATCTCTGTGATTCCCAGAAATCGCTGAGCTCTCGAATCATGTGTATTTCGATGGTGTTGCTTGCATGTTTCTGGAAGGTTCTGAAGGCAGCTGTAAAGAGGACAACGTCTTCGCTCCTGACCACTCCCTTGGATAGGAGAGCGCGGCTCACGGCGAGAATCCTGTCTCCTTTGCACTCGATTTGGAACGGTTGGACGCCGTAAGAAAGCTCTAGCTGGTTTCTTACCATGGAGCTTCTCGTCACGGCGATGACCGGCTGCCTCAACCTGAACCTAGCTATCATGCGCGCAGTGTACCCCGTCCTAGTGATCGTTACAATTTTGTCCAAGGGCATGGCTTTGGCGATGGCACTCACAGACCAGCTTATGACGCTGGAGATGTTTCGGAACTTCTCCTCGATTACCCTGCTAAGGATGTTGGGCTCAATCTGCTCCGCGATCCTTGCCATCGTTGCCACTGCTTCGACGGGGTACTTCCCCACCGCTGTCTCACCTGAAAGCATCACAGCATCAGTGCCATCGAGGATAGCGTTGGCCACATCACTTACCTCCGCTCTGGTTGGCATAGTGTTCTCTCGCATGGACTCGAGCATTTCAGTCGCTGTGATTACCATTTTTCCCTCCTGATTGCAGGAGGCAATCATTTGCTTTTGGAGCAAAGGAACACCCTCTTGGGGCAGCTCGATTCCCAAATCTCCTCGCGCAATCATGATGCCATCGGCTGCGCCCAGGATGCCTTGGAAGTTCTTTACTCCTTGCGCGTTCTCGATTTTGGCGACGACGCCCGCCTCGCTCTTTCCCATTTTCTTCCTAAGTTGATTGATATCTTCTGTGGTTCGTGCGAAGGAGAGACTTAGGAATTCGACTCCAAGCTCCCGGGCGAACTTTACGAGTTTCAGATCCTTCTTTGAAAGTGAGGGAGAGGAGAGGGTTTTGCCGGGGAAGTTGACACCCTTGCCCTCTTCCAGGATGCCTTCATTGAGGGCTTGAAGTTGGATCTGCCTCTCTCCCGCCTTTGTAACCTTGGCTTGCACTCTACCATCATCAAAGAGGACGCGATCGCCAACCTTGAGTCCTCCGTAGATATCCCAGCTGAAAGACAGGTCAGCATCGGTGCCAAGAGTGATACGGTCTCCCCTCTTCACAGCCCGTTTTTTCCTCGCTCTGAGTCGGACTTCTGGACCTTTGAGGTCTAAGAGTATTGGGATCTCGCCGAGTCTACGGACGTTAAGAATAATCTTCTCGTACTGTGCTTGATCACCGAAGGCCGTGTTTATTCGTACTCCGTTCATTCCAGCCTCATACATCTTAGCGAGAATTTTTGGCGAAGTGCTCGCGGGTCCAACGGTGGACAGAACTTTAGTCTTCTTGATCTCTCGCCTCAAATCAACATCAACCACTGGTAAACGCACGCTTATGTCATGACGCTGCAAACAGCTCTTAATCCTTATGGAAGGCGTGCATGATTTTCGTCAAATGGTTAGCATGAGAAGTCTAAGTGCAATTCCGCCTAAGCTTATTGCGAAAAGAATCTCAAAGGCGGTTATGAAAACGGCTTTCTTCCAACCAAACTCTCTAACCAAAGCGGACATTGTTGCTATGCAAGGTATGTAAAACATTGTCACTAGGGTGAACACAATCATCTGAACTGGCGTGAGAACTTGGGCGAAATTTGTGGTTCCCAGAAGCGTGGCAAGCATGATCAACGTGAGCTCTTTTCTGAGTACGCCGAATATCAGAGTTATTCCTGTGATTGCAGGCAACCCCAGCCACACGACAGTAACAGGGCTGAGCACATTCGCCACATGAGCTAACAGACCAAAAACCTCGGCTGCCTTCAGCGTAAGGCTACCAACGACTATTAAGGGAAAGGCGACTTTGATGAATTCAGCGACCCTGAACCAAGTTTCTTTCAAAACTGTCTTCAGCTGAGGAATCTTGTAACTAGACATTTCCATAATCAGAGCAGTGGGCTCACCCGGTAGCGCCCTGAAAGCGATTCTGCCTAATGCAAAAATGACCAAGAGATTAAAGATGTAAAGAACAAACGCCCATTGAAATCCAAGGAATTGACCCACCAAGCCGAGTATGATCACCGTTCGCGCTGCGCAGGGAACTAACGTGGTTACAAAGGCGGCGAGAAGCCTCTCCCTTTCTGTCTCCATTATCCTGCATCCGAGACAAGCAGGGACGTTGCAGCCGTAGCCGAGCATCATCGGAATGAACGCTTTTCCGTGCAATCCGATTTTGTGCATCACATTGTCCATCAAGAATGCGATTCGGCTGAGGTAGCCCGAGTCTTCTAAGATGTACAACAAAACATAGAACGGGACAATATAGGGAAGAGCTATCGTCACGCCTGCTATAATTCCCTCGATCACGCCTCCCCAGACAAGTTCTCCGATGAGAGTTGTTCCAAACAAACTTGCAAAGGCCGGTTGCAGTCCATAAAGTGAGTTGGTCAGCAGCTCTGACGCGTAGCCTCCAAAAGCGAAAATGAAATAGAACATCAGAAGCAGAGAAAAAACCATAATCGGATAGCCTGTGATTCTATGAGTCGTTAGTGTGTGAAGCGTCTCCTCTATTGGAGGTCTTGTTGGAGGAACGATCTTCTGAGCTCCTCTGGCAATGCAGCCGGCAAGCTCATACCGCTCAGAGGTTATCACGGTCGAACATGAGTGCCCATGTAGGTTTTCTATTTCATTTGCAAGCTTCTTCGCGGCTGACACTAGATGCGGATCTATTTTGCTGACTTCTCTCTCGATTTCTTCGTCGCCTTCGAGGAGTTTTATTGCAGCGTATCTCGGCGGATACCAAAACTGAATTCCTTTAAGCATGTTGGCTACTTGGGATATTTTTTCTTCAACTTCCTCTCCGTACCTCACTTCAACAGGTGTCGGCGATCGCCCTTTCTCGATTATGTCAACGGCTTTTTCGAGAAGCTGGAAGATGCCGACTCCTTTTGTGGCAACGGTTGGGACTACCGGTGCTCCAAGAAGGTTCTCTAGTGCTTCGGGTTCGATCTCAATGCCTTTCTTCTTTACAATGTCCATTTGGTTTAACGCGATTATCAGCGGAGTCTCCAGTTCGATTAGCTGTAAGGTGAAGAACAGGTTCCTTTCAAGGACGGACGCGTCTACGACGTTTATCACAATATCAGGCTTCTCAACTGCAATGAATTTCCTTGATATTACTTCCTCCAATGAATAGGTGGACAGTGAGTATATTCCAGGCAAATCGACAACATCTACAGTGTAACCTTTGAAATGCAGTGTTCCTTCGGCTTTTTCAACAGTTTTTCCAGGCCAGTTGCCGATATGCTGATGCAAACCAGTGAGATGGTTGAATATGACTGATTTGCCTACATTCGCGTTTCCGGCTAGAGCAATGACCAGCTTCTGCTTGGTCACTGTTTTTCGATCTCCACAAAGATCTTCTCAGCCATGCCTCGACCTAACGCAAGTCTCGAGCCTCTGACAAGGATTTCCACAGGCCCGTGAAATGGAGCCGATTTCACCACGGTAACCGTTGTGCCAGGGGTCAATCCCAGATCCATAAGTCTCTTCTCGAATCCCCAGCCTCTTCCGCGCCCAGTTCTTATTGAGGTCACCGTTCCAGTTTCGCCATTTCTTAGAGTAGTCAGAGGCATCTCAAGTCTCTCTGGGCTTCGCCTTTGCATGTAGTCACCAGCCTTCTCATTTGTTCGTTTAACTTGGATGATCGATGCCACGTCGGGGCTCAATGCGTGGCTGTTCCCGTCCACTTTGAGGGTTATTGGGCCGTCGAAAGGAGCTTTCTCGAGTATCTCTATAGTGGCTCCAGGTGCAAGCCCCAACGCATTCAAGTAGTGCAATAGATCAGATTTTTCTTCGGTTATTTTCACTATGATGCCCTGTTCCTTTTCATTGAGCTTTGTTAGAGACTGTGACTCTTCCTCGATTATTCCTCCGCTTTTTGTGGGTATGGGGTTTCCATGTGGACAAGTTTTGGGATGTTTCAATGCTTTCTCTAAGGGTTTGATGATTTCGTCAGTTATGCCGTGTTCCAGTTTGCAGGCTGCTTCGTGGACATTGTCCCATTTCATGTGCAAAATGTCGGTGAGCAGACGCTCCGATAGTCTGTGCCTTCTCACCACTTGTATTGCTATGTTGAGCCCTTTCTCTGTTAGCTTCACGCCCTTGTAAGGTTCATGTGTTATGTATCCTCCTTTCTCGAGTCGCTCCACGTTGTTGGTGACTGTCCCAGGAACCACCTTAAGTACGTCGACCAAATCGGTGGTTTTAGCTACTCCGCATTTTTCCTGAAGCTTGTAGATCGCTTCCAGATACTCCTCAACAACAGCCGTAACTTGCTCCATCATATGTATTCCTACGAGTACACTCATAATGAATTACGATTAATCGTACATTTAAGACCTATGTTTCAGCGCCATTGTTGGTTTGCCACTTGTCAGCATGTGGTTACAGAGAGACGCTTTAGCAGGAAATGCACAATTTCACGAACATGATCTTATTGGCTTAGTCCTCTGTTGCTCAAGCGTTGTTTTTCCCATGTTGCGAAGTCGACTGGAGGATGAACTATTTGGCTTTCAGGCTTTCGTTGGAGCTTTGCGGCGCCGTTCGGGCATCCTGTGACGCATAATCCGCAGCCAATGCAACGTTTTCGATTCACGGCAGTCACTCCATTCTCTTCTGTAATAGCGTGCACCTGACATCGGTCGACACAAGTTCCACAGCCTAGGCATTCATTGGCGTCGATGACTGAGTGGTAGTTGGCGTAAGCCACAGAGTTCTCAATTCCAAAATCAGTGACTCCTCTTAGTATGCCACAGCAGCAACTGCAGCAGTTGCAGACGTAGCCAAAACCTTTCATCACATTGCTAACGGTGTGCACCAGCCCGATTTCTTCAGCTTTGTCAAGCAACGCCAATGCTTCCTCCTTTGAAATGTCTCCCTCTCGGGCAGGACGCTCGTAACTGCCAAAGCTGAGACATATTTTCAACGGAAAACTGCACCTTCTGCCTATGAAATCCTGCTGCACGCGACAAATACAGTCTCGCACGCTGAACGACTTCGAAGACAACAGAATCGCTTTAACATCATCGTAGGGAAGAATCCACTCTGATTTCACTGCTTTCTGAGCAGGGACAACACGGTGCAACGCAGGTTGCGGCTTCATGATTCCAGCTGCGCCGCCCTCATGCAAGTATTTCTCAACGAGATGCGCAAGGTCATGGTCTAGGGACTCAAGCTGTGACTCATAAATGCCAACAATAAAGGGCGCAAGTCTGAAGCGATGTTTACCTTCTCGCTTAGAAAACCACAGCAGCCCACGTTTTCCCATACTCGCAAGTTTAGCCTCTGCCTCATCTTCCGACAGCCCAATGCGCCGGGCAATAGCTTCAACCGGTTCCATGCTGCCGCCTAACTGACTTGCGAGGAAAGCTTCGTCAGGTGAGAACATCTTCTTCAGAATCAAGATCTCTGTTCGAGAAGGCGTTCGCGGAAAACCATTCGGCAACTTATCTAAAGCCTCTGCAAGCCGCTCATAAACGTCTTCGTGCAATCTACTTTCTCTCCCGCAGAGAGCACCATCTGGTGCGAAATGTCCTTAATATGAATAGCCGTACTGAAGCCTACGCAAAGTCTTGATTATCTTTAGGAAGCTGCCCAGAATGGGATTTTTCGCCTCATGAAATTCACATATTCGTTTAGCGCGTCCTGTTCCTCTGGAGAGAGGCGTGCCTGAAACTTCGTAAGCATAGCTCTGGCGTGAGCCTCAGGAATCTTAGCATACAGCGTGTCGCCTTCGTTGATGTGACGCCCAAAGACAGGCTTCTCCAACGAAACCGCCACCTGCATACCAGTCCCTGCTTCTGAAACCGCTTTGCCTTTGTCCTGAATCTGCAGAATTTCCCCCAAGTCCTCTCCGTCAGCACCAATCAACTGAACCTTCGGTTTAATCTTGCCAGCAATCTCAACCCCGAATATCGCCGGCTTTGCCCTCCGAAAAACCAAGCCCGGCAGGACTTTCAATTTGGCAGGCGTAACCAGCTTTCCGAATTCCTTTGCTGAGCGGGCTTCCTGCTCCTTTTTCATCCAGTCTAGGTAGTTGTCGACAAGATGATAGATGATATTGTGTTCAAAGACTGGCACGCCCTTGTTCTGCGCTTCTTCCTGAGCGTCAGGCAGAATCTTGGAATTGAACGCTAGAACAGCTCCATACAATGGTTCATGAACCTTGACCACCGATGCTTCCGTCACATCTCGCTTGGAAACATCTCCTACATCTGCCAGTCGAATAGGAACACCATTGCGCTGCAGAATTTCGGCTATTGCCTCAAGCGAGCCCAAGGTATCGGTCTTCAAAACCACGCCGTCGATGTCTGTAGCGACGCGAAGCTTTTCCACCTCTTCGGTAACCATCCGCACAAACTCGTCTACACGATCTTCTGACGGGACGGCGTAAAGAGGCGCGCCGGCAATCGCTCCCTCCAACTCAGGCGCCGCAATCTTAACCCCACTAGCAGCTGCAACCTCATCAACCGAAGAGAACTTGTCTCTTGGGTCACGAATCTCATCCAACGGCTTAGGCAATAAAACAGCCCTCACCTTGGTCACCACGGGCTTGTCTTTACCGCCTATGACAATAGTGTCGCCTTTTCTAAGCACACCATCATAAATAATCGTGTTAACAGTGACTCCTAAGCCGGGCTCCTCCTTCACCTCAAGGACTGTGCCTTTCGCTGCTCCTTTGGTCGTTCGTAGCATCTTTCGTAGAAACTGCTGCGTCAAGCCGACTAGAACGGCTAGAAGCTCAGGGATGCCTTCACCGGTCTTGGCGCTCACTGGCACGATGGCGATGGTCTTGGTGAAATCTGTTATCTTGTCGAATCGGTCAGCTCTGAAGCCCAACTGTGAAAAAGTGCCCATAATAGTGTACAAATGCTCATCAAAGTCCTGCCTCACGTAATGGTCCTGCTCTTGATAGGACTTGATGAAACGCTCATCAGGCTTAGCCACCCATCCGGGCAAGCGGTCGATTTTATTTGCGGCAACAAGAAAAGGCGTCTTTCTCGACTTCAAAATGTCAACACATTCATAGGTCTGCGCTTCAAAACCACGTAGAACGTCGACTACGAGTATGGCGATGTCAGCTGCGGCGCCACCTCGCTTGCGAAGATTCGCAAATACCTCATGACCCGGAGTGTCGATAACAAGTAGACCCGGGACAGTGATTCTGGCTTTCCACTGCTTCAGCAACGGGCTAGTGAGCTCTCTGAGTGTACCTGCAGGAAAGAAGCTGGCTCCTATGTGCTGAGTCATACCTCCTACTTCTCTTGCCTGCACGCTGCTTTTCCGAATCTTGTCTAATAGACTGGTCTTGCCGCTATCTATGTGACCGAGAACGCATACGATAGGTTGCCGAACGGGCATTTTCTGCCGCCCTCAGAACGTAACGATTCAAACAAAGTTTCTTTCATCAAAAGGTGTGCTTCAACATATAAATAGCTTAACTACCCAAAGACGAGAATCGCCCGTCTACAAGACGCGAGCCTGTTTCATTCTCCACATTATTCTGCGGGTAACAATCTTGATGTCCGCATCCACTTGCCTATTAACGATCGTAATGAACTTGGCCTTCTTAGCTTTGTAGTACTTGATCAGCGGCTGAGTTTGCTTCTTATAGACTTCAAAGCGTTCTTTGATGACTTCAATTCTGTCGTCTGGACGTTGGTAGAGTGCAGCTCCACATTTGTTGCATATCGAGTCAACTTTGGGCTTAGGCGAATACTTAATGTTGTAGATGGCGCCGCAAACAGGGCAGATTCTGCGATTAGAAAGACGTTCAACCAGCACCAATTCAGGCACAGCCATGTTCAA